>OCQA01002016.1_pt1 | contig 11819 bp, 15 predicted proteins | sample 1538571 | NCBI WGS metagenome assembly OCQA01 (sample SAMN04571708, study PRJEB22368) | human gut metagenome | biome: human gut; material: stool | host: Homo sapiens | place: Luxembourg | collected 2012-09-28 | reverse complement strand
CCGTAAGGAATTGTTTGTACTTCTTCTGCTGTGATTCTTGGCATTTTAATGCTCCTCTCTGATTTGTATTTACATTTTACAACATTTTATCACAAAAATAAACCTTTTACTTATATTTTCACCATAGATATTTTTAAGTTTACTATGCCGAAATTTATATAATATAAACAAATTTATTTTATTGCCCTTTTATCATAGCGTTTTTTTATTGTGATTGCGGCAATTAAAATTAAAAGTGTAACCGTACTTATTGCCGCACCCGACTTAATGCCCTTTGGTGCATATTTTAACTTTACCGTGTGTTCTCCCTCGCTGATTGGAATAATCAGTTGGCAGGTATCCTCGTCGCTTTGGTCTTTTCTGCCTTTGCCGAGTGCTTCGGGTTCAGTTTTTTCTCCGTCTACATATACGCTCCAGCCGCTGTCATACGGTATAGAGGTGTAAATATAGCCGTTATAAGGAGCGTTTATTTTGCCCTCAAGTTTTGTGTCGCTGTGATTTGTTATTTCGAGTTGTCCCTGCTCTAACGTTTCGTATGCACTCTTAAGCACATCGTTGTCAATGCTGTAAGCAAAAATTTTAAGAGTTGAGCCACCCTTGTCAGAACCTGATAAATCAAGGGACGCTTTTATTTTTTCTCCCGCTTTGTGCGTTCCGAGGTCGTATATATATGCCTCGCTCGTGCTTTGATAAGCGGAGGACTCGCCGTTGTCCCAATAGTAGTTTACATTTTTTACCGCAGGCGAAGAAATGTAGATGTAAATATCCGAGTTTGTTTGCGATTCAAAGGTAACATCTATACTGCCCGTTCCCGTTGCGGAAATGCTGTAAACACCGTTTTCGCTTATTTCATCGCAGCCTGCCGAGTGAGTCTCTGTATCTGTGTATTTAACGGGGACAAATACATTGCTCACCCCTGCCGCATTGTCAATAAGACTTTCCTGAACCTCAAAGGGATTACCCTCCGAGTTGTCCCAATTCTTTATTTCCTCGCTGACTGTAAATCCTATGGGTAAATAGTATCTGTTCTCGTAGACCTCTGTTTCTTTTTTGTCCTTCGTTGTGTAGAGATATTTGTAATACTCGTTTGAAAGATTGTCTGTACCGTTTGCTTTTATGAAATACTTTAAGCCGTACATCATATTGTAAATCGGCGTCTGCGGATGGTAGGTGTAGGAGTTTATTCTGTTTCCGTACATGCCGAGCGAATATTGATTTTGACTGTAATTTTCGTATGCCATTGACGAGAACGTGCTCATCGAATTGTAGCCGTAAAGGCAGGAGTCAAGCCTTGTTTTAAGTTCGGTCAACTCCGTTCTGTAAAAGCCGTCATCTTTGTCTTCAATGTATTTTACTGCCTCGCCGTAACTTTGCATATTTTCGATATAATTTGCCTGCGGCTGAGTGAAGACCAAACCGTTGCACCCTACAATAAGAGTTTCGGAAAAGGTGAGGCAGGCGAGAGAAATGCCTATTACGAGTCTCGATGTTTTCTTGCTCTTTATCATAAGCAGAACCAAAGTCCATATCATAACAAGCAACATTGAAAGATAGATTGTTAACGATGACATTTTGTTCGTGGGGAACTTCTGCATAACTATAATTAACATTAGTGCGCCGATTCCGGTAAACATAATGTCTTTGTACTCGATTTTGTCAAGCTTTGTAATGCCCTTAAACGCCATAATAAGGAAAATGAACACATACATATACGAAAATCTGTACGGCAAATCGTTCGGCATATGCATAGCGTGCCATATAAAGTTTGCGGCATTGTTGTTAAAACTGAAAACAAAGAATATTATCATCAGAACATATGCTGCTTTTTCTTTCAACTTTATGTTTTTGTTGATAAGATAAAGCGGCATCGAAAGCACTGCCAAAATCCCGCAGTAAACATTCGGCAAAACATCATCGCCCGAGGAGCGAATGGTAGTTTCAAGTCCCGCAAGATGCGAGGTCAAAAGATTTAATATGTCAAAATAACTCTCGAAAGTCTCGGGGAATTTGTCCGAAGTAGCAGAACAGTTTTGTAAAATATTAAATACAGGCAGAAGAAAGAATGCACATAACGCTCCTGCGCCTACGGAGCATAATGCGAATTTAACTCCGCCGCTCAAAAATCTGTTGTCAAAAACCGAAAATAAGCCCCGTTTGTTTTTTGCAATGTTTCTTTTGCTGTAAATGTCGTAATTTGCAAAGAAATACACAAGAAAATATACCACGGAAAATATGCACGCCATATAACCCATATAGTAGTTCGACCAGAATAAAACCACCATTGAAATGAGATATGTTTTGCCACTGCCGTCATTTATGATTCTTTCAATTCCGAGTGCGATTATCGGTAAAAGAATCATGGCGTCAAGCCACATTATGTTCCAATAGTATGCCAAAAAGTATCCCGAAAAAGCGTAGAATACTCCAAACGATGCGCTTGCAAAGGAATGTGCACCCTGACTCTTTTTGAGATAATAAGTAAAGCAAGCCGCACTCAGCATAGCCTTAACAGCCACCAATGTTGTGATGGCGTCGCCTATTTGGTCTCTGTCAAAAAGAAAGATTAAAGCCGAAAGAGGACTCGAAAGATAGTTAAAGAAGTTTCCGAGAAAAGACGAACCGCCGCCTGCCTGCCACGAATATAAAAAACTTTTGTGCTGTGTAACTCTGTCAAAGAGTTCAACAAACATAGGTCCGTATTGGTGATATAAATCCATTCTCAACACGGTCATATCGCCAAATGGGAATAACTTGAATATCATATATATTACCGATATTACTCCGAGAGCCAAAAGTGCGGAGAATACGGTATATCTGTTATCAAAAAAGTTCTTGTAAAGCCTTGTGCCTTTTTCGTTTTCGGCTTTTATTCTCGAGTCAAACAATACTATCGAATCAAAGGAATAGTTAAAAGTGTAGCTCAAAATTATCGATATTACGAAAGCAATCATGGCATCCGCTTTCATTAGGTCGCAAAGTATAAAGGAAAGTATTTTGTAAAATCCGAGATTTACCGCAATTCTGAATATAAGAAGCGGTATCTGTTTTGAATTGCTGTTCTTTACATTTTTTGCAAATACAAATTTCTTTTCAAAAATATAGAGCAGTACCGATGCGATTATCGCCGCAGCAGGCAGTGCGATTTTTGCGTCAATGCCTAAACCTGTTTTCATTATCTGTTTTAATACCAAAAAGGCAAAAAGCGATACCGAAAAGAAAAAAGAATAACCCACGGTCAGTGCGTTTATGATTTTATTTGATTTAATTTCATTTGAGGTTTTTGTAATATCCATTAAAAGATTTCACCTGTTAATTATAATTTATCTTATTTTAACATACTATGCTACGGTGTTCAATGAATTATTGCCTTTTTTTACCGCATTGTAATATTTCGGGGCTTGTCATCATAGATTTTTGTAGGTGACGGAATGAACGAAACAGAATTTTTATATAACTATCTTCCCGAAGATTTGTCTGTCGCAATTAAAAAAACGGACGGGCATATTAAAGATAATCTTTTTGAAATCAGACTCAGACGAGGCAGAGCCGTTGTTCTCTGTCTTTTAGGAAAAAGTTTTTATCTGGAGCCGTCCGGTGAGATAACGCAGGCGAAAAACGAAAATGTAATTAAAATTTCAGATGAGGATTTTGATGAAACTTTTATGAGATTGTGTGGACATTCTCTTTATTCGGCTCTTGACAGCCTTAAAAGGGGATATATAACTCTTTCAAACGGCTCAAGAGTCGGGGTTTGTATGACTGCCGTTTTGGAAAACGATAATGTTACCTCTGTCAGGGACGCCGCCTCTTTGAATATAAGAATTCCACGAGAGTTAAAAGGCTGTTCCGATTTACTTTGCGATTATTTGTTTTCAAACGGTCTTAAAAGCGTTTTGGTAGCCTCACGTGTGTCCGGAGGAAAAACAACTCTCTTGCGTGATATTGCACGCAATCTTTCAGAGAGAATGTATAAAGTTACGGTGGTTGACGAAAGAAACGAAATAGGCGCAAAAAAAGGTAAAATTATTACCGCTGACCTTGGCGATAATACGGATGTCTTGACTTTTTACCCAAAAGAGGTTGGAACAGAAACCGCCGTCAGAACCTTGTCTCCCGATGTCATTATTTTGGACGAGGCGGCAAACGATGCAGAGGCTAAAGCAATCTCTTACGCTTTTTCCTGCGGAGTTAAATTCATTCTTTCCGTTCACGCTTCAAACATCGATGAACTGAAAAATAAAAAGATTGTATCTCGTCTCCTTTCAACAAATGAGTTTTCTTATGTTGTGTTGATTGACTGCGGCTTTGAATATAAAATCTATGATGTTACGGACGGTGAAATTAATGAAAATTATAGGAGCACTGTTGATAATTCTATCGTCTGCAATGAGCGGCGTATATCTTATAAAAATTGCTCGTGAAAGGATTTGCATATGTGAGGAACTGCTTGTTTTCTGTGATATGCTCAAAAATGACATCTCCACCCGCCGCACCGAACTTGATACTCTTATAAACAGTATTGCCGATAATCCGTGTCTTTCACACATTTCGTTTATAAATTCCGATTTTATTTGCGGTAAAAAAGAGGTAACTTCGGTTTTGATGCGTCGGGATAATCAAAGAATTACCGAGTTCTTGTCATCTCTCGGCAGTTTTGATTTATCTGCTCAACTTAATGAAATTGAATTTTTTTCTTCCTTTATTTGCTCGAGAAAAGCAGAGTATGAATACATTCTGAAAACAAAATCAAGACTTTATTTTACTCTTTGCTTTTCATTTGGATGTATAGTTTCGCTCGTAATTATATAGAGGTGTAACCTGTGGACATTAATTTTATTTTTAAGATAGCAGCTGTCGGAATAATTGTTGCGGTGCTGAATACTTTGCTTGTACGTTCGGGCCGTGACGACCAGGCAATGCTCACAACCCTTGCAGGAGTCGTGGTGGTGCTGATGATGCTGGTGCCGCAGATTAGGGAGCTTTTTACCACCGTTAAGGATTTATTTGATTTGTAATTATGATGAAACTCATTGGTATTTCGTTTTGCGTTTTGCTTTGCGGCACACTTATAAAAAGCGAGAATAAAGCGGTATATTTTATTCTTTCTCTTTCGGGCGGAATTTTAGCTTTCCTTTCGGTCTCGGACAAGGTGTCTCAACTGTTTAATCAAATTATGAAATTGAGCGAAAGCATACCGGCATCGCAGTCCTATGTCAGGCTTATGCTCAAAGTGCTGTGTATTGTTCTTATTGTCGGCTTTACCTGCGATACCTGCCGTGATAACGGCGAAAACGCTCTTGCGTCCTTTGTCGAAACGGGCGGCAAGGTGATAATCATCTCTATGATAATGCCGCTGTTTGAGGCTGTGCTTGATACCGTGATAGGATTGATAAAATGAAAATGCAACGATTTTTAATTTTTCTTTTATTGTTCATATTTATTCCCTGTACTGTCTGTGCAGAGGATTTGAGCAGCGAGAAGTATAACGAGGCGTTGTCCGAATATGACCTGTCTTTTTTTGAGGACAGTCTTGATAAAGATACATATAAAACTCTTGAGGATTTGGGACTTTCCGATTTTGACTATAACAGCATTACCTCTTTGTCGTTTGAAAAAACTCTCAACTATGTTCTGTCGCTTTTTAAGCAGAAAGCCAAAGCACCGTTGAGTTCCTGCCTTACCGTTTTGATTTTTGTCATATTATCCTGCTTTTTGCAGTCTTTTTCAGATAAAAAAGATGACGGCATAAATCAAACCTATTCTACCGTCAGTGCCTTGATTATAACGGTTGTTGTACTTTCTAAACTTACTCATACAATATCTGTTTGCGTAACATCCGTTTCGGTAGCCGGTGATTTCATTTATGCGTTTGTGCCGGTTTTTTGTATGCTCGTTGTAGTTTCGGGCTCGGGAGCAGTCGGTTTTTCTACCAATACTATGTTGCTTGCTCTGTCGCAGGGAATGTCTTTTTTGGCTTCGAATGTATTTATGCCGCTCGTTAATTGCTTTTTAGCACTCGGAATATGCTCGTCGCTCAGATATGAACTTCATCTTACAAAATTGATTTCAACGGTTAAAAAAATTATTACTACTTGTATATCGTTTTTGTGCGGTGTTTTTGTGTCGGTGCTTTCGGTTAAGACTGCTGTTGCGGCTAAAGCGGATATGCTCGGAATAAGATCTATTCGCTTTGCCGTAAATTCCGTTGTGCCCGTTATAGGTTCTTCAATCAGCGAGGGACTGCTTTCCATTCAGGCTTATTCTTCTTTGATTAAAAGCAGTGTCGGCATAGTCGGCATTGTTGCTGTTGTGCTTGTTTTTTTGCCTGCGATTATTGAAACCGCAGTGTGGAGAATATCGCTCTCTTTTTGCTCTGTTTTATCCGATGTATTCGGCGATAAGTCCGTATCTTCTGTGCTCAATGCTTTTAGGGAAGCACTTCTTCTTGCTAATGTAATCATTATCTTGTCTATGGTTACCACTGTGATTTCAATCGGCATTCTTGTTGCGGCGGGAGGCGGCGGAAAGTGAATTTAATAAAAGAATGGACATTTTGTATTTGCTCAACCGTTATCGTTTCGGTAATATTTTCTCTCCTTGCGCCAAAGGGCAGCAGCGGCAGATTTTATAAATCGGTTATCTCTCTTTTTATTTTTATTTCTTTCCTTTTCCCGTTTACTCAAATAGGCGACAATAAACTTGATTTTAATCTTGATAATATAAATATTGAGGCAGAAAATAATACAAACAGTATAGCAGAGGGAGTTGTTAAAAACGAAATTATTACTCTTTTGGAAAATAATTCCGTTTACTCGGCAGGGGTTAATTGTTCCTCGAGCGTTAATGCCGATAACGAGATTGTGCTTAACAGCGTTACCGTTTCTGTTGCGGATGAGTACGACTGCGATACCGTAAGACAACTGATTTACGATGAGTTGTCGCTGAATGTCAGGGTGATACACATTGGTGAATAAACTTAAAGAATATTTAGAAAAGATAAAACTGGATAAAAAGAAAATCATAATTGCAATCGGTTTTATGGGAATCGCTTTGATTTTGCTTTCCGAGGTTGTTCCGCAGGAATCGTCAAAATCGCAGAATACCGACGTACAGACAGATTACAGTGAGTATGTTTCTTCTCTGGAGGAAAAGACCGCCGATTTGATTTCGTCCATAGACGGCGTCGGAAAATGCAAGGTGATGATTACCCTCGAACAGTCGGACGAAAATATTTTTGCAAAAAATACAGACGAAAGCACAAATTCGGGTTCTTATTCCAAAAAAAGCGAATATGTATTGTATGAGGACAATAACAATGATACCCCTGTTTTGGTTAAACAGTATTTTCCAAAAGTAAAGGGCGTTGCCGTGGTGTGCACCGGCGGTGATGATGTCGTTGTAAAAGAAAAGGTTATTTCGAGCATTTCCTCTCTGTTCGGAATATCGGGCACAAAAATTTCAGTATCAAAAATTAACAGGTGATTTTATGTCAAAAGAAGAACTTAACGATTTCGAACTTGAACAGCAGACAATGATTGAAAACGAAAATAAGACCGAAAATGAAAATAACGATTCTCTTTTTGACGGTGAAAATATCGTCAAAGAAAATCCCGATGATAAAAAAGACAGAAAAAAGCGTAAAAAATTCATAGGTACTGTTGTCGCCTTTGCTTTAGTTTTGGCAGTAGGCGTGGTGGGAAATTGGTACTATGAAAATACAGACGCCTCGTCGCCCATTCAGCCGCTGCTGGATTCCGCCGCCCAAAAGACTTTGGGCAAGGCTGAACTTGTAGATGCAACAACAACTGTCGTAGAGGAAAACAGCTATTTTTCTTCCGCAAGGGTTGAACGTCAAAATTCGAGAGATGCCGCTCTCGAAAAACTTCAGGCGGTTGTTGACAGCGCCGACGAGAGCGAAGAGGCTAAAAAGGCGGCAAGCGAAAAAATAGCACAAATCTCAGCCTCTATATCAAATGAGAATAAAATCGAAACCCTTGTTTGCGCAAAAGGAGTTAAAAACTGTATTGCTGTAATAAACGAAGATTCATCAAGAGTGGATGTCATAGTCGATACAGACGATTTGAGCGATACGCTAATTATGCAGATTAAAGATATTGCCATGGCTCAAACGGGTTGCAGTTTTGAAAATGTATCCATAGTTCAGTCCTCGTCTCAGTCAAACGCACAGCAAAGTACCGATACGGAATAAACAATATGTTTATTAATTATAAAATATACTTGTATAAATACAGCTTTTATGTTATAATGATTTCAGTTTCAGATGATTATTATCATTCTGATTTGCATAACATAGGAGTTGTATTTTATGGAAATTATCAAAAACAGCGATAAAGGCAATTTAATCATATCTCACGAGGCAATTTCCTCTATTGCGATTAATGCCGCTAAGGACGTTGACGGCGTCGGTTCTTTTTCCAACAGACCCGTAGATGTCGTAAGCACCATAAAAAAGGGCAGTCTTAAGGTTATGAGTCCCGTAAGGCTCACTCAAAACGGAGAAGATATGGATGTCAGCATTTGTATCAATCTTTTGCCGAATAAAAAGATTAAGACAGTGAGTGAGAACATACAGACATCGGTTCGTGAAGCAATAGAAAATATGACCGGTAAGAAGGTTAATAAGGTCAATGTTATTATTGCAGGAATTGATATTCCCGAGTCCGGCGACTCTAAGGCACCTTTAACAAGTGAAGAATAAATAATGTTGCCGACTCTCTGTATTTAGGGTCGGCTTTTGTTTTTAGGAGAATATTATGATGAGAAAAAGAAGCGAGGAGAGGGAACAGGCTTTTTGTCTACTCTTTCAGTCACTGTTTAATACAGACGAAAATTTTGAAATTTATGAGGAAAATATCGAATCTGTCGGAGATTACGCAAGAAGCATTGCTTTGGGTGTAGAAGAAAAAAAGGAAAATTTGGACGGACTTATTGAAAAATATTCAAAAGGTTGGAAGGTAAAGAGACTTCCGAAAGTAAACCTTGCAATACTCAGGCTTGCCGCATATGAGATTCTTTTTGTTGACGATGTTCCCGAAAGCGTTGCAATCAACGAGGCGGTGGAACTTGCAAAGAAATATTCGGGTGAGTCGGATTATTCTTTCATTAACGGAGTTCTCGGTGCACTCGTTAAGGGCGAGGTAAAAGAGTAATGTTTCTCGGTATAGATACGAGTAATTATACTACCTCACTTGCACTTTTTGACGGAAAGAATATTATTCAAAGAAAAAAGGTCTTGACCGTAAAAAAAGGCGAAAGAGGTCTCAGACAGAGTGACGCCGTGTTTCAGCATACCGTTAATATGCCTCTTCTTATGAATGAACTTGATTTTTCGTCGGGGATTGATTCGGTTGGCGTGAGCACCCGACCGAGGAGCGTTGAGGGCAGTTATATGCCGTGCTTTTTGGTGGGCGAAAATGTTGCAACCGCTGTGTCAACAACGAGTAATGTACCGCTTTATAAAACTTCGCATCAGGTCGGTCATATCCTTGCCGCACTTTATTCGGTCGAAAGACTTGATTTGATAAACAAAAAATTCATCGCATTTCATTTAAGCGGCGGAACAACAGAGGCATTGATTGTAACTCCCGATAATGACGACATTGTAAAGTGTACTCTTGTCGCTTCTTCAAGCGATTTGAAAGCGGGACAGGCCGTGGACCGAACCGGTGTTCTACTCGGTCTTGATTTCCCGTGCGGAAAAGAACTTGATGCTCTGTCCGAAAAAAGTGACAGAGAATTTAAGATTAAGCCGTCTATGCAGGGACTTAACTGTTCGCTCAGCGGAGCGGAAAACAAAGTTAAGAAAATGATGGCAGATAACGAGAGCAGAGAAGATATTGCAAAATTTGTGCTTAGTTTCGTCTCCGCTTCCGTTCTTGAAATGTGCAAAAGAGTTATTAAAGAGTACGGCGAATTTCCGATTTTGTTTTCGGGAGGAGTCTCTTCTAATTCTCTGCTCAGAAAAACAATTAACGATAATCTTGACGCATACTTTGCCGAAAGCGAATTTTCACTCGATAATGCATCGGGCACGGCAGTATATGCGTATTTGAAAAACGAAATTAATTTATGAATACACTAACAGTATCACAAGTTAACAGATATATTAAAGCGATACTCGATGAGGCACAGCCGCTTAATCGTATCTATGTATCGGGCGAAATATCAAATTTTAAGCACTATCGCCAGAGCGGACATATGTATTTTACGCTTAAAGATAATTCTTCCCAGCTGAAATGCGTTATGTTTGCAGGTAATAACGGTTCGCTTAAATTTACTCCCGAGGACGGTATGAGCGTTGTCTGCTTCGGAAAGGTCAGCGCCTATGAGCGTGACGGTCAGTATCAGCTTTATGTCAGTTCAATGCAACCTAACGGTTTGGGTGCTCTTGCTCTGGCTTATGAGCAACTCAAGCAAAGACTCGAAAAAGAGGGCTATTTTGCTCCTGAACATAAAAAGCCTATACCTAAATATCCTGTCAAAATCGGAGTTGCCACATCAAATATGGGCGCTGCTGTCGAGGATATAAAAAATATTATTTCACGCAGATTTCCGCTTGCCGAAATAGTTATTTGTCCGACTGTTGTTCAGGGCGGCGAAGCGTGTGAAGATATAGCTTCTTCGGTTAAATTTCTCGATACGCTCGGCGTTGATGTTATCATCGTTGGCAGGGGTGGCGGCTCTATGGAGGATTTGTGGGCGTTTAATACAATGCCTGTTATTCAGGCAGTTTATGACTGCAACACTCCGATTATTTCCGCAGTCGGACACGAAACCGATTTTACGCTGTGCGATTTTGTCGCAGATCTCAGAGCACCTACACCGAGTGCGGCGGCAGAACTTGCCATTCCCGATATAAACAGCGAACTTCAAATTGCAGACGGTTTTTATTCTTCGCTTTTGTCGCTCTTTAAGCATAAGATAGAAACCGAAGAAATTAATCTTGACAGAATAGTAAACCGTTCGCCGCTTTCCGATGTAAACGAAGCATTCAAAGCAAGGCAGGAAAAACTTGAATTGCTTTGTGATAATTTGATGTTACGATTTAAGGCAAAGATTGACGATAAGGGAAAAGCACTTAAAAGGGAGGCGGATATGCTTAACGCCGTTAATCCGCTTTCGGTTATCTCCCGAGGCTTTACTTTGACTTCAAAGGATAATAAGACTGTCTCAAGTGTAAAATCACTCAGCGTGAACGATACCGTCTGCACCAGATTTTCAGACGGAAAAATTACAGCAACCGTTTGTGAGGTAATAAGTAATGAATGAAGAATTAACATATGAAAAGGCTATGACCAGACTTGAGGAAATAGTCTCATTGCTCGAAAAAAACGATGTGAGCCTTGATGATTCCATTAAACTCTTTGAGGAGGGAACGAGGCTTACCGCCTTTTGCTCGGAAAAACTCAAAAACGCAAAGGCAAAAATCACTTTGGCAGAAAAGGAGTAAAATATGTATTCACCCGATTTTAAGGCACAAATCGAAAAATATTGCGATGTCGTTAATACAGAATTAATGAAATATATTCCCGAGACGGTCAGAGAGATGTTACTAAGGCTATGCGCTACTCTCTTTCAAACGGCGGTAAAAGACTCCGTCCGATTTTTGTTCTGGAATTTTGCAGAATGTGCGGCGGTGATGTAAATAAGGCATTGCCCTATGCTTGCGCTATTGAATATATCCATACATATTCTCTTATTCATGATGATTTGCCGTGTATGGATAATGACGATATGAGAAGGGGCAAGCCCTCTTGTCATAAAATGTACGGAGAGGCTACGGCTCTTTTGGCAGGTGA
>OCQA01002008.1_pt1 | contig 11869 bp, 9 predicted proteins | sample 1538571 | NCBI WGS metagenome assembly OCQA01 (sample SAMN04571708, study PRJEB22368) | human gut metagenome | biome: human gut; material: stool | host: Homo sapiens | place: Luxembourg | collected 2012-09-28 | reverse complement strand
GGTTGTGCAGGTAGTACACCTGCCCGCCCCGGCTCAGCTCCCGGCGGATGGCCTCGGCGATGACGGGCCACTCATGCTCCACCACATAGGTCTGCACCGGCTGGCGGTCGTGGGGCGGCTCCTCGATGGTGCTCATGTCCCGGATGCCGGACAGGGCCATGTTCAGGGTCCGGGGAATGGGGGTGGCGGACAGGGTCAGGGTATCCACCTGTTTGGCCCGCTCCCGGAGCTTCTCCTTGTGGGTCACGCCGAAGCGCTGCTCCTCGTCGATGACCAGCAGCCCCAGGTCGTGAAATTGCAGGTCCTTTCCCAGGAGCTTGTGGGTGCCGATCAGCAGGTCCACCTTTCCCGCCTGGGTCCGGGCCAGGATGTCCCGCACCTGGGCCGGGGTCCGGAACCGGGACAGCACCTCGATGTTCACCGGGAAGGAGCGGAAGCGGTTCACCGCTGTGGCATAGTGCTGCTGGGCCAGAACGGTGGTGGGCACCAGAATGGCGGCCTGCTTGCCGTCCATGATGCACTTCATCACCGCCCGCAGGGCCACCTCGGTTTTCCCGTAGCCCACGTCGCCGCACAGCAGCCGGTCCATGGGCCGGGGCTGCTCCATGTCGGCCTTGATGTCCCGGATGGCCTGGAGCTGGTCGTCGGTCTCCGTGTAGGGGAAGGCGTCCTCAAACTCCTGCTGCCAGGGGCTGTCCGGGGAGAAGGCGTGGCCCGCCAGCCGCTGCCGCTGGGCATACAGCCGGATCAGCCCCTCCGCCAGGTCCTTGGCGGCGGCCTTGGCCTTCCGGGTGGTCTTGGCCCACTCGGTGCCCCCCAGCTTGTTGAGCTTGGTGCGCTCGTTGTCCTCGCCGGGGCCGATATACTTGCTGACCAGGTCCAGGGACGTGGCCGGGACGTACAGCACGTCCTGCCCGGCGTAGGCGATCTTGATATAGTCCTTCTCCACCCCGTCCACCGGCAGGCGCAGCATGGCCACGAACCGGCCGATGCCGTGGTGGGCATGGACCACCAGGTCCCCGGGGGTCAGGTCCGTATAGGACTGGAGCTTCTGCTGATTGCTGTCCCGCTTGGGCCGGGGCTTTTTACTCCGGCCGGACAGGGGCGTGGTCAGCTGCCCCTCCGTCAGCACCGCCAGCCGCCCCTCCGGGTATTCGCACCCGGCGGAGAGAGCGCCCACGGCGATGAGCACCGTGCCCTTTTCCGGGGCCTTCTCCCCGGTCAGGTCCACGGCGGCGGGGATTTTCCGGTCCGCCAGCATCTGCTGCAGGTTCCTGGCCCGGACCTCGCCGCCGCACAGCACCATCACCCGATAGCCGGAGGTGAGATAGTGGGTCAGGTCCGTGCAGGCCAGCTCCAACGACCCGCCGTAGCTGGACAGCTGCTTGGCCGTCAGCTGTAACAGGTCCCGGGGAGCCAGCAGCTGCCGGCCGGTGGTGAGGCTGTCCAGCTGCACCGTGGGGCGCTTTTCCAGCCGGGCCGCCAGCTCCTGCTCCGAGGCGGCAAAATCCGCCAGCTCCCCGGCCAGAAAGCCCGCCTCCATTCCGGCGGACACGTCCTCCTTCAGCTGCCACAGCCAGCCCCGCAGGGCCTCCGCCGTCCGGCCGCTTTCCTCCACGCATACCAGGGCGTTTTCGGGCAGATAGTCCAGGGCCGTGGTCTTTTCCGGATACACCGCCGCCAGGCACCGGTCCGGGCCGTTGGGGGCCATGCCCTGGCGCAGACGGGCGGCGTCGGCGGTCAGCAGCTCCCGCAGGGCCTGGGTGTCCTGCCTCCAGGCCAGGCGCTTCACCGCGGCCTCCAGCCGCCGGGCCGCCTGCTCCGCCTGGCCCTCCTGCCAGGCCGGCAGCACCTCCGCCGCCGGAAGCAGCAGGGCAGAGGAGACGTTTTCCGTCCCGCCGCTGGGTGGCGGTGTCGAAAATGCCCAGGGAGTCGATCTCGTCGTCGAAAAATTCGCAGCGCACCGGCTGCTCCATTCCCGGGGAGAACACGTCCAGGATGCCGCCCCGCAGGGCGAACTGTCCCGGGCCCTCCACCTGGTCGCACCGGGTGTATCCGGCTCCGGCCAGCTGCCGGGTCAGGTCCCCCAGGTCCCACCGCTGGCCCACGGCCAGGGTCAGGACCGTCCGCTCCAGCACCCGGGGCGGGATGCACCGCTGCACCAGGGCCTCCGGGGTGGTCACCACCACGGGGCTGCTTCCCAGGCGGTACAGGGCCGCCAGCCGCTGGTTTTCCCATTGACGGCTGGCCTCCATGGGCCGCCACTGCAGCTCCCGGGCCGGCAGCACCAGCGGCTCCTCCCCGGTGAGCACCCGCAGGTCACCGGCCTGCCGCCGGGCCTCCCGCTCGTCGGGACACAGCACCACCAGCGGCCGCCGGGTTTCCAGATGCAGGGCCGCCTCCACCTGGGCCCGGTGCACCGGGCTTACGCCGGTGATCAGCACCGGGCTTACGCCGTTTTCTACGTCCTCTGTCAGCTGCCACACCTCCGTCAGGCTCAGCAGCTCCTTCATCAGCGCCTTCACCGGGCACCTCCCTTCCTCCGCAGCGCGCTCGGGGGCGTATACGACTGTAGTATACGCCCCGAAGCTGTAACAGAACTTAAAAGTATCAATTGAACCGGTTCATGGCCCGGTCGATGCCCTCTGCGATCAGGGTCTTGGCGGCGTCGCCTGCCCGGTCCAGGGCGTCCTCCACCGCCGTCCGGTCCTCACCCATGGGCTTGCCCATGACCCAGTCCACCATGTCGTGCTCCCCGGGCCGGGGGGAGCCTACCCCCACCTTGATGCGGGGGAACTTGTCTGTGCCCAGGTGCTGGATGATATTCTTCAGGCCGTTGTGTCCTCCGGCGCTGCCGCCGCCCCGGATCCGCAGCTTCCCGGCAGGCAGGGACACGTCGTCGCTGATGACCAGCACATGGTCCGCCGGGATCTTGTAAAACCGGGCCGCCTCGCCCACGGACTCGCCGGACAGGTTCATATAGGTCTGGGGCTTCATCACCAGCACCTGCTGGTCCCCCACCTTCCACTGGCCGGTCCAGGCCCGGAAGCGCAGCTTATTGAAGCGGAAGCCCTCCCGGTCCGCCAGACGGTCCAGGGCCATAAAGCCCATGTTGTGCCGGGTGGCGGCATACTGGTTCCCGGGATTCCCCAGGCCCACCAGCAGCCAGCTGATCCCGCCGCCGCTGCGATGAAAAAACATAGCGTCACATCCCCCTGTATCGGAAAACTGCCGGTAAAAAATAACCGGGCGAAAAAATCGCCCGGTTATTATATCACAAAAATGCTCAGTTGAACAGCTTGGCAATGGAAATTTCCTGATAAATCCGCTCGATGGCCTCGCCGAACATGGGGGCCACGGACAGATACTTGATCTTGCTGCACCCGGCGCCCTGGGTCTCCGGAATGGTGTTCAGCAGGGCCAGCTCCGTGATGTTGCTGCCCTCCAGCCGCTCCAGAGCCGGGCCGGACAGCACGCCGTGGCTGGCGCAGGCATACACGTTCCTGGCGCCGCCCACCTCCACGATGGCCTTGGCGGCGTTGCACAGGGAACCGGCGGTATCCACCATGTCGTCAAACAGGATGCAGTCCTTACCGGCCACGTCGCCAATGACGTTCATAACCTCGCACTGGTTGGCCTTCTGGCGGCGCTTATCCACGATGGCCAGGTTCATGTGCAGCTTCTGGGCGAAGGTCCGGGCCCGGGCCACGGAGCCCACATCGGGGGACACCACCACCATGTCCTCGGCCCGCTCGCCGAACTTCTTGGCGTAGTAGTCCACAAAGACGGGGTTGCCCAGCAGGTTGTCCACGGGGATGTCGAAGAAGCCCTGGATCTGGCTGGCGTGCAGGTCCATGGTCAGCACCCGGTCTGCGCCTGCGGCCACGATCATGTTGGCCACCAGCTTGGCGGAGATGGGATCGCGGCTCTTGGCCTTGCGGTCCTGGCGGGCATAGCCGAAATAGGGGATCACGGCGGTGATGCGCCCGGCGGAGGCCCGGCGGCAGGCGTCGATCATGATCAGCAGCTCCATGAGGCTGTCATTGACGGGCTTGCAGGTGGAGTTGATGAGAAACACGTCGCTGCCGCGGACGGTTTCGTACAGGGAGACGGACACCTCGCCGTCGGCGAAGGTCTTTACCTCGGACTCGCCCAGCTTGGTGCCGATGATCTGGCAGATCTCCTTTGCCAGAGCGGGATTGGAGTTACCGGTGAACACCTTGATGTCCTTGCCATGAGAAATCATTTCTTTACACACTCGCTTTCTATCTTACTCAAAAAAATCTCTCTTGGTACTGATCTATCTGAGACGGCTGACGCCGATACTCACTTGTTGACAGCCTCACTTGTCCCTTTTCCACAGGCCCCGCAGGCGGTCGGCCCAGCCGGGCTTGTTGGTCTGCCGCGCCCGGGCGATGGCCAGCGCCCCATCGGGCACGTCGTCGGTAACGGTGGACCCGGCGGCGGTATAGGCCCGGTCCCCCACGGTAACCGGCGCGATGAGGTTGGTGTTGCAGCCCAGGAACACATCGTCGCCGATGGTGCAGCGGAACTTTTTGTGGCCGTCGTAGTTGGTGGTGACGGTGCCGCAGCCGAAGTTCACCCGCTGGCCCACGTCGCTGTCGCCCACATAGGTCAGGTGGCTGATCTTGGTGCCGTCACCGATGACGGAGTTCTTCACCTCCACAAAGTCCCCCACCCGGCAGTGGTCGCCGATGGTGCACCCCGGGCGCACATAGGTGAAGGGCCCCACGGTGGTGTGGCTGCCGATGGTGCTCTCGTTGACCTGAGAGGCGTTGACGGTGGTCCCCTCCCCCACGATGCAGTCCCGCACCATGGAATTGGGGCCAATCTCGCAGCCCGCAGCGATGGCGGTGTGTCCCCGCAGGATGGTGCCCGGCAGCAGGGTCACGCCGGGAGCCACGGAGCAGCGAGGGTCCACATAGGTGTTGACGGGGTCCACCACGGTGACGCCGTTGGACGCCATGCGGCGCATCAGCAGCTCACGGGCAGCGGGCATGGCGGCGTTCAGCTCCGCCGCCGAAGAAAAGGCCCGGAACGCAGGAGGCTGCTCCCGGGGCTGCCACAGGGCGCGGACGCCCACGGCTTCCGCCGGGCAGTCGGTCAGGGACGTACCCTCCCGCAGCCTGGAGCGCAGCACCGCCGCATCGGCGGCGTATACGTTCCGGTCCTCCGGTCCGTATACCGGTACCACAGGCCCGGGAACTACCATCACGTCCTCCTCGGCGGCAGAAAGCGCCGCCGGGACATCGTCGAAAAATTCTGCGTCGAAGCCCTGGAGCGCCTCCCGGGCCTCCTCCCGCCAGTTTTCCCGGCAGACAATAAAATACCGCTGCACACCGCAGCACATCAATTCCTGCGCCATCCAGGTCAGCACCGGACAAAACAGGACAGGCTGCAGCATCAGCGGTTGATCCTCGGGGGCCAAAGCGCCCTTCAGGTCGAAAATCGCAATTTTACAGTTCATGGGAACCATCCCCCCTTCTATAGTTAATTCCATTATATCATGCTCTGCGTGAAAATCCAGTATTTTTGCGTTTTTTTCTGGCAATAATTTTCCAGTGCCGCAAAAAACAAGAAAACCCTTACAATTCACCTGCATATTTTTGTACTTTTAAGAAAAAATACCCAGAATTAACAATTTCCAGTTGCATTCTTTAGGGAATTGCATTACAATAGGCTGGTCATGTCAGGCAGGTGCCGAAGGGAGCGACGGAAAGATGGTGCATATTGTTCTGGTTGAGCCGGAAATCCCCCAGAACTGCGGGAATATTGCCCGCACCTGTGCGGCCACCGGCTGCGATCTGCATCTGATCCGTCCGTTGGGCTTCGACATCTCTGACCGGGCGGTGAAGCGCGCCGGCCTGGATTACTGGCACCTGGTCCGGGTATTCGACTATGAGAGCCTGGACGATTTCTTCCGGAAGCACCCGGAGGCGGCGGACGACCTGTGGCTGGCCACCACCAAGGCCCCCCAGGATTACTGTCAGGCCCGGTTCCGGGAGGGCTGCTGGCTGTTTTTCGGCAAGGAGACGGCGGGTCTGCCGGAAGCATTCCGCACGGCCCACTATGACCGCTGCATCCGCCTGCCCATGGTGTCCCCGGCCCGGAGCCTGAATCTCAGCAACTCCGTGGCGGTGCTGACCTACGAGGCGCTGCGGCAGCAGGAGTTCCCGGGGTTGATGCGCTGCGGGGAAATGGCAAAGTGAGTACAAATTGAGTATTATTTTCATAAAGGAGCGTACCGATATGAATTACAATAAGAAAACCATCATGGACGTGGACGTGGCAGGCAAGAAGATCCTGCTGCGCTGCGATTTCAACGTGCCCCAGGATAAGGAGACCCACGCCATCACCAGCGACAAGCGCATTGTGGCCAGTCTTCCCACCATCCGGTATCTGCTGGAGCGGGGCGCGGCGGTCATTGCCTGCTCTCATCTTGGCAAGCCCAAGGGGCAGTGGAAGGACAGTCTGACGCTGCGGCCTGTGGCGGAGCGGCTGAGCCAGCTGCTGGGCCAGGAGGTCATTTTTGCCAAGGACATCGTGGGCGAGGATGCCAAGGCCAAGGCTGCGGCCCTGCAGGGCGGCCAGATCATGCTGCTGGAGAACCTGCGCTTTGACCCCCGCGAGGAGAAGAACGACCCCGAGTTTGCCCGGGAGCTTGCCTCTATGGCAGAACTGTATGTTTCCGACGCCTTCGGCACCGTGCACCGGGCCCACGCCTCCACCGCCGGTGTGGCGGCCTTCCTGCCTGCCGTGTCCGGCCTGCTGGTGGCCCGGGAGCTGGAGATCATGGGCGGTGCTCTGGAAAACCCCAAGCGTCCCTTCGTGGCCGTGCTGGGCGGGGCCAAGGTGTCCGACAAGATCGGCGTCATCAACAACCTGCTGGAAAAGGCCGACACCATCATCATCGGCGGCGGCATGGCCTATACCTTTGCCCGGGCCCAGGGCGGCTCCATCGGCAAGAGCCTGTGTGAGTCGGACAAGCTGGACTACGCCCTTCAGATGATCCAGAAGGCCAAGGACCGGGGCGTGCAGCTGCTGCTGCCCACCGACACCGTGGCCGCGGCGGAGTTCTCCGCCGACGCCGACAGCCTGGTGGTGCCCACCGACGCCATCCCCGACGACATGGAGGGCCTGGACATCGGCCCCGAGACCATCCGCACCTTCTGCGCCGCCGTCCGGGGCGCAGGCACCGTGGTGTGGAACGGCCCCATGGGCGTGTTCGAGTTTGAGAAGTTCGCCGCCGGCACCCGGGCCATGGCCCAGGCCCTGGCCGACAGCGGGGCCATCACCATCGTGGGCGGCGGCGACAGCGCCGCAGCCGTGGAGCAGATGGGCTTCGCCGATAAGATCACCCACATTTCCACCGGCGGCGGCGCCTCCCTGGAGTTCCTGGAGGGCATCGAGCTGCCGGGCGTGGCCTGTCTGCTGGATAAATGACACCAAAGGGGAATCTTTTCACCCTTTTGAGATATATGGATAAGAGGAGTAAGAATCGCTATGAATCGCAGATACCGCAAGACCATCATCGCCGGCAACTGGAAAATGAACATGACCGCCAGCGATACCAAGAAATTTGCCGACGACATCAAGGCCATCATGCCCCGCGCCAAGTGGTGCGATGTGGTGGTGTGCGTCCCCTTCGTGAATATTCCCGCCGCCCTGAAGGCCTTCAAGGACCTGCGCATCTCCGTGGGCGCGCAGAACATGTTCTATGAAAAGTCCGGCGCCTACACCGGCGAGGTTTCCGCCGACATGCTCAAGGACCTGGGTGTCAAATACGTCATCATCGGCCATTCCGAGCGCCGCCAGTATTTCGGCGAAACGGATTTCACCGTCAACAAGAAGGTCCTGGCCGCTCTGGAGGCGGGTCTGCATCCCATCATCTGCGTGGGCGAGAGCCTGGAGCAGCGGGAGCTGGGCATCACCATGGAGCTCATCGCCCTGCAGGTGAAGTCCGCCCTGGCCGGCGTCCCCGCCGAGAAGCTGCGCAAGTGCGTCATCGCCTATGAGCCCATCTGGGCCATCGGCACCGGCAAGACCGCCACCGCCGAGCAGGCCGCCGAGGTCTGCACCTCCATCCGCACCACCGTGCGGCATCTGTACGGGGCCCGCATCGCCCGCTCCATCACCATTCAGTACGGCGGCTCCATGAAGCCCGGCAACGCGGCGGAGCTGCTGGCCCAGCCCGATATCGACGGCGGCCTCATCGGCGGCGCTTCCCTGAAGCCTGCCGACTTTGTGGAGATCATCAACGCCGCCAACCAGGACTAAGCGAATCGACAGGAGGTTCCGCAATGAACAAGGCGCCTACTACCCTGATCATCATGGACGGCTTCGGCCTCACCGGCCCCGGCCCCGGCAACGCCGTGAGCCTGGCCCAGACGCCCCAGCTGGACCGGCTTTTCGCCGAATATGCCCACACCACCCTGTCCGCCAGCGGCCTGGACGTGGGTCTGCCCGCCGGGCAGATGGGCAACAGCGAGGTGGGCCACACCAACATCGGCGGCGGCCGGGTGGTGTTCCAGGATCTGCCCCGCATCTCCCGGGCCATCGACGACGGCAGCTTCTTTGAAAACGCCGCCTACAACAAGGCCATGGACGACTGCCTGGAAAAGGGCTCCAGCCTGCACCTGTACGGGCTTCTGTCCGACGGCGGCGTCCACTCCCACATCCAGCACCTGTACGCCCTGCTGCAAATGGCCAAGAACAAGGGCCTGACCCGGGTGTATGTCCACGCCTTCCTGGACGGCCGGGACGTATCCCCCACCAGCGGTAAGGACTTCGTCTCCGCCTGCCGGGATAAGTGCCAGGCCCTGGGCGTGGGCAAAATCGCCACCGTTATGGGCCGGTATTACGCCATGGACCGGGACAACCGCTGGGAGCGGGTGCAGCTGGCCTATGACGCCATGGTCTACGGCGAGGGCATCCAGAATCCCGACCCCGTGGACGCCGTGGCCCAGTCCTATGCCAACGACGTCACCGACGAGTTTATGGAGCCGGTGGTCTGCGACCCGGAGGGCACCATTTCCGACAACGACAGCATCATTTTCTTCAACTACCGTCCCGACCGGGCCCGGGAGATCACCCGGGCCATTGTGGACCCGGATTTCGACGGCTTCCAGCGGGAGTACTTCCCCACCACCTACGTCTGCAACACCGAGTACGACGCCTCCATGCCCAACGTGCTGGTGGCCTGGCCCCGGATCCCGGTGAAAAACGGCCTGGGCGAGTACCTCAGCTCCATGGGCCTGACCCAGCTGCGCATCGCCGAAACGGAGAAGTACGCCCACGTCACCTTCTTCTTCAACGGCGGCGTGGAGAAGCAGTACCCCGGCGAGGACCGGGTGCTGGTGCCCTCCCCCAAGGTGGCCACCTACGATCTCCAGCCGGAGATGAGCGCCTTTGAGGTGTGCGACAAGTGCGTGGAGCGCATCGAGTCCGGCGCGTATGACGTGATCATCCTGAACTTCGCCAACTGCGACATGGTGGGCCACACCGGCGTCCTCCAGGCCGCCGTCAAGGCCGTGGAGACGGTGGACGAGTGCGTGGGCCGGGTGGTAGAGGCCACCCTGAAAATGGGCGGCATCGCCATGGTCACCGCTGACCACGGCAACGCCGAGGTCATGCTCCAGCCCGACGGCAGCCCCATGACCGCCCACACCACCAACCTGGTGCCCTTCATCCTGTGCGGCGCAGGCAACGAGCTGCGCCCGGGCCGCCTGGCGGACATCGCCCCCACCATCCTGGATGTGATGGGCCTGGCCGCCCCCCAGGAGATGGACGGCCAGACGCTGATTGTGAAGTAAATCATCGTTAAAATAACACACTCCCGACCACCGGCCGGGAGTGTGTTATTTTGGCGTTTGGTGTGTATTGGCGGTGATCCTCCAACAATATATCCCGCAGGGCGGGGCCTTACCCCTGGTTCAGCGATGCAAACAGGGTCTCCAGGGCGTCCTGGGTATAGACATAGGGTTCAAGGAAACTGTTCTGCCGCTCACCGGAGGAAAGACTCTCCGCCAGCAGGGGGTCCGTCTTTTCCAGGTCTGCCCGCAGCTCCTTCACGGTGCTCTCCTGCATCCGGGACAACGGCTGCCCCAGTGTCGCGGAGCCTGGATTAGCCCTCAGCTCCTCATAAGTCATCAGGCCGAAGCGGTCCACAAAGTAGCGGCTGCCGTCGTCTGCGTTCGCCGCGTACATCATGGTGATAAAGGCGCAGACATTCACATAGGCGCCCGGATATTGTATATATGCTTCGCCCCAGTCTGTCTGAGTTTGATCCAGAAACAGCAGCAGCTGGTTGCCATAGGTATATAGTGGGTAGTCCTCATAAGTTGACGTGGATGCACCGGACTGCATCAGTGTAAAATGGGCGGGGATATCGCCCTTGTAGCATTCTAACGCGTCGGCTTCGTAATAGGTATAGGGGAACCCCTCCGTCTTTTCCCCCAGCCAGTTCCCTACCTGGACCAATGCCACAACGTCAGCCTCCTCAAAGGCCTCCGTCAGGGAATACGATCTGTTAAAGGAGGCATTCCCGGTAGCTTCCCCGATACGGACAGGCGGCTCTGTCCCCCGGCTGGAGCAGGCGGTCAGCAGCACCAGCGCCGCCGCCAGCAGAAAAGTGAAAATCCTGCGTTTCATCGTCTGGTTCTCCTTTCCTGTTCCCGGTGGTTTACTTCGTATGCTATGCTGTTTTCAGTGTACCATGCCCGCAGCGCCTTTGTCAATTGAAATGGTCATTTTTTTGCATTCAATCTATTATGTGCGCGATTTTAAGTAAATTGCATTCTCTCCCAGCCGGGTCAGTACACGTTTCTTTCCGCCTGGAGGCCGTTCCAGGCGGGGACCACCCGCACCACCGGCCAGGGCGCGCTGTCCCGGCTTGTCTCGGGAACATCCCGGGGCCGTCCCAGGGTCAGCGCAGCCAGCAGCAGCCCGCACAGGGCCAACCCCGCCGCCACGATCCAATGCTTTCTCTTGTGCATAGAATTCCTCCTTTTCCTCCTTGGGCCCGCCTTATATCAGGTCCCGGCGGATGCCCTCCGTGATCCGGTACATATCCTCCAGCGTGTTCATGCGCACGATCTGCTCCTTGTAATATCCCGCGTGGGGCACACCCTTGAGATACCAGGCGTACTGCTTCCGGGCCTCCAGAATGGCGATGTGCTCCCCCTTGTCCTGGGCCGCCAGCTCGATCTGCCGCACGGCGGTGTCGCACCGCTGGGCCAGGGGCGGCAGCGGTGGGATGGGCTGCCCCTCCAGCGCCGCCTGGGCCTGCTGAAACAGCCAGGGATTGCCCAGACAGCCCCGGCCGATCATCACGGCGTCGGCCCCGGTGAAGTGCAGGATCTTCACGGCGTCCTCCGCCGAAAACACGTCGCCGTTGGCCATCACCGGAATGGACACCGCCGCCTTCACCTGGCGGATGGTAACCCAGTCCGCCTGCCCGGCGTACATCTGGGCCCGGGTGCGGCCATGGACCGCCAGGGCCGACACCCCCGCCTGCTCCAGCATCTGCGAAAGCTCCACGGCGTTGATGCTGCCCTTGTCCCAGCCCCGGCGCATTTTCACCGTCACCGGCACCGGCGAGGCCTCCACCACCGCCTGAGCGATCCGGGCGGCCTTCTCCGGGTCCCGCATCAGGGCGCTGCCGTCGCCGTTGGAGACGATCTTCCCCACCGGGCAGCCCATGTTGATGTCGATCAGGTCCGCCCCGGAGATCTCCGCCGCGACGCACGCGGCCTCCGCCATGCACGAGGGGTCGCTTCCGAAGATCTGCACGGCGAGGGGCGTATCCCCCTCGGGCCGGACGAGCAGCGTTTTCGTCTTGCCGTCCTGA
>OCQA01002006.1_pt1 | contig 11879 bp, 6 predicted proteins | sample 1538571 | NCBI WGS metagenome assembly OCQA01 (sample SAMN04571708, study PRJEB22368) | human gut metagenome | biome: human gut; material: stool | host: Homo sapiens | place: Luxembourg | collected 2012-09-28 | reverse complement strand
AGCATTGTAGAAGTCGTATCCTTTGGATTCATATTCGGTGCACCAGCCTATGTCGGCACCTTTAGCAAAGTCCGTAGTAAGAGGCTCTTCCTTATCGGGAAGTCCACCTGCGTTGGGGTCTGTCTCATTATTGCTGCTGCATGCAAATACAGCAAAGGCAATACAAAAAAAGAAAGTCAAAAACTTCATGTGTTTCATGGCGTTATCTTAATTATTTCCGCAAATATAATAATTTAGCACATTTACTAAGGGATGAGGTTCCCAATAATTTGAAATCAACGGTCAATCGGCTGTACAAACCGTCTGAGCTCTTCCATTGCCGGAAGCACCTTTCCCGTATGGTTATCAAAGAGTCCACGGTTCAACCATCCCTCCGTCACAGTATTGCCACTGGCATTCTCCTCGGGAAACCACCAGAACAGCCCGGTTACATTGGCATGACGGCGCAGTTCAGCTACCAGCTCACGAGTGAAGATACGTTGCCCTTCTGCACTGACCGGATAAAACTCGGAATATTCGTCCGCACTTTTTGCCCATCTGTCATTCTCGTGCGAATAATAAGCTGCAGTCTCCACTATCATCACCTCCTTATTCGGGAAGTGGACTGCCAAAGAATCGAGCGTAGCGGCAAGTACCCCCACCGCCTTGTGCCACATAGGATAATAACTGAGTCCGATAATATCATAATCAAGCTGCTGCAGACGATTGTAGTAGGTCCTGGTTTTATTCCATTCGCCGGCTTTCTCGGTATGGATAATTATCTTTGCTTTGGGACAGACTTCACGGCAAGCCCTGGCGCCACTTTCCAAAAGTCTCACTAACAAATCCCAGTTATCACTTCCCAACGGATCGACTTTGGCAGCAGGCCACATCATCCCATTCGTTATCTCATTTCCTACTTGTATCAAATCGGGACATGCACCGGCTTCCACCATAGACCGAAGGGTGTTTTTAGTGTATCGGTACACACTGTCAGGCAATGAGGCCGTTTCGGCATCCAGCCAACAGTCCGGCATGAACTGTTTCCCCGGGTCAGCCCATGTATCGGAATAATGAAAGTCGAGCATGAACTGATAACCCATATCCTTTATCCGTTGTCCGAATTTGGTTACGTAATCCAAATCCTGGCATACTCCTTCTCCCTTATGCTCCGCGGAGGCTTTGGAAGGCTCAACGAAAAGCCGTACACGAACAGCATTCCAACCTTGTTCCTTGAAAAAGTCAAGGGGAGCAACCGGCTCTCCAACTGCATTTCTATATACAGTTCCTGCCGCCTCGTAAGAGGGGAGCAAAGAAATATCTCCCCCCAAAAGACGCTGCTGGGCATGCCCCAACAAAACTTGGAAAGCCAGCAGAATTCCTGAAAACAATACTTTTTTCTTCATATCGAATCTTACCTTATTATTTCATTAATTATTTGCTGAAGAAATGATAATAACCGTCAATGTCATTCAGGATAGCTACGTATTTGCCGGCAACTACCGGAATATTGGCACCTCCGTTCACTCCGAATCCATATGGGAAAGTGGAAGCTCCCCAGTTGGGGGTCCATCCAGCATATAAGAATTTTGCCGTGGTATCTCCACTTGTCGCATCCAACTCATACTTCCAGACATGATTGACCACACCTTCAACCGTATTTACGGGAATCATCTTCGTATCAGTACCCCAACCGTTGAAGTCACCGGAAATCAATAATCCATCATAAACATTTTTCGGTTCATCAGTGGCAACGATGGAGAGAGTGTTCTCTTTCGTGTTCAAGGAAATCTTATAATATCCACTGGCAGGAACATAAAAATCACTTCCCTCACCATCGGCATCCTTGAGACGCGGTTTGTTGAAGTCACCTCCATCAGCTCCCCACTGGTCATCCCACTCACCGGGTACCCTTACAATCTTGAAACCTTTGTCGGATGGGAAGTAACCGGTATAGGTCAATTCTCCCTTACCCGTAACATCATCATACTTGGCACCTTCCACCGGTGACAATGGAATGACTCCCGTACCTACTTCGCTTCCCCAAGAACCATCACCGATACAGCTTCCAATCAGGTACCACAGTTCCGGAGCAGCTGATACCAAAGCTACATAATAGGGAGCAACAGAAAGTTCTATGACATTTGAATAGCACTCGTAACCGGCATTCAGCCTTGCCCTCATTCTCACGTACAAGGATATCCAGTTGGCTCGGGTCAGTATAATTGCCCAATTTCATGATAGCTTTGTTCACCAAATCAGCCGCCGCACCAAACTCACATACTGTGACAGAGCCGTCCATTTCGATATATGTAGCGTCATCCGCTTCTGCAGAAGTGGCGTCATTCCAGGTACCGGAGACAGAAATCTGCGCATAATACTTGACGGGAGCCGTATAACCATAGTCTGGTTGTTCATAGGTCAACCTAATGGAGTCTGTGTTAGCCAAGTCATATACACCGCCTCCCAAGGCAGGCATATTCAGTTCGAAAGTACTGGGTTGCTGTACTGTCGGATTGGAATCTCTATCATCTGTACATGCAGTGAACATCGCCAATCCCGCCAACAACAAAGTGAATAAATATCTTTTCATATTCTGTTCTTTTTTTGATTAATAACCCGGATTCTGAATTAAGTTGGAATTGTTCGCCAAATCGTTTTCAGGAAGCGCAAAAATCGCTCTGATATTGCTGAATTGCGCACCTTCATAAGTGCCTCCCATCCATTCCCATTTATAGGATGCCTGACCGGCATATTTATTGAACCGTATCAAATCCATGCGGCGGCGGCCTTCAAACCAGAATTCTCTCGCCCACTCATCACAAATATCATCCAACGTATATAGATTCTTCTGGGCAGCATTGGCACGGGAACGAAGTTCATTGATTTTCTCCTTTGCATCCGTATTAGACCCGTTCAAACGGGTAGAAGCTTCTGCATAAATCAAATAAGCCTCAGCAACACGGAAAAAAGGAAGGTCCGCATTTACATAATCGACCACCTGATTGGATTGTCCATCCGAACGGACATTACGAAACTTCACACATGCAAAACCTGCAGTCGCATCCGTTTCGTCTTTAATGGAAGCGGAAAAGCCGTCACCATAGAAAAGAGCACGGTCATCATTGGCCGGAGCTGTCATTTCCGCAACCGTCTTTCCCGAAGGAGGAGTTGCCGTATAGAACTTGTCAAGCAATTGCTTGCGGACCCGGGCGCACTTTCCCCAGCTGCAATTCGTGCCAGAAGGAATCGTAACATCCATTGTTGAATTATAAGTGGCAAGAACCAGAAAATTCATCCCACCATAGCTTTTTGTAGTAACCCCGTCAAAGAGTATCGGAAAAATGTTTTCATACTGTGCCCCATTCGTATTGTTGTCTGCCAGGAAAAGCATCTGATAGGCGGAATAAACCTCACCAGTCACCGGATTGGTAGCTCCCTCCGTACACAGATGATAATACCCGTTGTTTATCACCTTTTCTGCGTAATCCATGGCATTCTGCCACTGGGCAGTACCGGTATAAACCTCAGCATTCAAGTAGAGACGGGCCAGCAAATTCCATGCAGCTACCTTGTCTACACGCCCATAAGTATTCTGTCCCGGTTCTGCCATATCAGCCTCACACTCTTTCAGTTCTTTCTCAATATAATCGAAATACTGGGTACGTGTATAGCGTTCTGCCAATTCAGAAGAGACTTCTTCCGTAAATGCTGCGTTACCATACAAGTCCATGATGTAATAATACTGTAAAGCACGGATAAAACGGACTTCCGCACGTTGCATGGAAGACGTCCCGCCATCATCCGGAATCTGCTCCAAGAAAAAGTTACACAACGTGACAGTAAAATAAAGACGATAATATAGTCCGATAGAGAATGCGGCACTCGCTCCATAAGAATTGTGGAGCATTTCATCCATACCGGTATCTGTGAGCCATATCCAGTGTGCCTCATCCGTAGTGAGCTCATTCAAGTTCCATGCCATGCGGAAAAATTCTGAACGTCCTTCGTCCATGTCGTCAATATCCGCATTACCGCTTGGGCCGGTCTGTCCGGTCAAACAGAAGCTTGCATATATCTTGTTAAAAAGAGCATTTTGATCCAAAGTCATGGTTTGCTGCGGATTGATAGGCTTTACATCCAAATCTCCCACACAAGACGAAAACCCTATCATAAGTGTAAAGGCAGCAACCGGAATTAATGATTTCATATTGTTGAATTTCATACTATTCTTAGTTTTAAAGGATTAAAAATTAAGGCTGAGTCCGAAAATTCCCACCAGAGGACGAGGATAGATACTGCCATCATATCCACCGTTGATTTCAGGATCCAGACCTTTGTACTTGGTTATCGTAAACACATTCTGGGCCGTGAGATAAGCACGCCCGCTGATTTTCTGCCCGAACAATTTGTCGAAAGAATAGCCCAGCGTAATGTTGTCACACTTCAAGAAAGAGGCATTCTGGATGAAATAATCAGAAAGGGCATCCAGGGCATCCACTTTCTTCCAGTTCTTGGCCAGTGACATCTGAGGCACATTGTGCCATGCATTGCCCGAATAAATACCGGTAACCGACAAATCAGAACGGCTACATTCAACAGCATTATAAGCATAATTACCCAGACTGGCACGCAGCGAGAAACTAAAATCCCAATTTTTATAAATCAATTTCGAGGAAAGTCCCATCAATACGTCCGGGTCTGATTTCTTATAGAAATAACGGTCGTTGTCATTGATGATGCCATTATTGTCACGGTCTACAAATTCGCCCTCTATCGGCTGGCCTTTCTCATCATAGACTTGCTGATAGGTGTAGAAGGCAGAGACAGCTTCGCCTACGGAATATCCCTTGATTCCATTGGAACCACTATCACCAACGGCAATTCCTCCATGACGAATGATGTATTTGTCACCTGTACTCTTCACCAGCTCGTCTATTTCATTAGTGTTGTGTGTCAGATTGAATCCCAACTCCCAACGCCAATCCTTCTGCTGAATGGCTCTCCATGTCACTGCAAATTCAAAACCCTTATTATGCAGTGAACCGATATTGCTCGTCACCTTATTCTTGAAATTGGAACCGGCAGCTACATAAACATCATTAATCAAATCCTTCGTCTTGCGATAGTAATAATCAAAATTGGCAGTGATTCTGTTGTCCAGGAATCCCAAATCAACCCCAATGTTATAAGTAGTGGTCTTTTCCCAGGTCAAGTCATTATTATAGGCATCCGGACGGTAAGTGATGCCATTACCCAAAACTGGATAATATGCTCCTTCCGAATTGGGGGTATATGAAGCAAAATAGGTATAATCGCCAATGCCTTCCTGCTGTCCGGTGATACCATAACCTGCACGAAACTTGAAATCGGAAACAGCATCCACATCTTTCAAGAAACCCTCCTCTTTCACCTTCCATGCCAATGCAACGGACGGGAACAATCCCCAACGGTTCTTTTTGGAGAAACGGGAAGAGCCATCATCACGCAAGGTGAAGGTCAGCAGATAACGGTCGAGTAAAGAGTAGTTCATACGGCCAAAGAAAGAAACCAGATAGTTCTCCGTCTTGTAGAGTGTATTTTCTGACGGATTATAGATTTCACCGGCATGTTCAAGGTTCGTATCAGGGTAAGTTCCATAATAATAGTAATCTGTCTCTTTGTGGAAATGCTGCCATTCATAACCGGCCATGATATCAAAATGGTGCGCTTTCCCGAAGTCCTTCATGTACTGTGCATACATGTTCAATGACAAATTGTATGTATCTTGTGTATTCCAACCGACACGTCCATAATAATAATTGTCAAGGTCAAAACGGTTGTAATTCTTGTTGGACTTGCCGCTTGCCACATCCATACCACCATTAACATGCAAATGCAAATCCTCGAAACCATGAATCTTATAATCCAGTTCAATGTTCCCCATCAGCACTTTTGACTTTCCTTTATCCGAACGGTTATTCAGCATCCCGACGGGATTGGCTGTAGCCAAAGTATTGATGTTGTATCCCCATTCAGAATCTTTCCAGTCTACTGCTTCGGGCCATTCCCAATATCCACCAAAGTTTTTATCATAAAATTCCGTCCCGCCATAAACCGGCTTGGTAGGGTCCATTGAAGTGGCAGCTCCAATGGCATCGGTATTGGCATAGCTTGTCACAGAATACATGCCCTTTGCGTTGAAGTTAACCTTCAAATGCTCATCAAAAAGAGAAGGGGAAAGATTCACACTGGCCGTATAACGCTCAAAACTTGATGTTTTCAGGATACCTTGCTGATTGGTGTAGCCCAGGGAAACACGATAAGGCATATTTTTCAATCCACCGGAAACAGTGATATTATGGTCGGTACTGACTGCCGTACGATAAATCTCGTCCTGCCAGTCGGTATCGGCAAAAAGATGCTCGCCCTGAGCATTCATATATCCTAATGCCTGATATTCCGCACTCGCCAGAAACTCTTCATCAGAATAACCATATGTGTTCTGTACAAGTTTCATGAACTCTTTGGCATTCAGTACATCCAGTTTGTCCGTAACCATGCTGACGGACACATTACCATTATAAGAAATACGGGGTTTAGAGTTACTCTGTCCTTTCTTAGTAGTAATCAGGATAACGCCATTGGAGGCACGGGAACCATAAATAGCTGTAGCCGAAGCATCTTTCAACACAGTAAAACTCTCTATATCAGCCGGATTCACCAAAGCCAATGGATTGGACATTCCTTGCACTCCATAATTATCCATGGCAAGTCCGTCAATTACAATCAACGGGTCATTACTGGCATTCAATGAAGAACCGCCACGGATACGAATAGTGGCACTGCCACCCGGCTCACCACCATTGTTAACAACACTGACACCGGCAATCTTGCCTTGCATCATGTCTTGGGCAGATGTCGTCAGCCCCTTGTTCATTTCATCCGGTTTAATTGCCGTTACAGACCCGGTCAAATCATTTTTCCTAGCCACACCGTAACCGATGACCACAACCTCATCCAACAATTCACTGTCTTCCTGCAGGGTCACGACTACACTGGAAGCTGCAACCACCTCCTGAGTCTTATAACCGATAAAAGAAACTACCAAAGTAGAACCTTTGGGTACATTCAGTGAAAAATTACCGTCAAGATCGGTGATAGTCCCGTTTGTGGTATTTCCTTTTTCTACTACACTTGCACCTATCACTCCACCCAGGGCATCTTTAACATGCCCTTTCACAGTGATGCTTTGTGCATAAGTGCCTACTGACAAGAATAGCCCTAGGATTAAGGGCAGAATCATCCGATAGATTCTAAGATTAACTTGCTTCATGCATTCAATAAATTAAAGTTAACAATATCAATTATCTGTATATTTGTACGTAAGAAAGTATCTGTAACCAGGAGTCTATTCTTCCGCTATCAAATTCAAGTCTTGCCTTTCACCGGCAAATTTAGAGCAACATCATTTTCCCCGAAAGCAGATATCGGACATAAGAGGATAAAAAAAGGACAAACCCTCACCAGATATATTCTGATGAGGGTTTGTCCTTGTAAAAGCGGCATTATTCTGCCGCGTATTGTTTAGGGGGAAGTCCGAACTCTGCCTGAAAACATTTAGAAAAATAAGAGTGATTGGAAAAGCCTACCATATACATTACCTCTGCCACTGTAAACTTTTTCTGCTGCAACAACATGGCTGCTTTTTTCATGCGGATGGACTTGATATATTCCACAGGGGTCATTCCCGTCAGCTGTTTCAGTTTGCGGTACATCTGCTTGTTGTTGGTCGCCGCCCAGTCACAAAGAGTATTCACATTCAGCTCGGAATCCGAAATATGCTCTTCTATCAAGCGAGTGACATTTGCCAGAAATTTCTCGTCATACGAAACGGCCTCTATCGCTTTCGGAGTAGCAAGTACCTCCATACGCGCCTTGGCCTCATGAGTCTGCTTGCTGGAGAGTAACTGCTCTACCCGCAAGAGCAGGATATCCGGCTCGAAAGGTTTGGCTATGAAGGTATCAACGTGTAACTGCATACTCTCAAGTTCTGTCTCCTTATCACTCTTAGCCGTCAGCAGAATGATCGGGATGGTGGATGTAGGGATATGTTTTTTCAAACGCCGTACCATCTCTAACCCATCCATTACAGGCATCATTACATCCGAAACAATCAAATCGGGCAGCAATTCCATGGCAAGCTCCAATCCGGATTTGCCATTTTCTGCCACACGACAGCGATATTTGGCATGCAGAATCTGGTAAATGAATTCCGCCACTTCCGCATTATCATCTACAATCAATACAAGAGGAGCATCCGGTGAAAGAATATCCGGTGATGAATCAGGTACCCCTACCGGAGCTGTCTGCTCTTGATTCACAACCGGCAAAGTCAGGGTTACCGTAGTACCAACATTCTCCTCTGACATCAGCCGAACATTGCCACCATGCAATTCCGTATAGGTTTTCACCAAATAAAGTCCGATTCCAGTTCCCTCATTTTTTCCCGCAGTCTTGGATGATTGGAAGAAACGCTGGAAAATATACGGTTGGTCCTGAACTGGTATTCCGGTACCGGTATCTGCCACAGAAATATACACCTCCCTCCCACCTTCGGGAGCATCCAAAGAAAGAGTAACGGTTCCGCCTTCCGGCGTATATTTTACAGCATTGGAAAGCAGATTATCCAAAACAGACTCCAACTTGATGGCATCCATCTGAATGTATAGTTGTTCCCGATTCGTCCGAAATTCACAAGCGAGCTGTTTTTCCTTCATTTTTCCTTCTGTATAGAGTGCAAGCAAATCACGTGCAAAAGAGACCAGTTCTATCTGTGATAAAATCAATAAAGTCCTATTGCCGCTATCCACCCGGTTCAAGTCCAGCCCTTGATGAATCAATGAATTCAGTTTCATGGCATTGCGCTGAACCAATTCGAGCTGCTTCTTCTCCTGCTGATTCCTAATTTCCGGCAACATCCTGCTGATAGGGGCAATAATCATACTTAAAGGTGTCTTGAGGTCATGGGAAAGATTGGTAAAGAATTCCAGTTTGGCACGCGACTGTTCCAAAATCTTCTCCTTTTCCAAATGTTCCAGCTTCAAGCGGTTTTTCACACGGAAAAAGTGAATGGTCCAAACAATCAAAGCGCAGCATAACAGCATATAAAATGCCTTCGCCCACGAAGTATAGTACCATGGTGGAAGGATATGGACATCCAGACTATATATTTGTTCAAAGGGTTTGCCATAGGAATCCAGCTTACTTGCCATTAACCGATAGTTTCCATAATCCAGATTATTATAAATGATGCGGTTGGTATTGGGAGCCAGAAGAGTCCACTCACGCTCTACCCCTTCCAGACGATATACAATCCTGCTTTTCTCCTCCAGCGAGTAAGGCAAATCCGACAGTTCAAAAGCAAGATTATTCTGGTTGTACTCCAAGTTTATCTGTTCCATAAGACGGATGCTCCGGCAGTTTTTCTCCGAACCGGGCAAATAAAGCCGGTTATTCACATAAAGGGCTGTCAGCAATAACGGGCGTTCCGGATGTTCCGCCAGCAATGCATCCGGGGAGGAAATGGCAAAGCCATCCGCTGTGCCCAAGTATAGTTCACCCTCTTTCCTATCAAAGAACAAGCTGGTAAAACGTTTGTCGGCAATACTCAGGCGTCGCACTTCCAATGTCCGCTGGTCTGCCACCCAAAATCCGTCAGTAGTGGATATCCATATCTTTCCTTCAGCCTCTATCATGGAAAGCACTTCATAATGATTGAAAGCATCGAACGGCAAAACCTTTACCCTATTATCCGAAGGCTCCACACGCATTACTCCACCGGGAAAGCCAATCCAAATACAACCATCCTCGGCACACAAGACAAAATTGGGCCTTTGCCCCTCCTTGAACTCTCCTGAAGCAATATGGGTAATATTATTGGTAGAAGAATTTATTTTCTCAACACTGTTGGCACTACTGAGCAGGGCCAGTGCATTTCCTTCACTGTCGGGAACCATCTGGTTGATGAACATACCCGACAAACCATTGTGTATGGAATAGGTTCCTTCGGCTACATATGGGTGTGTAGAGGCATGCAGCAGTTTATGTTTGTCCACGACAAAAATACCGCCCAAACAAGTAGCTACCCATAACTTTCCATTCTTGTCTTCGAAAAGACCATATGCCCAGTTAGTATTGTAGCGACGGGTACTGTCTACTATACTATAAGGTATAAACTGGCGGCTTTCCTCATCATAGCGGCTGATGCTCCCGTCTGTTGCCACCCAAAGGTATCCGTCCCGGTCTTCATACAACTGTCGTACCCGGTTATGGGTCAAAGGAAAATTCTTATCTCCCATCTTGTACCAGGTAACATCCCTGCCCTTTCCCGGCACCCGGCCTTCCGGCCTTTCCTCCTCAGAAAACGTGAAACGGATAAGTCCATTTGTTCCCCCAAACCAAAAATTACCATGCACATCACGCAACATGGAATAAAACTGGTTTCCTTCCCCCGTCCCGGTAATCCGCGATATGGGAACATAGCGTAATGTCTCTTTACAACGTGCCATGGATATGCCATAGTCCGTCCCCAGCCAGATATTCCGTTCACAATCCGCATAAACAGTCCATACAATGTTGTTGGACAGTGACTGGAGGTTCCGCGAATCATGCACGATATGCTGTAAAGGTGAATCTTCTCCGTATATGTACAGTCCATTGTCTGTCCCCACCAACAATTGCCCATATCCATCCAAAGCCATTGATTTGACAGAATTGTCATGAAAAGCATCAATTCTCTGTATTTGCCCGTCGGCAGGAGTATATTTGAAAAGACATCCTTCCGTACCTATCCAAATACATTTCCTCACCGCATCTTCCAACAAAGAGTTTACAAACAGATTACTTTTATTCCTGCTAGCAGGTAGTTCTATCATTTCAAAACGTCCGGTAACGGATGTATAGCGGCAACAGCCATTATAGGTACCAATGTAAAGCTGATGGTCTGAAGAATGGATAAGAGAGTAAATTGTCTGATGAGGGATACCTTCTTTTACGGAAGAAATCTCACGGGTCTGTGGATGATACGTATACAGCCCGTTCAGTGTGCCCAACCACAGCAACCCATCGTACATCACCAGTGTACGGATGTCCGTCGGAAAATCAATTCCCGGTTCCTCATAAGTATCTGTCCGGTAATTGTATATCAATAACCCGTTGTCTGCTCCCAGATAAAGATAGGTACTGTCTACTACTTCTCCGCAATAAATACGCGTATTGCTACGTTCGCCAAAAATGAAATGCGGTTGGGTGGAATAGCCGTCATAGCTGAACAGACCTTTATCCGAACCTATCCATATCAGTCCTTGTGTATCTTGCAGAAAACAGCTGATGACAGATGCCTCTGTCCCTAAACTGATATTCTGAAACAACCGGTAATCGGGCTTCTGTGCCCACATATGGCAAGGAAGGACAGTCTGTAAAAGTATAAAAACAAAAAGAATATATTTGTACATACTCAAGGTTATATTCATTAAAGGTCCGGACAAAGATAAGAAACCGCAATCGTTTGCACAAACTTACAACCCGATAAACCTCAACGAATAAGCACAATTTACCATATTACGTTATTTTTGCAATCGGATTAGGGAAGTTTACCTTATCTTTGTCCTCAAAACTATACCATGAATAAACCGCAGATTACCATCAAGGATATTGCCCGGGCGCTGAATGTCTCCCCTTCCACCGTGTCAAGAGCGCTGAAAGACAATCCGGACATCAGCAAGGAAACTCGTGACCTTGTACATGCCTATGCGCGCGAACATAACTACAAGCCCAATGTACTGGCTGTAAACCTCCGCGCAAGCCGCAGCAATACCATCGGCGTCATTGTTCCCCAACTGGTACACCACTTCTTTTCC
>OCQA01001969.1_pt1 | contig 12106 bp, 8 predicted proteins | sample 1538571 | NCBI WGS metagenome assembly OCQA01 (sample SAMN04571708, study PRJEB22368) | human gut metagenome | biome: human gut; material: stool | host: Homo sapiens | place: Luxembourg | collected 2012-09-28 | reverse complement strand
ACTGTAGGGGGTACAGCTGATACAGATGGTAAAGACGGTACCCAGGGTACTGATGCAAATGACGATGGCGGTAATGGCGGCAAAGGCGGTAATGCCAGCCTCAGCGGTACTTTGACTGTTAACGATAGCAGTAAAGCTGTCAGCTTAACGGTGCAGGGTGGTAAAGGTGGGGCTGGTGGGGCCAATCCTGCTCGTACTGATGTCAGTACCGGCAACGGCGGTGCTGGAGGCAGTGCCGAGCTGCAGTTGACTGTTGCTGGCGAGGTACAGACCGGTGCCCTGGTACTGACAGCTTCGGCTGGTACTGGCGGTGCTGGTGGCATGGCGGGTGAAGGATCGGTCATCCCGGTGAATGGTGCTGTTTTGGGTGGCGGTGGTGCTGGTGGTAATGCTGCAGCGGGCATAGCCATAACTGATGGCAGTCTGAAGGCAGACAGCATTACACTGGCTGCCACTGCCGGGAATGCTGGCAGTTATGCTTGGACTGCTTGTTGGGGGAAAGACAACCAAGGCAGTAATGGTGCTAAAGCTGGTACTGCCTCTATTAAGGGCCTTGTTTTGAGCGGTCAGCAGGCAGAGGTAAAGGTGGCAAATAATATTGTGATCACCGGTACAGGCGGTAGGGGCGGCTCCGGTGGTTCTAATTATGGCTCAGTCGGACTGGCTGCTGTTGGCGGCGCTGCCGAAGCCTATGGTCTGGTTGCAGCAGGCAGCGGTGCTTACAGCGTACAGTTTGCGGACTTGACACTGAAGGCTACCGGCGGTACTGGTGGTAATGGTGGTAATGCTAGTATGTTCCAGGGTGGTACGAATAATAGCCACGGTGATAATTACATGAGTACTGACGGCGCTGACGGCGGCAGTGCTGTAGGTAAGGGACTGCTTGTAGAAAGCGGTGTTGTACAGCTGACGGCCAATAATATTAACATTACGGCGGCTGGTGGGAATGGCGGCAATGCTGGGAGTAATAATACAGCCAATAGGCAAGATGCTGCTGCTAAGGTTGCTAACGCCGGGCAGGGCGGAATGGCTTCAGCAACAGGTATTGAAGTTACAGGCGGTTTAGCGGATAAGCTGTCAGTAGGAGCAATTAAAGCTACAGCGACTGGCGGTGCTGGTGGTTGGGGTGCTCAAGGTAGTTATGATTCTGTGAATGATGGTACTGATGGTGACCAGGGAGGCATTGGCGGCGCTGGCGGTGAAGCCTATGCTTATGGCCTGTTCAGCAGCAGCAGTACGAAAATAACAGCTGACAGTATTGCTGCAGAAGCTACAGGCGGAGTTGGTGGTTACGGCGGTGCTGGTGGCAGCAGTACGGTTTATAGTAGTAGCCTCGTTGCCGGTTCTGGTGCTAAAGGCAGCACTGGTGGCAGCGGCAGCAATGCTTATGCTTATGGTATTTGGAGCAGCAGTGCTGCAGAAGTGACTGCAGGCAGTATCAGCGCTAAAGCTACAGGCGGCACAGGCGGCACAGGCGGCAATGGTGGCCAAGGTAGTCAAAGCGGAGTTGGCGGCAGCGGTGGCAGTGGCGGTCAGGCAATGGCTTATGGTGTGTATGGCAGTGGTAGTACGCTTATTACTGCCGATAGCATCAGTGTTGAGGTAACAGGCGGTGCCGGCGGTGCCGGTGATGCTGGCGGGAGTGGTAATGCTGGCATGAGTGGTAAAAGTGCTAGTTCGACTGCACCTGGTACCGTTGGTGAAAATGGAAGCAGTGGTGCCGAGGGCGGTAGTGGAGGCACTGGTGGATTGGCAACTGCCTATGGTCTGCACAGCAGCGGCGGGATCACCATATTGACCGCAGAGAATATCAATGTTCAGGCAACAGGTGGTGTTGGTGGCAACGGTGGGAAAGGTGGTGCTGGCGGCCGAGGTGGATATGGTGGATATGGTAATAGTAGTTTTGTCGGCAGTAATGGCAACTTAGGCGATGGTTATGACGGTGGCGACGGTGGCGACGGCGGCGATGGTGGTTCTGGTGGTGCTGGCGGCAGTGCTGTGGCCTATGGCTTGCACAGCAGCGGCGGGATTACGATACTGACAGCAGACAGCATCACTGCTCAGGCCAGTGGAGGAACAGGTGGTTCTGGTGGAGCTGGTGCTTTAGGAGGAATGGGTGGTTCTGGAGGGAATGGGTATTCTAGTGGTAATAATAATGGTCAAGACGGTACATCAGGTACCGTCGGTCAGCAAGGTCAGGACGGACAGCAGGGCGCACAGGCCGAAGCCTATGGCGTGTATGCCGAAAAGGGCGCTGTGATCACTTTGAGCGCCAAGACTGATGGCGGCACGATCACTATCGGCGCTAAAGCAGAAAATGCCCAAAGCACGAAAGCCTATGCCATCTATGCCGATAATGCCACAGTACTGTTTAATGACAATGCTGTTTTAAACAGTGACGGCTCGTCTACTGATAATGATGTTATCACTTACCTGAACAATGCGACTTTGGGCTTTGGTACTCCAGGTGAAGGTCAGGCGGTTGGCCGTACTATTAACGGCGGTACTTTGCAGCTGGCGGGCAGCAATACCTTTAAAGTTGCTACCGATTTGACAAATAGTACTGCCCCTGCTGCCGATAAATTTACTTTCAACAGTCTGGCAGCTGACAGCAGCACGGCACCGCAGTACATCACTGTTGGTTATGACAAAGCTTTTGACGGCAGCAAGCTGGACAGCTTTATCGGCGATGTGACGGTGCTGACAGTAACTAATTTGGCTGCTGGCCAGAATTTAAATAACTTTGTCGGCAAAGCCAGCGAAATGGACGACCCCCTGACCAGATTCCTGGCAACGCCGACCGTAGCAGTGAGCGGTAATGATGTCAAGATCACGCAAATAGATTTTGAAGAAGCCGGCGCATCCGAAACAGTGATGACGGCAGCTGACGCGCAGATGTCGATCGGCAATCTGTGGCGCGTTGAGGGCAACAACCTGATGAAACGCATGGGCGACCTGCGCAGCGACCCGGAAGCTGCTGAGGGCGGCGTTTGGGCCCGTTACTACAGGGGTGAAATGAGCGCCGACAGCGCCTATGACCGCAGTTTTGATCAGGATTATACAGCCTTCCAGGGCGGTATCGACAAGGTGCAGGATTATAAGGGCGGCAAGCTCTATACAGGTATCGCCGTCAACCGCATCGACGGTAATGCCAGCTACAACAGCGGCAGCGGCGACCTGAGCAGTACCGGCGTAGGCGTATATGCCAGCTGGCTGGGCAGTAAAGGCCATTATCTGGATGTTATCGCCCGTGGCAGCAAGCTTGCCAACGACTTTAAGCTGGTAGACAGAAGCGGTAATACTGCAAAAGGTGATTATGATACCTGGGCTTATGGTATCAGCGCCGAATACGGTTACAGGCAAAATCTGCAGGGCGGCTGGTTCGTAGAGCCGCAGGCAGAATTGAGTCTGGGACGTATCGGCAGTGCCGATTATACCATGTCCAACGGTACACAGATCAGTCAGGACGCAGTCAACAGCGCTGTGACCCGGATAGGTGTTTTGAGTGGTAAGGAATTTACCATGAACGGACGGCAGGGCAACGCTTATCTTAAAGCCTCGCTGCTGCATGACTTTGGCGGCAACGGCGGCGGAGCGGCCTATTATAACGGCAGAAGCACCGTTGTGGAAAGCGCTGATATGAGCGGTACCTGGTGGGAAATTGGTCTGGGCGCTAATCTGGGAATCGCCAAAAACAGCAACCTGTATTTTGACGCCTTGAAAACCTTTGGCGGCGACCTGCGTACAGAATGGCAGTTCAACGCCGGGTTACGGTTTACGTTCTAAGTGATTGTGAATTGATTTTTCAAAATTGCAGATAAAAATAAAGTACCTGATATGGAAGAGTAGCCATATCAGGTACTTTTTACATGAAATGAGCCGGTTAGTATTTATCACTGTTGTACTGCAAGTTACAAAGCAATTTTGTTGGCGAAATGAATTTTATTTATTTATCAGTATTTTATATCAGAAAAATATTGACAAATATAGTATTATATACTATATTGGAACTAGAATAAGTCTTGAAAGATGGAAGAACAGATAAAATTTTTCGTAGAATTTATGATTTGCAGATATAATACCTTTGTTCTGAAGACAGAAAGCGTAGTTTGAGCTGTGGTATCCCCAGCAGGGAGCAGCATTTAAACATGTGCGTATGCGGACGCGTTATTCCGTAAATATAAATAATCAGGAGGATAGGAATATGAGAAGTATCACAACATTAGACCTGCAATATGCCCACAGATTTTATGGTTTTAAAGGTGAAGCTCAGTATCTGCACGGACATTCTGGTATTTTGACGATCGAAGTAGAGGATTCTGTTGAACCCGGCGTCAACATGGTGTTTCCTTGTAACGAAATCCAAAAAACAGCTTGGGACGTTTTAAAAAATTTTGACCATGCGCTGATTTTGAGGGAAGATGATCCGTTGCTGCCGGCCGTACTTGATGTTTACGAAAAACAGGGCATCCGCAATGGCGCACCGCAGAATCAGATGAAGGGCGCTGCTTTTAAAACAGAGCTGGCAACTGCATACCCTGATTGCCGTCTGGTGGTCACTAAAGAAACAATGACAGTTGAAGGCATGATCAAAATCGTCTATGATCTGCTTAAGGACAAGCTGAATATTGCCAAGATCACTTTTGTCAGTGGTGTCAATACTGCTTCGGCAGAGTTTGTAACGAAAAATAAAATCGATCGCTGCCCGCTCTGCGGCATTGCCCTGAATGAAAACGGCGTTTGCCCGAAGTGTGGTTACAGGAAAAATTAATAACTGATTGCAGCAAAAAAGCAACAGCTGAAAAGCTGTTGCTTTTTATTTTAGTTAGTTTTACAGCATTTGCCAAAAGATGTAAAGCAGTTTGAGAGCATAAACAAAAATAACAGCGCCGCAGATACGGTTGATCCACTGCAGGTGTGAGGGACGCAGTTTGCGGCAGCAGGTTTTGAAAATACCGATCAACATGAAAAACCACAGACAGGAAGCCGTAATAACGCCGCTGATAAAGTAAGTGGCAGTATCGGCAGGCAATGAGGAACGAAATGCTCCCAGCATCAGCGTGCCGTCGATGACGGCCTGTGGGTTGAACCAGGTAACTGTAAAGGCCAGTGAAACTGTTTGCCAGAGCGTAGGTTTGTTCTCATCAGACGCATTTGCCTCTATCTGCGCATGCATCAGCTGCCAGGCCAGATAGAGTAAAATCAGACCGCCGCCGCAGAGCAGAGCTTTTTGCAGCAGCAGACTGTGTTCGATGATGAGGCCGATGCCCCAAAAGCAGGCCAGCGCCAGACTGATATCGAAGCAGGCGACGATACCGGCTGTAGCGAGGGCCGTGCCTAAAGGCGCGTTAAGCGCCGTATTGATAACGAAAAGATTTTGGGCGCCGATAGGGGCAAGATAAGCCAAACCTATGGTAAGCCCCTGTAAAAAGATATCCAAAACAGATCTCCTTTAATAACAATATAGAAGCTTTAAATCAGATCACGGCCTGCAGCAGTGCAAAGACTGCTGCACCGCTGACTATTGCCAGCCCCAATGATTTTGTTTTATAGACCAGCGGGAAGATGATAACGGTGGACCAGAGATACAGGTTGTGCAGACCCAGGTCAAAGCTGCCTGCCGGTAAAAAAACATCGGGCAGGACCAGTGCTCCGAAAATAGCCGTCGGCACATAGGTAAGCCAGGTTTTGAACCAGCGCGGCACAGGTTTGCCGGCCAGCAGCAGAAAGGGAATGATACGGGAAATATAGGTGACGCCCATCATGATGAAAATAGCGCCCCAGATATATTCAGCGGACATTGTCGGCACCTCCTGCATGACGTTCGGTAATATAGCAGGCGGCGCCGGAGGCGGCCAGGGTTGCGAGCACGATGTGCAGCTTATAAGGGACAATCTGTGAAAGCAGGATCGCCAGAACTCCGGAAATCAGGCCGGTGATGATCATTTTGCGGTCACTGAGATAGTTGACCCAGATACCGAGGAACATGGCGATCAGCAGATAGGATACCAGTTCGGTCGGCGGATTGAGCCAGGCGGCGGCATAGCAGCCAAGCGCGTTGCTGAGCGACCAGACGGCGCAGGAGGTAACGTTGAGCCCCAGTGCTTCTTCACCTGTCCAGCGGGGAGCGGTCTCTGTTTCAAAGGCGTTCAGATTGACGGCGAAGGTTTCGTCAGTGATGCCATGAGCATAACCAATGAGAAAGTTTTTGCTGCGGCCGTCAAAAAAATTCATCAGCGTAGAGCTGAATAGAAGATGACGCAGATTGACGATAAAAATAGTGAGGCCGATAGAAACGAGTGCCGCACCCTGAGCCATCATGGCGATACCGATGAACTGGCCGGAGCCGGCGAAAACCAGTACGCTCATGCCAAAGGCTTCGAGCGGGGTGAGGCCTGCCTGCTGCGCCAGGATGCCGCAGGCAATGCCAAGGGCCAGATAGCCGATGGCGATGGGAATAAGTTTTTGCAGGACACGCCTGTTGATTGTTATAGCTGACACGAATGGACACTCCCCTTATTTAAAACGACTTCTTCTATTATAACTTATTTTGCATGGATAAGAAACCGGGAAAAGTGTTATATTTATTACGGCGCAGGAAATTTTTTTGGCTGGAGACGTTGTTTGCTGCGGCGACGCTTGCGTTTTGACGGAGAACTGAGTAAAATAATATAAATAAGGACTAATTTGATTTAAGCAGATGTTTGTATATACATACAACGCTAAGGAGGTTTTTTAGATGACACAGATCAGACCGTTCTGCGGGCTGCGTCCGGTGCCGGAATATGCGGCCGAGATCGCCGCTTTGCCTTATGACGTGATGGATACGGAAGAGGCGCGGCAGATCCTTAATAAGAACCCGCTGAGTTTTTTGCGGGTAACAAAATCAGAAGCGACGATGTCGGAATGTATCGATCCGCACAGCCAGGCAGTTTATAAAATGGCTAAAGCGAATCTTGACAGGTATCTGGCCGACGGGCAGATGAAGAAGGATACTACGCCCTGCTACTATATTTACCGTCAGCAGATGGGACAGCATATCCAGATCGGTCTCGTAGCCGCAGCGTCGGTAGAGGAATACCGCGAGAATATTATCAAAAAGCACGAATTGACCAGGCATGACAAAGAGCAGGACCGGGTCAACCATATTCTGGCTACAGAAGCGCAGACCGGCGCTGTTTTTTTGACTTATAAGGGCAAGCCCGAGATCAATACGTATATTTTGAGCCTGATGGGGGCAAAAAAACCGGTATATGATTTTACTTCGGAAGACGGAGTGCAGCATACTCTGTATGTGGTGGATAACCTGATGGAGATCGCCGAGCTGACCCGCCTGTTTGAAGATGTGCCGGCGCTGTATATTGCCGACGGCCATCACCGGAGTGCGGCGGCTATGCGGGTGGCGGACGAGCTGAGTAAGAGGCCGGAGCATAGTGCCAATGAAGATTACAATACTTTTTTAGCGGTTATTTTTCCTGACAGTATGATGCAGATCATGGACTACAACCGTTTGGTAAAAGATCTGAATGGCCTGTCTATGGAGGAGTTTTTGAATAAGGTTGGCGAGAAATTTGAAATCAGCGAGCTGGAAGGCGGACCGAAGCCGGAAGAACGGCATCAGTTCAGCATGTATCTGACCGGTAAATGGCGCCGTCTGACAGCGAAAGAAGACACTTTTGCTGCTGATGATGTGATCGAGTCGCTGGACGTTTCGATATTGCAGAATAATCTGCTGGCGCCGATTTTGGGTATCAAAGATCCGCGCACGGATGAACGTATCAATTTTATGGGTGGTATCCGCGGACTGGACGCTTTGGCGGCTAAAGTAGACGAGGGTGCTTACAGCGTAGCCTTTGCCATGTATCCCACGTCGATGGAGGAGCTGATCAAGGTAGCCGATGCCGGTAAGATCATGCCGCCGAAATCGACCTGGTTTGAACCTAAGCTGCGCGATGCGATGGTCGTGCATTTGATCGGAGAAGATGAATAATGAAACGTATCTATAATTTTAACGCCGGCCCGGCTATGCTGCCGCTGGAAGTGCTGCAGGAAGTACAGGCCGAGCTGCTGGATCTGCAGGGCAGCGGTATGTCGATTTTGGAAATGAGCCACCGTGCGCCGGTTTATGAAAAGATCAACGCCGAGGCGGAAACCGATATCAAAGAGCTTTTGGGTTTGGGTGACGACTATTGCGTCCTCTTTATGGGCGGTGGCGCCAGCTTGCAGTTTTCGATGGTACCAATGAATTTTTTAGGCGCCGGGCAAACTGCTGCTTATGCTGTGACCAGCAATTTTTCGGATAAAGCTGTCAAAGAGGCGGAAAAAGTAGGCAATGTCGTTGTTCCGTTCAGCAGCAAGGCTGAAAAGTACGACCGGGTACCGCAGCCGGGTGAGATCAGGCTGCCGGAGAACTGCGCTTATCTGCATATTACGGCTAATAATACGATCGAAGGCACGGAATACAGCGTTTATCCTGAAACCGGCGAGGTGCCGCTGATCGCTGATATGTCTTCGGATATTTTGAGTAAACCGATCCCGGCGGAGAAGTTTTCGCTGATCTATGCCGGTGTGCAGAAGAATATCGGACCTGCCGGAGCAGTAGCGGTCATTGCTCGCAGAAAATTTATTGAGGGACGTTCTAAAGCTCTGCACAGTATGCTCAATTATGAAATCCATATGAATAACAATTCACTGTATAATACGCCGCCGGCTTTTGCGGTTTATATTGTTGGCAAGGTCGCCAAGTGGCTGAAAGCCCAGGGCGGACTGGTGATGATGGAGCAGCGTAATGCGGCGAAGGCGAAGATCGTTTATGATGTGATCGATATGTATCCTGACTTTTTCCGCGGTTTTGCCAAGGCTGACAGCCGTTCGATGATGAACGTGACTTTTGGCCTGCCGACTGAAGAACTGGAAAAAAGCTTTGCGGCCGAGGCAGAGGAGCTTGGTATGGGCGGACTGAAGGGACACCGCAGTGTTGGCGGCTTGAGAGCTTCGATCTACAACGCGATGCCGCTGGATGGCTGCGAGAAGCTGGCAGAATTTATGGAAGCTTTTTATAAAATACATAAATAATATTGACCGGGAAATAGTAGACGCTGCTTGCTCAAAAACAGGCGGCGTTACTTTTTACCTGAATTGGTTTGAGGGAAGGGCAGCAAATGCGATATGATTTACTGATCAAAAACGGGTATGTGGTAGATTATGCAACAGGACGTGAAGGTTATTTTGATGTGGCGGTGCAAAACGGTCTGGTGACGGCTGTCGAAAGCAGTATCAGCGGCAGTGCGGCGCAGGAAATCGATGCGTCAGGGAAGCTGATACTGCCAGGGCTGGTGGATTCCCATGTACACGCTTCGGCCTGGCTGGGCGGCAGCTATGCTCATGCGATGCTGATCAAGGCCGGTGTGACCAGTGCTTTGGATATGTCGGGGCCAGGAACCAGTGTGTTGGAGTTGGCACGTGACTATGGTGTTGGGCTCAATCTGGCGACGATAGAATATGTGCGGCCTGGACATACTGTCAGCACTGCCGATCCTTCGGCAGCAGAACTGCAGGAGTTGCTGGAGCGGGTCCTGCGGCAGGGGTCTTTAGGCATTAAGCTGCTGGGAGGTCATTATCCGCTGACAGTGGCGGCGACGGCCAGAGCGATCAAGACAGCGGCGGGCATGGGAGCATATACGGCTTTTCACGCCGGAACGGCCGAGCATGGTTCCAATATTGAAGGGATGTTGGAGGCTGTGGAGCTGGCAGACGGTAATCCCTTGCATTTAGCACATATTAACGCTTATTGCCGCGGCACGGTACGGCCGGAAACGGAAGAAACTGAGCTGGCTCTTAAAGCATTGCTGGACAACCCCAATATTTCCTGTGAGTCATATTTATCACCGCTCAATGGTACCAGTGCCGAAATCATTGATGGTCTGCCGGGGAGTATGGTTACACGCCGCTGCCTGAAAACCGGCGGCTTTACTGAGGATGAGGCTGGAATGGAGGCTGCGCTTCTGACCGGCTGGGCACAGGTCAACTATCCGCAGGGACAGGAAATGACTTTGCTGACTGGTGAGCCGGCCAGGGATTATTGGCTTGAACAGAAAACACTGGTGTCCGTAAGTTTTGCAGTCAACCCTGTAGGGCCACGGGTACGGCTGGCAACGGCCAAAAAGGCTGACGGTGGTTTTATTGTGGACGCGATCAGTACCGACGGCGGTGGTATTCCCCGAAACGTGCTGCTGCCGGCTGGTCTTGCTTTAGTAGATCTGGGTGGACTGACGCTGCAGGAGTTGGTGGCGAAGATCAGCTACTTGCCGGCACAGATGTTGGGGCTGACGAATAAAGGCAGTTTGGCAGCAGGCTGGGATGCCGATATTACGATCGTTGACAGACTGCGGCGCAGTGCTTTTGCTACGATCATCGGCGGACAAGTCTGCTATATAGATGGCAAGATTTTAGGGCGTGGCGGCAGGATAATTACGACGGCTGCCGGGGCGGACTATGTACGCAGTCAGGGGCTGGAGCCTTTGATCGTGGATTTGGCTGACAGCAGTGTGCTGCGGAAAGCACGAAAATAAAAAGTGTGAAAAATAAACAACCTGACTTCAAGCAAACTTGAAAGCAGGTTGTTTATTTTTTTATTGGGGTTGTGACCTTGTAAGGCCGCAGCAGATTATAGAGCGGCAGCAGGTACAGGTAAAAGGCGAACCAGATCGAAGCATTGCCGGCGCCTATGGTAGCGAGCGGTACAGCGCAGGCTATGGACCAGGGGATAAGCGCAGCGACGACGATGGTACTGTTTTCCAGGTCGAGGGCCAGTTGATAGTTATTTGCGGCACTGTCCTTATGCAGCTGATAGGTAAGGATACTGCTGAGGGTCTGGTTGCAGGTCGCCATACTGGTGATAGTAGCAGTTAGTAAAACGCTGCCGTAAGGCGTTATTTTCTGTTCAAGACGCGCGATTAGGGACTGCGTGGTATCCAAAAAGCCTGTCGCTTCAAAAATCCCGGCGTAGGCTGAAGAAAGCAGGATGATCACACTGACTGTAAACATGGAAACGATACCGCCGCCGCTGAGTACCAATGCTAACTGGGGGTCGGCGGGATGGAAGCCGTAAAACATGATCGCCGCCAGCTCGCTGAGGCTGATGTTCTGCAAATACAGACAGAGCAGACTGCCGGTGACGATACTGGCAGCCATCGTCAGGCGGACCCTGATTTTACACAGAGAGAGGAGAATGATCAAAAGCGCCGGGATAATAGTAGTCCAGTGCAGATCAAAATTTTGCGGAAACAGCGTATATAAAGACGTTTCGCTTACGGTGCCGGTGCCGGTAAAGCCCAGCAGGGCATAAAGGGAGCAGGTAAGCAGAAAAGGTAACAGTGCCGATCTGAACATATTTTTGATATTACGGTAAATATCTGTCTGTGTCAGTTCGCTGATCAATAAAGCGCTGGTTGACATAGGCGAACAGCGGTCGCCGAAATAAATACCTGATAGAATCGCGCCGCCTGTAAAAGTGGGATCGATGCCGCTGGCTTTGGCGATCGACATACAGATAATGCCAATCGTGGCCGCAGTGCCGAAGGACGTACCTGTTAAAAGAGAAACGAAGCAGCAGAGCAGAAAGACTATCAAAATAAATATCGATGGCAAAAGCAGCGCCGACATATGGTAAATAATGAATGGAATCGTGCCGCAGGCACGCCAGACGGCGGTGATCATACCGATGAGGACAAAGATAAACAGGATATTTTTGATCGTAAGCACACCGCGCCCAGACATACATAAAACCTGTTTTACAGTATAGCCTTTGTTGATGGCATAGCCGAAAAACATCAGATAGCCTAAACCAAGGGCCCAGAGAATAGAATATCCGGCCATAATGCAGCCGAACAGGACAGCGGCGAAAAGAAAGATAATAACGGTTTCCATGATTTTCTCCTGTAACCGGTAAACGTTAGAAATTGTTTGCCGGTCAAGTATAAAATTAATTAATAATATCATACTGCTTGCAGCTGCGCTTGTCTAATAAAAAAGTAAAAAGCCACCCTACAGTGAAGTGCTGTAGAGAAAATAGACAGAAAAAAGAAAAGCGTATCGTAGAATATCT
>OCQA01001968.1_pt1 | contig 12109 bp, 14 predicted proteins | sample 1538571 | NCBI WGS metagenome assembly OCQA01 (sample SAMN04571708, study PRJEB22368) | human gut metagenome | biome: human gut; material: stool | host: Homo sapiens | place: Luxembourg | collected 2012-09-28 | reverse complement strand
AAGTGATTGTCGTGTTTACACGACATAATTGTCGCCTGTACACGGTCGGCAATTAAGGTGTGGCAGATTACAATATACTTGTGCTTGAGATACAGCACAGAGTTTGAAAGCGGCGTGCACAATGCTTTCTTTAATATTTCAATTAAGGAAGGTAATAGCCATGAAAAAGTATAACGGAAAAGAACTTTACAAAGGACTTTTGTTTATAAAGTCAATGATGAGTATGAATAATGTGAACCGACAGAAAGAACTTGATCAGACATATGCTTTAAGTGTGGGAATTGAGTGTGATCAGACTGTTGTAGATGATGGAGCATCTACATCGGTTGACAGACCTCAGATGCGTCAGCTGATGGAAATTCTTGAGATTTCAGATTACAAGGTACTTGTCGTAGAAGATATTTATGAGATTACAAGAAATCCGGAAGATTTAAAGTCAATGATGGATCGCATAAATGATTTGGGTGTGACAATATTTGACCTTGGTACTATGAGTGCGAGGTACAACAATTATGCGATTGAGTGTTAGGAATTCAGGCAGGTATTCCTACATTGTATTTGCTTCTGAAACAGTGGTATTTGATGACTATGGGAAGCCAGTCATCAAATGCCCAACAGAGGCTGAGGCAGTGGAATACATCATGAATCGGTTAGAGAGTGAGGTTATTCAGGATGATATATGATATTTATGCAGTTGGTAATACTTTGAGAAGTATTAGAAATAAATATGGATATACACAGAATGATATGGCGGAGAGCCTTGATGTAAGTTATATTCATTATTCGCAAATTGAGCAGGGAAGACATCGGATGAGTCTGGAACTTATGCTGAAGATTGTAACAAAGTATGGAGTAGATCCTAATACATTGTTTGGAATTGAAAGCAGGGAAAAACATGAGAATAAAGATTTGTCTGTATTGGAAGATAAATTGCAGATGCTTAAACCAAATGATAGAGAATATGCAATGTCTACATGTTTGATTTTTATTGAAGGCTTAGAGGCAAGAAAGGAAGTGGTTTGAAATGAGAAGAGCAGGAAGAAAGAAAAAGCCACTGACCATACAGCCGATAAAGTGTGTTGTGATGTTGTCTTCTGATGAGGAGAATGACTGTATTGCAGCAGAGAAAAAGGAAAATAAGCAGTTGAAACGAATCATGGAATTTGCTGACAATAACAATCTTATTCCTATGAAAGTATTCCGAAGAGGAATTTTTGGACGACGATTAAGGGATGAAGTGTTTTATAAGGCAATAAGATATATGAGAGCAGGAAAGGCAGATGCGCTTATCGTAACAAATCTCGATGCTATTTCAGACGGAATAGCAGATTCTTATTTAAAAATAGGAGCAGTAAGGGAAGCTGGGTATAGATTATTCAGTGTAGATGAGAAGGAACCCAAGGTTGACTTGTATATTCCACCAAAGAGAGGTGATCTGCAGTGAAGATAAAGAGAAATATGATTGTGTGGGCTGAATTAAAAAGTGGACTCAGGCATATACAAGCTGGAAGGAGACCATGTATTGTAATAAGCTGCGACAAAGCAAACGGAAAATCACCTGTATACACAGTTGTTCCGGGGACAACTAAGTTGAAAAAGGATTATATTCCAGTACATTTCAATATTGAGCCTTCAGAAATTAGAGGATTTTTAAGACATACAACAATGTTTTTACCGGAGCAGCTTGTCACAATAAATGAGGAACAGATAATACAGACTGCCGGGATGATTGTCAGCACAGATGCAATAAAAAAGGTTGATGCGATGTTAGTCAGACAGCTGCAGATTGGAGAATATGATGGATGATGAAAATGAATTAGAGAATCAGAGTATAGATATTCCTATATGGAAGCGATATTTGCTTTCTGTAACTGAAGCGGCACAGTTTTATCACATTGGTGAAAAGAGACTTAGACAAATTGTAGATATCCATCCAAATGGGGAGTTTTATCTGTTAGTAGGAAACAAAGTTTTGTTTAAGAAAGAGAAATTTGAGCAATTTCTGGCAGAGTCAACTGCAATTTAATATGTAAAGTAGTAGAAAAGGGGGCACAAATGTGGTACAATAACCATGCTAGGGCTCTCTTTTTTGAAAGGAGACAAAGCTATGAGTGAGAAAAGACGAGATAATCGCAATAGAATTCTTCACGAAGGAGAGTACCAGAGAGCAGATGGACGTTATCGTTTTAGATATGTAGATATTCATGGAAATGAAGGGAATTTATATAGTTGGCGTTTGGACCATAATGATCCTATACCTAAAGGAAAGAAAATGGAGCTTTCTTTAAGAGAAAAGGAAAAACAGCTGGAACAGGATATGTTTAACGGACTTGTTCCAGGAGGTGGAGGACTTACAGTTCTTGAATTAGTGGAGAAATATGTAAGTCTTAAAATAGGGGTCAGACAGAGTACTTATGCTGGTTATAAGACGGTAATTAATCTGCTGAAAAAAGATGATTTTGGCAAAAAAAGAATCGACAAAGTGAAATTATCGGATGCGAAAGCCTGGTTGATCAAGCTTCAGAGGGTAGATGGAAAAGGTTATAGTTCAATTCATACTATCCGGGGAGTATTAAGACCGGCATTTCAGATGGCGGAAGAAGATGACTTGATTCGCAAAAATCCATTTGGCTTTGAACTGGTCAATGTTATTGTGAATGATAGTGTGAGAAGAGAAGCTGTCACAAGAAAGCAGGAGCGGGAATTTCTAAGATTCATAAAAGAAGATGCGCATTTTTGCAAGTACTATGATGCAATATTTATTCTCTTTAACACAGGACTTCGTATATCAGAGTTCTGTGGGCTTACAAAATCAGATTTGGATTTTAAAAACAAAAGAATACGGGTAAATCATCAATTACAGAGAACAAGTCAGATGCAGTATATCATTGAAAAGCCTAAGACAGAAAGTGGCGAGAGATATGTTCCAATGTCTGATGAGGTGGTGGCTTGTTTCAAGAGAATACTTAAGGACAGGGTCAATCCCAAAGTTGAACCGATGGTTGATGGAATGACAGGATTTTTATTCCTTGATAAGAATGATATGCCTATGGTGGCATTACATTGGGAAAAGTATTTCCAACATATTCGGGAAAAGTACAATAGCATATATAAGGTTCAGATGCCGCCGATTACACCACATGTGTGTCGCCATACATTTTGTTCTAATATGGCTAAGTCGGGAATGAATCCGAAGATGCTTCAGTATATTATGGGACACTCGGATATCAGTGTTACGATGAATACCTATACTCATGTTAAATTTCAGGATGCACAGGAAGATTTTCAAAAAGCAATTAATTCATAATGACCTGATGAAAATGAGAGAAAAATGGCTGAATGCCAGTATTTATCTTAATCCCCAATTTCTTACCTGTCGATTCCCAATGGCAGATTTGCCTTTGGTACAGACTTGAAATTTACCAAAGTTTTTACCAAAATTGATGACAAAAATATGCAAAGATATGCCAAAATATGCCAGAATAAGTGAAAAATGAAGAAAGGTAAAAAGGCTTGAAAAGCCCGAAAATACTGGAAATATGAGAAAAATCAAGATTTTATTCATCTGCCACGGCAGTATTTTCCGCAAACGCTGAAAACCTTGAATTTATCGTATGTTTTGGACTCTAAGGGAACATTTTACTAAGAATTTACTAAAAGTAAGAAATCCCTAGCACGAATTTAGAAATGAATATGAAACTTAGGACTTTATTAGTTGTGAAAAACAATTAGTAAAGTCCTTTTTATTTATCTAAAGGAGGATCAGAACATGAACAACACAGCGTTAGGAGCAGAAAACAAAAAGGAACAGACAATCAATTTTATCAGCGAAGCACATGAAAAATTCTACTATGAAAAATTAAAAGAGGTACGCTATCAGGATGTGTACCACAAGGCACTTTGCTATTGCCTTGGTATCAGCGATGATACGAGAAGAAATGTTGATAGCATCTATGATTTTAAGACGGGATGTGTAAAAACTGAGTGTCTGCATGAAGGCTGGCAGACCAGTGGCAGTATGAAGGTGGTGCGAATGGCATTTAACCTGTATTGCAACGGCACACCGAGTGTAGATGATTACACAAAAACAGAGGAACAGGTAAACGAGTGCAGGCAGTATACAGTGGAGGACTTGTTCTGCTGTGCCTATGCACCTTTCTTTTGGCAGGCGATACAGATCCGCTATCCGGAGTATGCGACTTATAACTGGGAACTGTATGCCTTATTTGGAGGAGCAGACTAATGTTAAAAGTCAGATTGATGGGAACGAAGAATGACATTGTGTGGTTTCAGAAAATCTTACAGCGTCATCCAAAAGTAGAAGTTCTGGAGATATCAGAGCTTTATAGCAATAAAGGGACAAACAAATATTACAGAGCTTATGCGGAAGTGCAGAAAAGCAATGTAAAGAGCAGCAGATAAAAGCAAAATAGTAGAGAATAGGAGAATTTATCATGTGTAAAGTAATAGCAATCGCAAATCAGAAGGGTGGAGTTGGAAAGACCACCACAACAAGCAATTTAGGAATCGGACTGGCAAAGCAGGGTAAGAGAGTTTTACTAATAGATGCGGACGCACAGGGGAGTTTGACTGCAAGCTTAGGATTCACGGAGCCGGACAAACTGGATAAAACACTCGCAACTGTGATGGCTAATATCATCAATGATGAGGATATGGAAGATGATTACGGTATTTTAAGGCATGAAGAAGGAATTGACCTTATGCCGGGCAATATTGAGTTATCAGGATTGGAAGTATCGTTAGTTAATGTCATGAGCAGAGAACTTGTAATGCGCGCTTACATAGAACAGCAGAAAGACCACTACGATTATATCCTGATTGACTGTATGCCATCACTCGGAATGATTACAATAAATGCTTTTGCATGTGCAGACAGCATCTTGATTCCGGTGCAGGCGGCATATCTGCCAGTAAAAGGTTTGGAACAGCTTATTAAAACAATTGGAAAGGTAAAGCGACAGATTAATCCGAAGCTGGAGCTTGAGGGAATTCTACTCACTATGGTTGATAACCGTACTAATTATGCCAGGGATATCAGCAATCTGTTGATTGAAAATTACGGAAGCAGAGTGCGGATATTTGAAAACAGTATTCCGGCATCAGTAAGAGCTGCAGAGATATCTGCGGAAGGCGTAAGCATTTATAAGCATGATCCGAACGGCAAGGTTGCAGCCGCATATAAGGCTTTAACAGAGGAGGTACTTGAAAATGAGTAAGATAGGGAGTGCATCAAAAATACAATTAAACAGCTTTGACGATTTATTTTCCAGTTCAGCAGCTTCTAATACACAGATACAGGAAATATCAGTTAATGATTGTGTTGAGTATCACAATCACAAGTTTAATGTATATAGAAGTGATTACGATGGACTTGTGCAAAGTATCAAAGATGTAGGTGTGCTGCAGCCTATTCTTGTAAGACCATTTTCAGGTAAGTATGAAGTCCTTGCCGGACACAGACGCTTATCGGCAGCGAAAGAAGCCGGTCTGACAACAATTCCGGCAGTTGTACGTGAGTATGATGATAATGCAGCATGGCTGATTGTATCGGCATCAAATTTTTATCAATCGTCAATTACAGAAATGCATCCATCGGAAGTTGCAAAAGTTGTATCTGACTTTTATGAAGCGATGAAAAGTAACAACTCAAACACAGAATTACTTAACCAGCTTAGTAAAGTCAGTAGCAAGACATTTGATATGGATAATCTTGATGATACAGGACGCAGAACTGACAGGGTGGGCGAGAATTTTAAAATGTCTGCACGCAGTGTTAGCAGATACATACGTGTAAATATGCTCACAGACTCATTAAAAGCGTTGCTTGATGCAAACAGAATGCCTCTTCGGGCTGCTGTAGATATTTCATTTATTGATGATGCAGGCATGCAGGACGAGCTCGCAGATATGCTTGATCAGTACTGCCTGTCATTGACAATGAATATGTCTGCAGCTTTAAAAGCAGCATGGCAGGACGGGCAATTAGACAGTTCAAGTATGCAGGATATTCTTGTTGGAAAGAAAAAAGATACCCAAAAGAGTGTTGGATTTAAGCCTATGAAAGACTTATATGCCCGGTATTTTTCAGATGATATGGAACCTGATGATGTATATGATGTTGTAGATAGGGCACTTGCAGCGTTTTTCAAAAATAATAACCCGGAGGAATAGATGAGCAAATATATTTTCATATGTTACAGATGTGGAAATCCGGTATATACATCACAAAAGAACAGGCGGACATTCATATGTCCGTACTGTGGACTAAAAAATTATTTTGAAAATGCAATAAAAGTTAAAGAGGAGTAAAGAAATATGAACAGAGTTATTTTAATGGGAAGATTAACAAGAGATCCAGATATCCGTTATTCACAGAATGCAGAAAATTCGATGGCAATAGCAAGATTTACATTGGCTGTTGAGCGGCGTGGTTCACGCAATAATCAGCGTGGTGACCAGCAGACAGCAGACTTCATAAGCTGTGTTGCTTTCAAAGGAATTGCAGAGGTAATTGAAAAGTATGTGCATCAGGGTACGAAAGTAGCTATTCAGGGACGTATCAATACAGGAAATTATAAAAATAAAGATGGACAGAAAGTATATACAACAGATGTCATAGTCGATGACCTTGAGTTTTCTGAAAGTAAAACAAAGTCAAATAGAAGTGACCCGATTGAATCTTCGACAGATGACGGATTTATGAATATACCGGATTATGTAGATAATGAAGGACTTCCGTTTAATTGATATTTTTGTAGTTATTCATATTCAAATTTTATATGCAGGGGCGTTATATATGCTCCTGTGTGATAAACAAGAACATGGGGGTGCAATATGCTCTTTAGTAGTGGTAGTATTGTGGCTGATAAAATAGGACAGCTTAATATATCTGGTAATGTTACACCGGCGATCTGGTACAAGAAGATTACGAGAGACAATGGCAAGCCGTATCTTCTTGCTATAGCAATCTTATCTGATATAGTATATTGGTATCGACCAAGAGAGGTTCGTGATGAATACACAGGACAGCTTCTTGGATGGAAGAAAAAATTCAAAGCTGATTTGTTGTGTAAAACTTATCAAAATTATGCAGACTTCTTCGGTGAAAGTAAAAGGTCGGTTAAGGCGGCTATGGACAGGCTTGAAGAACTTAATTTAATTGCGAGAGTATTCCGTGACGAAATCCATGATGGACAGAAGTTCATCAATGTAATGTACATCGCATTGAATCCCGACATGATATATAACATTACATTTACGGATTATGGCAACACTGAGACTGAGAAATCAGATAATGTGGACCAAGTAATAAGTGATGAGTTCCAGGACAATTTAGAGATTAATGAACAAGATGCATCTGATAGTGAGAATGAAGTATCTGCAGAAAGTTGCAACAAGAGTATTTCTTCTGATGTATCAGAAATCGAAAAAGTGCCTGAAAAGTCATTACAGAATGACTGTATGTACCCTCCTACAAAATTTTGTACCACCCCCCTACAAAATTTTGTACCACCCTCCCACAAAATTTTGTATGACCCTCCTACAAAATTTTGTAACTTCACAAAGAATACTACAGAGATTACTACAGAGAATATTAATCAATCTATCTATCATGACAGTAATGCAGATGATGGATTGATAGAAAATGCATCTGCATCTGCATCAGTGAAAAGAATCAAAGAAAATCTTGAGTATGATTTGCGAATGCAGGGGAATGAGTCCGGAATGACGGATGAACAAAAGACGCTCAGCGAGATATTCGCTGTTATTTGTGATGTCATTAACGCAAAAGATCAGTCATACACTATCAATGGCACCTTGCATACATACCAGGATGTGTGTAACAGATTTATGCAGCTTGATTATGAGCATGCTATGTATGCAGCACATCAGGTAATTAACAGCACAACCGAGATTAAAAACATGCGCAGCTATATAATATCAGCACTCTACAATTCAGCCTGCACAATGCAATTGTCAATAAAAAAAGACATACATAACCGGTTTGGATATTAATATTAATTACTTATGGCATATAGTACATACAAAAAATAATTATGGCATAAGATAATTCTCCTGTAATTATTAACAGATAAGCCAAGGGAGAACGTGTATGCAGAAAGCTGATTTTAAGAGTTTTACGAATGAAGATTACAAAGCAATTACAAAACTTGAAGACAGATATACAGAAGCGATGAAGCTTCTTGGATATGAGAGAGTAAATGCGGATGATGAAATAGTAAGCATTGTGTTTGAAAACGGTAATAACAAAATTGGATTTGACGGTTGGAGTTTGGTTGGTGATTATCTTGAGGATATATCACTGAAACCGGAATCGAAAGAATCTGAGATGTGGGAAGATCTTTTGCATCCGAAAAATAGGATAACATATTCTGTATCATCAAAAGATGATGAGCAGTTTTTTACAGAATTTGATAAGGCATTGCAGTTCTATATTGATATTGGAATTGAAAACAAATCTTTAAATTTTGTAAATGAATCCAGCCGGGATAAGTTTGAGATTGCGCAATTCAGTACTGACAATACTGTGACAAATAATGTTTTGAATAATTATAACAGTGAGATTTTATCGAAGAGCAATCTGACTGTTAATGAAAGAGACAAGCTCTGTATTGCACTTAATGCAGCTTCATATAAGCTTAAGAGAAATAATGTATATAATATTATAAAGAATGAGTTTGATAAGCTTATTGCTGCTGCTAAGAGTAAGATATCAGCCAATTATGCCGCTGATGGAAAATGGAATTGCATTATTGCAAATGATAAACGTCCACAGGATTATGTAAGTATAAATATAATTGGAGACGCACTAAATGATGAGGTAGAAATTACAGTAGCAGTTTTGCATTCAAATGAAACGGTTGATGATAAAAGAATAAGAATACATCTCAATCCGACAGATGAAGATTCTCTTAATAACTTTGTGGAAATTGCGCATGAAAATTTTAAAGACTTAATATTCAATTCCACTGAATTGTTAGATACGGATTATGAAAGCAAAATGATAGTTTACAATCATGATTGTATAGAAGTTTTCGAGCAAAAGCTGGAAGATCATGAATATTATGACATGCCAGATTTATCAGGCATTGTTGTAGAAAATTTCAAAACAATCAATGCCGGTGATGATGTTTTGCAAAAAAACAGATTAAGATAGGCAGGTAAACCTTCAGTATAGATTATATGAAGTCTATACTGAAGGTTTTTATATTTTTGGCATATAGTCCATAAGAAAAATACAGGATAAGTGGGATGATAAATACAATGGTTGTTGCAATTTATGAGGAGAGGAGGAAGGTAATAAGAGCAATGACTAAAGAAGCTAGATGACCAATAGAACAGTAACATAACTTTGGAGGTAGACTATGGAATACACAATACAGGTATCAAGAGTAAATGATGACAATAACCTGAAGGCTATGGCATCAATCACATTTGAAGGGGCATATAAGGTCAATAACATATCTATAGTAGAAGCTAAAGGCCATACATTTATTAATATGCCAAGCTATCAGACGCATGAAGTGGATGACAATGGTAGAGCAGTTTATAAGGATATTTGCCATTCTATATCAAGTGATTTTTCAAAGCAGCTTTATAAGGACATACTTAAGCTGTACAAGGACGTTTGCGAAACAAACAGTAAATCTATTGATATGGATTTCGGGGAAGAAAATGGCTTAAATGTGTCAGTAAGCGTGCACCCGATTGAAAAGGATAACGTAGCTGCTATAGCATCAGTATATTTTGATAACAAATTTGTAGTAAATAATATACGTATAATGCATGGGGCAAAGGGCGAGTTCGTATCAATGCCAAATTACAAAACAAACAAATTGGATGAGGCGGGAAAGCCGGTATACAAAGATATATGCTACCCTGTTACGGCTGAATTCCGTGAAAAGCTTTATGGAGATATCGTTAATGCTTATCACAAGTTATCTGAAGATAAGGATAAAAACATAGACAGTCCGATTAAACATAATAGCAGGTAAAAGACGGCTTTTATTAGCTGATTCAATTAGTCCGGAGGGAAGTGTGTCCACTGGGCACACAATAAAATGGAGGTAGAAAATGATAGATTATATAAAAAATCACAAAAAAAAGTTTCTGACCATAACAGGAATTGTTTGTGCTGTCGCATTATCAGTATCAGTAGGAATCATTTTTGGCACTGTGACGAATCACAGGTCATCTGACGCTGACAATAATAATTATGCTGAATCAAAGCATTATGCAGCATCAATAGATGCGTCAGAAGTAGTTGAATATATCAGAGCGGTTACATACACTGAGCTTGATAAGCTCAACGATGAATATAAGATTAATCTTACTGTTGCGGAACTGTATGATAACATATGCATTGAATCGATTTGCAATAGATGTGTAGATACACTTGCATCAGCCGGGATAGATGCAGACATGCCTAAGATAATGGATACGAGTGTAGATATCACATGCAGGGCACATCTTACAACAGAGTCAAGAGAGCATATTGCACTTATGATAGCGGAGCAGATGACAGATTACGTTGCTGATCTTAATCTTGACATGATTGATAAATCAGATTTTTGCGAAAAAGTGAAAGATACTGCGATTAGGATTCTTAATCAAGAGAAGGATGATGTAAATGTAAATATTGAAATGATAACATCAGATAATGATATTATTGCACAGATACTGATGTCAAATGGAATGCAGAAGGACGCTGCATCTCAAGTCTCAGGCAACCTGCTTACAGGACTCAGTGTGGTATATGCAGATATGGACATGCCGGGTACAGAATATCTTACTGATGACAGAATCGCAAGAATAGCTGTAAGCATGTCAGAAGAAATATATACGTCTGTATCGTCTGCAATTACATCATACAATGAAAATGTTAATAATATCACAGAAAGCATAAATAAGTTTTCGGAGCAGTATGTTACCATGCAGAATGACATTAATGGGATTCAGAGTCAGATTACTGTTTTGGAAACGCAGGGCAAAGATGCTGCATCGAATGCGTCTGAGTACGTAGCGGAACTTACAAGGCTGCAGAGCAGGCTAAGTGAAACACAGTCACAGCTTAATGATCTTGCATCAAACATATCAGACTTAACAGATATAAGAGACAGACTAACATTATTATCAGTATTACAGGACTCAGCGAAATCAGATTTAGAAAATTCTGTCAGCTCTCTGAAAAATGATATTAATGCTCTTATGGAATCGCTTAAAAATGAGAGTAGTAAAGCTGATGATGATACGAGAAAAAGATTTGAATCAGAGGTGTCAAATCTTCAGGGGATAACAGACAGACTTGATGCGGATAAACTTACAATCAATGAATTTAATACATACAAATCAGAAATTACAAAATTGATAACACAGCTAAAAGACAGCTCGGCATCTGGTATGGATTCAGTTGGTACTACATTATCTGAAAAACTTGATAAAGTATCTATTAACCTGGAAGATTACAAGATTGCATCAGATGCAAAGTATGCTTCAGACAAAGCAGTTTTGGAAAAGAAAATAGGTGAACTTAAAGATAAGGTTGATGGAGATAAAAAAACACTTGAAAATTCCATAGCGGCACTTAATTCTGATCTTGCGTCAACAATCAATAGCCTTGAAGGCAAAGTAGATGCTAATAATGTGGATGCTAAAGCAGCTCTTAATAACCTTAAGAAGCTTCAGGAGGATTTACAGTCAGGTAAGGTATCTATGAGTGACTACGAGATAGCTGTATCTAATATTAACAGTAATCTTGTAGAACTTGAAACAGCTACAGGGAAAAAGTTTGATAACGTCAAATCTGATGTGGATAAAGTTAATAATGATTTGAGCGAATATAAGAAGTCGGTAGCAAGCAGGCTTGATGCAATGTCATCTGCAATTAATGGCAATAAAGAAAATTTTGATAAATCAATATCAGATTTAAACAGCAGCCTTACAACCACAATCGATAGTCTTGAAGGCAAAGTGGATGCCAATAATGCGGATGCCAACGCAGCACTTAATAATCTCAAACATCTCCAGGCAGACTTGCAGTCCGGCAAGGTGTCAGTAAGCGACTATG
>OCQA01001966.1_pt1 | contig 12117 bp, 5 predicted proteins | sample 1538571 | NCBI WGS metagenome assembly OCQA01 (sample SAMN04571708, study PRJEB22368) | human gut metagenome | biome: human gut; material: stool | host: Homo sapiens | place: Luxembourg | collected 2012-09-28 | reverse complement strand
CCCGACTTCAGCCGCTGGACAGGCCACGAAAGGCCCGACGACGGCGAGCTGAAGGCCATGGCCAACCCGCAGACAAAGCTATACAAGGAGGTGGCTTTCTGGTATTACGTGCAGTACAACCTTGACATGCAGATGCGCGAGGTGCACGAACTGGCACGCGACATGAAGGTGATACTCAAGGGCGACATACCCATCGGGGTGAGCCGCACGAGCGTTGAGACATGGACGCAGCCCCGCTATTTCAACCTGGACGGGCAGGCCGGCGCCCCGCCCGACGCCTTCTCGGCCAACGGGCAGAACTGGGGCTTCCCCACATACAACTGGAACGAAATGATGGCCGACGGCTGCCTATGGTGGACGCAGCGCCTGGGGAAGATGGCCGAATACTTCGACGCATACCGCATAGACCACATTCTGGGCTTCTTCCGAATATGGGAGATACCGGCAGATGCCGTCCACGGACTGCTGGGCCAGTTTGTGCCTGCACTCGGCATGACCCGCGAGGAGATTGCTGCCTACGGACTGCAGGCCGACACCGGCCGGCTGACAAAGCCCTACATCACCGACAGCGTGATCGAGGCGCTATTCGGCGAAAGGGCCGACGAGGTGCGCTCCACCTATGTATGCCCCCTGGACGACGGCTACGCCATGAGGCCCGAATACGACACGCAGCGCAAGGTGGAGGCCGCCTTCGGCGAAAAACCATCTGAAGCCGACACCCGCCTGCGCGACGGCCTGTATGCGCTGATAAGCAATGTGCTCTTCGTGGCCGACCGCACCGACGCCAACAAGCTGCACCCGCGCATAGCCGCACAGACCGACATGGCCTACGCTGCGCTCAGCGACAGAGACAAGACGGCGTTCAACCGCCTCTACGACGATTACTTCTACCGCCGCCACAACCAGTTCTGGTACAACGAGGCCATGCGCAAACTGCCGCTGCTGGGCCGCGCCACGCGCATGCTGATGTGCGCCGAAGACCTGGGCATGGTGCCCGAATGCGTGCCGTGGGTGATGAACAGGCTGAACATCCTGAGCCTGGAAATCCAGACCATGCCCAAAGAGAGCGGCACCCGCTTCGCCCATCTGTCGCACTACCCTTACCTGTCGGTGTGCACCATGTCCACCCACGACACACCCACGATGCGGGCATGGTGGGACGAGGACCACGAGCGAGCCCAAGACTACTTCACAACGATGCTGCACCACGACGGAACGGCCCCCCACCCGATGCCGGGATGGCTCGCCAAGGACATCGTTGAGCGCCAGCTGATGAGCCCCTCGGCACTGTGCATACTCACGCTGCAAGACTGGCTGGCCACCGACGAGAAGCTGAGGCTGGCCGACGCCGGCGCCGAACGCATAAACATTCCGGCCAACCCGCACCACTACTGGCGCTACCGCATGCACCTGGACATAGAAGACATGGCGCAAGACCAGCAGTTCAACGCTTCGCTCAGGGCGCTGATAGACGGAAGCGGCAGGCGGCAGGAAGGCTGAACGCCCCGGCGAGGGCACGCAAGCCAAGCGGGCCACCCGACAAACACAGGGGGCTTAAACGTACAGGGAGTTATGGAGTTAGAGGACAATGGCATTATTCAAGGAATTGTTTTAGGAGTTAAGGAGTTAGGAAGTTAAGAAGTTAAGACAATTGTTGGGGTTTATTTGGGAGGCGGGAGACAGGAGTACAGACAATAGTTATGGAAACATGGGAGCTCTGGCAGCATGGGGAAAGTGTTGCAGGAAGATAGCCAAATACTATTGTCTTAACTTCTTAACTTCCTAACTCCTTAACTCCTAAAAAGCCCCATAGATTTATCCAGTGAGCAGGCCAAACGCGGCAGACATGGCTGCGCCACAATGCACAGCGCCCGCCATCAACCCAACAGGGGTGACGGCGGGAGCTGACACGCTACGCCTCGGATGCCGGTGCTATGAGGCAGCCCCGCCTCCGGCGCGGCAAAAGGCTATTTCTTGAAATCAAACTTATTGAAAATGATGGTGTCACGCCCCGACTCCAGCCTCCTGTTTGTAAAGTTGAAGTAGGTGAACGTGGTGTCCATGTCCTCTCGGGCCTGCGGCGTGACCAGGTAGGAGGCCGAGCGCGTGGTGCGGTATTCGCCGTCGGCGTCGGCTTTCAGTATGCCCTGGCTCTCGCGGTTTGTAGCCCACGCCAGCATCATGGCGCTGCCATTTGAATACAATGTGTAAATGCCCGAGGTCAGGTCGACGGCAAAGTCGTACTCGTCTTGGCTCATCACGGGGCTCTGCTTCGACGCGAAGCGGGCTGCAAGGCCGTATGTCTGCTCCTTGCCGCTGGGCATCACCACCGTCTTCTGCCACTCCTGGCCGTCCATAGTGTCTTCAACCTCCTTGCCTTCGGCGTCGATGTATGTAACAAGCACGTCGGCCACCTCGCGCACATTGGGGTCGGCCAACTTCATGTTATACTGCATCCTGTAGCCCGTGACCACCTTCTCTGTATAGTCAATGCCATCGCCGGTGGGCGGATCGTCGTTGCCGCATGAGGCCACCCCCGACGCCAAAGCCAGCGTGGCTGCGGCCAACAGCACATAACCATTCCTTATCATCATATCAATCTGTTGTTTGTTATCTCGGCTGCAAAGTTACTCCAAATTATCACACCAACCAACCCGAAATGCCGGTTTTATAACATCATAAGCCTTTTTTCCGGAATTTATTGCAATATAAACATATTTTTTTAGCCTTCTGTTGCTTCCGCCCGCCTTTTATATTAACTTTGCCAAAGATAAGCGGCACTCGGGATATGGCAAGACGGCTTGCTTTACTCTCGCTCGCACTATCGCTGGCAAAAAGCTATGACGCCCACACAAGAATACCTCAGAGAGCAATTCGGCACATTCAACAATGCTTATTTCGGCGGAAAACTGCCAGAACCGGAGTTTGTCGTCAGCAACGCACGCACCATCCTGGGGCTGTTTTGCTGCAGAAGCAGGCGTTCGGCAATACTGAGACGGCAGAAATTAGACCATTTCACCATCAAGGTGACAAAATACTACGACTTGCCCGAACGTGAATACCAGAACGTGCTGCTGCACGAGATGATTCACTACTACATTGCATACCAGCGCATAAAAGACACGTCGGCCCACGGGCAGGTGTTCAGGGCCATGATGAACGAGCTGAACTCCCGCCACGGCTCGAACATAAAGGTGAGGGTTGACACACGCCAATGGGCCGCCAACGACAAGCGGAAAGGCAAAAGGCGGCTCGTGCTCGCATTCAGGACGCACGACGGCAAGCACTACCTGGCCGTGATCAACGGCAGGTATTTCGACGCAATCGAAAAGCAGGTGAAGCGGTGCAACGCCATTCTCTCGCACCAATGGCTTGCTTCCGACGATGAGTTCTTCAGCAAATTCCCCGTCTCGCGCACACTCAGGGCCATGAAGGTGAGCCCCGAGACGTTTGCCGAAAAGACGTCGGCGACGCCCAAGGCCGACAGCGCCACCGGCACGGCAATCCATGATTGACAGACAAGACACAGCCGCACGACGCGGCAACACACAATCACCCAAAGGAAAAACACAACGAAAGACACAACAGCAGCTGCCCACAAACGGCCAAGGCCGGCCCGCCACGAGGCGACACGCCCATGCGGCGAGGCCGGCACATGCCTGAAACACAACGCCATGCACATATTTGTAATCAATCGTACGAAAGTGTAATGCCTCTCTCTTGCAAGCAAATTAACTTTGCGGCAAGAACAAACCAACAACCAACCTCGACATGAACATAAACAGATTATTACACCTTTTATGCCTCATTGCGGCAACGGCGGCACAGGTGACGACAACCGCAACGGCACAGAACGCCACCCCACGGAGCCAGATGGAAAGGCTCGGGCGCGGCACGGTGGCCATACACCACGACGGGGGCAACTTTGTCGGCTGGCGACTGCTCGGCGACGAGGGCGAAAACGAAACATTCGACGTAATCAGAGACGGGCAGACAATAGCGCGCGACGTTTACGCCACCAATTACAACGATGCCGGCGGCGAGGCCGGAGCTGTCTACGAGATTGTGAAAAAGACCGGCGGCGAGGCCGGAGAGACATCAGAGCCGGCCACAGCATGGGGCAAGGAGTACAAGACTATGAGGCTTGAGCGCCCGCAGGGAGGCAGTTTCCATTACGCCGAAAACGACAGTACGGACTGCTACGCCTACTATGCGCAGGAGGGAAGCGTGGCCGACGTCGACGGAGATGGCAAGTATGAACTGCTCGTAAAGTGGGCCCCGTCGAATGCCAAGGACAATTCCGCCAGCGGGTTTACCGGCAACGTCTACTACGACTGCTACCACATAGAGCCCGGAACGGCCGACGAGCCTGCCCCGCAACGCTTGTGGCGCATTGACTTGGGCAAAAACATAAGGGCCGGTTCGCACTATTCGCAACCGATGTTTTTCGACTTCGACGGCGACGGCAGGGCCGAACTGATATGCAAGACCGGCCCCGGCACCACCGACGGCACGGGCCGCTACGTGACCGAGGCAGCCGACGACGAGGGCATAAGGGCCACCGACAATCTGGCAGACTACCGCAACGCCAGCGGCCACATACTCGACGGGCCGGAGTTCCTGACCGTTTTCGACGGGCAGAGCGGGCGGGCCGTGCACACAATATGGTACAACCCAAACCGCGGCTTCACCTGCGGGCGCACGAGCGGATATGGTGTCTGGGGCGACGATTACGGCAACCGGGGCGAGCGTTTCCTGGCTTGCGTGGCCTATTTCGACGGTGCCGACAAGAACCCGAGCGCCGTGATGTGCCGCGGATACTACACCCAGGCATACTTGTGGGCCGTGGATTTCGACGGCCTGAAGCTGCGGCAGAAATGGCACCACGCCTCGCGCTCGAAGCAAAGGGTGGAGGTAAGCGATGCCAACGGCAACAAAAGCATCTACAACTACAGCTCAAACACATCGGGCACAGGCGACAGCTACACTGCCTACGGACAAGGGTGCCACAGCATTGCGGTTGGCGATGTCGACGGCGACGGCTGCGACGAGATAATGTACGGGGCCGCGGCAATAGACAACGACGGCCGGCTGCTATACTCAACCGGCCTCGGACATGGCGACGCCCACCACCTGGGAGTGTTCATGCCCGACCGCCAAGGGCTGCAGTTCATGATGCCCCATGAAGACACACCATACGGATGGCACGTGCGCGACGCCGCCACGGGTGAGCTGCTGATACGCCACAGCTCGGCTGGCGACAACGGACGGGGCATGGCTGCCGTCATATCGCCGCAACACAGGGGCGGACTGTTCTGGTCGGCGGCCAACTACGACGTCTACGACATCAACGACCAAGTGGTGGCTTCGGGCGAGGAAGCACGCCCGGCATATTGCTTACGCATATTCTGGGATGGCGATGCATACGACGAACTGCTCGACGGAGTAAACATAACGAAGTGGAACAACGGACGCAGCACGCGCATTTACCAAGCCCCCAACCACTCGATGAAGAACGGGACAAAGGCATACCCGCTGCTGGCGGCCGACCTTTTCGGCGACTGGAGGGAGGAGGTGGTATGGTGCTGCGCCACCGACTCGGCCACCATCAACATCGCATCGACAACAACCGAGACGGCCCTGAGGGTGCCAACGCTGATGCACGACCACGTGTACCGCATGAGTGTGGCATGGCAAAACGTGGCTTACAACCAACCGCCCCACCTGGGCTACTACCTGCCCGACTCGGTGGCAGCCGGAATCATTGCCGTCGATGGCCTGAAAGAACAGACAGTAGAACTGGGCAACGCGATGAAAGCAGTGACTTGCAGGCTCAAGAACTGCACCGGGGCCATGCCATTCCAAACGTTCCTCAACGGCAAACGCATAAGCTCTTTTTCCGTTCCTGAAGGCTTCAGCTACGAACAAGACAGCAAGGCAAGGCTGTTCACACTCAACGGAACGCCGCAGAAAGCCGGGCTGTATGAGTTTGCCATACGCACGACGGGCAGCTTCGACGGCACAAACATCACCGACACCATACGCATAAACGTAACCCAAGCCGACGCCATCGATGCCGCATGGCATGACGAAGGCCACGGCGACCGAGGGCAGACATACACCATCGGCGGACAGCCGGCGACGGACCTGAGGCCGGGCAATGTGTATATCATAAGAAAAAACGGCAAATACTTAAAGACTACAACCAAATAAACACATGACGAAAATGGACAGAAACATCTTGGGCATGGTGCTCCTGATGGCCTCGACTACGGCCTCGGCGCAAGTGGCCCTGCCCACAACAGAGAAGGCAACGTACACAAGGTCGCTGTCGGGGCAATGGGATTTCAAGTACATTGCAGGCAGCTCTGCCGGCAGCGACTCGCTGTTCTTCATGCCGGAATAAGACACCGGCGCGTGGAAAACCATCAAAGTGCCGGGCAACTGGGAACTGCAGGGGTTTGCTGGCATGACCTACGGCAAGAAAGTAAGGGCCGGACTGGGACTGTACAGGCGCACCATCGACATACCGGCCGAGTGGGACGGGCGCGGCATATACCTGTGCCTCGAAGGCGTCAACTTCGGATATACGCTCTATGTCGACGGGCATGAGGCCGGCTCTTTCAACAGTTCGTACAACCGGCAGACGTTTGACATCACCCGGTTTGCACAACCCGGCCACACACATACGCTGGCAGTGAGGGTAGACACCCGCCCAAGGGGCTTTGAGTTTGACACAAACGACGACTGGTCGCTGTCTGGCATATCGCGCGACGTGCTGCTCTTCGCCCTGCCAAAGGTACACATCGACGACATAACGATAAACACGTCGATGGACGGCCGGGTGGACATCGAGGCACTGGTTGCCGGAAAAGGCAAGAAAGACAAGACCGTGATTGAAGGCGAAATAACCGATGCCGAAGGCAACAGGGTGGCTTCGCTGGCGTCAGCCGCCACCACCTCTGCCCGCCACAGGGCTGCAGCCGGTGTGCCGCAACCGCACCTGTGGACGGCCGAGACGCCCTATCTGTACACCGTGAGCCTGAGGCTGAAGCTCAACGGGCAGACGGTGCAGACCTACAACGGCAAGGTCGGGATACGCGAAATAGCCTGGGACGGAGGCATTTACCGCATCAACGGCCGCCCGGTGAAGTTTCACGGGGCCACACACCACGACCTTTCGCCCGTCAACGGGCGCAGCATCACCGACGAGGAAATGAAGCGCGACCTGCAGATGATGAAGGATGCCAACATGAACTTCCTGCGCACATCCCACTATCCGCCTGCCCCGAGACTGCTGGAGCTTTGCGACTCCATAGGCATGTACGTGATGTGCGAGGTTCCTTTCGGCTTCGGCGAAAGCAACCTGAAAGACTCTACATTCCTCGACGACCTTAAGAACAGGGCCCGCCTGACATTGCGACGCGACAAAAACCACCCCTCGGTAGTGGTATGGAGCGTTGGCAACTAGAACCCCGTGACCGACATAGGGCTCAAGACGGGGCTCTACGTGGCGTCGCTCGACAGCACAAGGCCATTCACATTCCCCATGACGCCTTCCGTCTACAAGGATTGGGCCGAGGGGCACAAGGCTTTCGACCGCGCCAACGGATTCAACAGCCGGAACACTCCATACATTGTCTCACCCCACTACCCTCGCCCGTCGGAAGTGGCGGCGTTCGCCAAGATGTACGACCGCCCCATGGTAGCAACCGAATATGCCCACGCTCTGGGCACCGACTTCGGCCAGATGCAAGACATCTACGAGGTGATGGCCACGACACCGGGCATACTCGGCGGGTCGGTATGGGAGTTTTTCGACCAGGGAATACTCGTCGATACCGACAAGAAACCTACCCCCGGAAGCAAGTTTGCCGACTATGTGTGGCCCACGCCCGGCTCTTACTACGACACGTCGGGCAACCAGGGAACCGACGGCATGACGTATGCCGACAGGACACCGCAGACCGATTACTACCAGGCACGCAAGGTTTACTCGAACATCATCATACGCGAGGCTCCGCTGAGGGTGCTCAACAGGTTTGACTTCACCAACCTGTCGGACATCGACTTCGGCTGGCAACTGATGGGCGACGGCAAGGAGCTTGCCTCGGGAAAGCTCAAAGTGGAATGCGCCCCCCACGACTCCACGCTGCTGTCGCTGTCGCCTCGGGTTCCGCAGCCGCTCTCGTCAAGCAAGTACTGGATAAGCATCACGGCCAAGGACAGGCAGGGGCGGCAGATTTACGAGAAGTCGGTAAGGCTCAGCCCTGACGGTGCACCAGGCTTGGCCCAACGCATTGGCGGCGAGCCCGAAGGCCGCACAAAGGTGAAGAAGGGCGTGGTCACTGCACCGGGATACACCTTCGACGGCAACACCCTGTCGCTCAAGAACGCCGACGGGGTGGAAATAATCAGTGACATGGCCTTGGCCCGCATAGGCCGCAAGCCCACACTGGCCTCAACGGCCACCCAGGCATCGAGGCGTTCGTCGAAGCTTCACAGCCTGTGGCCTGCCTACATGCCCGGCAAGACCGCCACCACCGTCGAGGCCAACAGCCGCAAGGGCTGCACAGCCAGGGTGAGGTTTGACTGCGACTCCACGCGATACATCGACGGCACGGTGGCCATCGAGCACAAGCCCGGCGGCATCATAGGCTACACTTTCGACCTCACGGCCCACGGCAATGGCGAGACCGTCGAGGCGGGGGCCGCCCTGATGCTGCCCAAAGAGTTCACAAACATGCGCTACATGGGCAACGGCCCATACGCGGCCTACCCCGGACGCGACATGCTGAGCGAGTACGGACTGTGGAGCATCACCTCGGGCGACCTTTATTACCCGGGCAACAGGCAGCACGTTGACATCGCCCTGTTCACCGACGATGACGGCAACGGATTCGCCATTGTGGCCGACGACGCCGACATTGCCGTCGAAAACCATGACCGGGGCATCGTGGTGGGGATAAACACCCACGTGGCTTCGGCATACAACAAGTATGAATGGCCTGCCGGAATGACAGAGACCGACGGGCTGAGGATGAAGGGCAGCTTCGACATAATACCGCTGACAGACCGGTGGAACGAGGCGACGAGGGCCATTTTCGGGCAGTCCGACGGTGAGATACCCACGTTCATGCCCTTCTACCACGCCTACGACCTGTGACGCTGCGGCCCGGCTTGGGCTGTGGAAGCCACCTACCACAACACCCGGCCGACCGGCGGCCACAGCCACCGTCAGCCGGCGGCATGGCTGTCGGCCGCAGCGCGCATGCCGGCCTGCCACTGGGCCGGGGTCACCCCGAAGCGTTTCTTGAAGCAGGTAGAGAAATACTGGGGCGTCTTCATTCCCACCTGGTATGCCACCTCGGCAGCAGTCACGGGCCCGGCCGACAGCAACTCGGCTGCACGACTGAGCCTCAGCTCGCGCAGGTACTCATTGGGCGACTTGCCGGTGAGCGACTTGAACTTGGCGAAAAAGGCCGAACGGCCCATGCCCATGCCGTCGGCAAAGCGGTCGGCCGAAAACTCTGCGTCGGCAATGTGGGCCTCGGCGTAAGCCACTATCTGCTCTTTCAACCTGTGGTCGCGCTCGTCGGTCACCACTGCCGCTGCCGGCTGCCCGGCCGGGGGCGCCCCTTGCCCACCAGCGTTGGCCCCGCCTGCCATGCCGCGCTCCATCAGCCGCCGGCACTGGGCCACCAGCAGCCGAAGGCTGAAAGGCTTGGTCACATAGGCATCGGCACCCACATCGTAGCCCTTTGCCTGCGTGCCCACATCGCCGAGGGCCGTAAGCAGTATCACCGGCAGCCCCCTTGTGCGGCTGCATGAGCGTATGTGGCGGCACAGTTCCATGCCGCCCATGCGCGACATCCTGACATCGCTGACAACCAGGTCGACGGCCGTGCCTGCCCCACTGTCGTGCCCGCCGCCGCCATCCAGCCCGAGGCGCGCCATGGCCTCCTGCCCGTCGGCTGCGGCCACCACCGTGAAGTAGCGCCCGAGCTCGTGGGCAAGATACCCGCGCACGTCGGCATCGTCGTCTACCACAAGCACCGTCTTGTCGTTCATCGGCGGCATCTGCAGCTCGGCCACAGGCTCCACAAAAGCCTTGCCGGCGTTTGCCGGGCCCGGGGCCACCCCGTCGGCCGCCATGAAATCGCCTTCGGCGTAGGCTTCTCTCGCCACTGGCAGGCTCACGGTAAACACGCTCCCGCCCCCGGCATTGTCGTCGAGGCTTATCACTCCGTGGTGGGCTGCCACGAGCCCGGCCACCAGATTGAGCCCAATGCCGAGGCTGCCGCGGCTTTGGTTGCCCGTGCTGTATCGGTCGAATATGCCGGCCCGCTTGTCGGCAGGCACCCCTACGCCAGTGTCGGCCACCATCACCACCATGCTTCCGCCATCGTTGCGCAGCCTCAGGTCGACGCTGCCGCCGGCCGGGGTATACTTGATGGCGTTGTTGAGCAGTTCATACACTATCTTGTCGAGAAACCCGCGGTCTACAAACACCTCCCATCTCTTGCACTGTGGGGCGAAGCGCAACGCCACGCCCTTGCCCTCGGCCACGTCGTGAAACGAGTCGGCAATGCCGCGAAGGAAGCCCACCACCTCTGTCAGCTCGAGCGACAGGTGCAGCCGGTCTTCCTGCATGCGCCTGAATTCAAGCAGCTGGTTGACGAGCCTCAGCATGCGGTCGACACTGCGCTGCATCCTGTCGATGGGCATGCGCAGGCCGCCTATGCTGCCGCCCACCTGCCTTATGCGCTCCATGCTGCCGGCTATCAGGGTGAGCGGTGTGCGGAACTCGTGGGAGATGTTGGTGAAAAAGTCGAGCTTAAACTGCGTCAGGCGCTTCTCTACGGCTATGTCGCGCCGCAAGCGGTAGACGGTATGAAGGTATCGGTAGGCCACCATGGCTGCCAGAAACAGCACCACGCAGTAGACGGCGAAAGCCGCCGGCGAGGCCCACCACGGCGGTAGCACGGTGAGGGCAAACGCTGCCCGGGGCTCGGTCCACGTGCCGTCGTCGCCGAGGCAGCGCACCCTGAACACGTATTTGCCCGGCGGCAGGTCGTTGTAGGAAGCGAAGTTGAGCTCGGTGGCCGCGCTCCAGTTTTTGTCGCAGCCCTCCAGCATATATGAGTAATGCGTGGGCTGCAGGCGCAGGTAGTTGAAATTGGAGAAACGGAATACCACCGAGCTCTCGTCGTGGCCCACCACCAGGGTCCGCCCGCCGCCGTCGGCGCCGGCACGGCCCGTCTGGGGCAGCGTCCACGACGGCACACCGTCGACCGACACCTCGGTCACGTCAACTTGATGCGGCACCCTCGTCGAGGGCCTGAAGTCGCGGTTTACCACGACAAGCCCGCCCAGGGTGCCGAACAGCATGCGCCCGTCGGCCAGGCGCAAAGCACAGTTTTCGCTGAAGAAGTTGAGCTTGGGGTCGTTGTGGAAGTACAGGTATTCCATCTTGCGGGTAGATGGCGAATAGTAGACGGCGCCGTCTTGGGTGGTTATGCATATCCGTCCGTGGCGGTCTTCGCCCACCGACTGCACCACGTCGCTGGGCAAACCGTCTTTAGCAGTAAGCCGGATGTATCGGCCGCGGGCATCGGTCGTGAGCACGCCATGGCCGTGGGTGCCTATCCACAGCCGGCCCTTGCTGTCGGCGAAAAGGCTGTATACGGGGTAAGGCAGCAGCCTTTGGTAGGCCGAGGTGTCGGCCAGCAGGCTGTCGGGCACAAAGCGGTAGAGGCCGGTCTCGGCGCCTACAAGCATGCTCCCGTCCTTTCCGAGGAGCATGGTGTGTGGGGTGAGCCCTCCGTTTCCCAGCATGAACGTGCGCTCCGAGTACTCGCCGCCGGCCGTCAGCGCCGCCATGGCCGCTGCCACCTTTTCGTGGTCCTCCGGGTAGGTCACCCCGTACCACTTGCTATGTACCGGCAGCACCGTCACCTCGGCGCAGCCCTCGTGCAGCAGATCGCCTATCATCTCCGGCAGCAGGAACTCGCTCTTTAGCGGGTCCTCCATGTGCTCCAGAAAATGAATAAACCGCGGCTGGAATTCCTCCATCAGCTCCGGCGGGCAGCCCCAACAGTTCATCGAAACCGGGGT
>OCQA01001964.1_pt1 | contig 12129 bp, 10 predicted proteins | sample 1538571 | NCBI WGS metagenome assembly OCQA01 (sample SAMN04571708, study PRJEB22368) | human gut metagenome | biome: human gut; material: stool | host: Homo sapiens | place: Luxembourg | collected 2012-09-28 | reverse complement strand
TTAGGGTAACACCGCACAAATGAGGTGGTCGGCTGGCGAATGGATTTTTCGTCAGATGCAAATGCAAATTTCGAAGGTTTACTGGATGTAAATCGAGGAATTTGCATGCCGCAGATGGCGGAAAAGACATCGCAAGGCGTGCCGCCGAATTGTGCGGTGGTGCCCTAACCAAACAAAACCTCCGCCGTAGCCAATAAGGGATTTCCCCAAAGTTGCGGCGCCGAAGGTTTCCAAAGGGCAATCGCAGACGTTCGTCTGTTTTCTTGCCCTTTGGTCGCGCCCGCAGGCGCGAAATCCCCTGCAAGAATATCATAATCTATGAAATGAAAATAGCAGCAGTGCCTCCGGGAGCAAAAGCCCCGAAAAGCACTGCTGCTTTTTGATTTCCCTGCTTACGCCATCGACTCCGCCATCTTCTTGCCGCCCAGCACATGGAAGTGCAGGTGCTGCACGCTCTGGCAGGCGTCGCAGCCGCAGTTGCTCACCACGCGGAAGCCGCTCTCGGCGATACCTTCCTGATGCGCGACCGTCCGGCACGTCCGCAGGCATGCGGCAAGCAGCTCGTCGGACAGCGCATCCACCGCATCCAGCGACGCGGCGTGCGTCTTCGGCACGACCAGCACATGCACCGGCGCCATCGGGTTGATGTCGCGGAAAGCGTAGGTCTTGTCATCTTCGTAGACCTTGGTGGAGGGAATGTCCCCGGCGATGATTTTACAGAACAGGCAGTTTTCCATGAGAATCATCCTTTCTATGTTGATTTTGTTGTGTGGCTGCGATGATTGGTGGGTGGAACTATCTGGTCGCGCCCATCTGGCGCGACAATGTTGAGTTGAGGGAAAGAGCAAGTTGGGGGGCGCGTCTGCGGACGCGCAAAGTTTGTGTGCTGCGCTGAAAGCGCTTCGCTGTTCAGCGCTCGTACTGCAGGGTTGAGCGCGTTTCCTTCGCTGGTCACACGACAAACAGTTGGGGCGTTGCCCCAAACCCCAGCAGGGGCGCCGCCCCTGCACCCTGCAAGGGGCATTGCCCCTTGACCCTTCTTTTGTCCCCCGGCTTGGTCGCGTTACCCTACAATCTTTTTCCGCTGATTATTCGCAGGGCGTGCCGTCCATGCCGCTTTCATTCAGTCCCGTCAGGCGGACGCGCACAAATTCCCCCTGCCGTCCATTGTACCCCTCCGGCAGCGTCACCGCGATATACTCCGGCGTATAGCCCGTCCAATGGCCGTTCACCGGCTCTTCCAGCAGCACTTCCGCCACCTCATTGACCCACTGCTCCCGGTACTGTCTTGCCATTTCGTCGCCCACGGCAATCAGCAGGCGCGCGCGGCGTTCCTTCTCGGCGTTTGAGAGCTGTCCCGGCATCACGGCGGCTTTTGTGCCTTCGCGCTGGGAGTAGGGGAAAACGTGAATCTTGGCATAGCGGGCTTCGCGGATGAAATCGCGCGTTTCCTCGAACTCGGCTTCCGTTTCGCCAGGGAAGCCAGTCAATACATCCGTTGTGAACGCCGCCATCGGGTAGACGGCGCGCAGGTTTTCCATCGCCTGACGGTACATGCGCATGTTGTAGCGGCGCGCCATCCGCTGCAAAACGGTGTCGCTGCCGGATTGCAAGGCGAGGTGGAACTGCGGGCAGACCTTGTCCATCGTGCGGAGGGCTTGCGCGAATTCTACCGTCGCGACGGTCGGCTCAAGGCTGCCAAGGCGGATGCGGCGCACGCCCGGCACGTCCTGCACGGCGCGAATCGCGTCCAGCAGCGTCTGACGGGGTGTGAAGTCCCGCCCGTAGCTGGTAAGATGGATGCCTGTCAGCACCAGCTCGGTGAATCCGGCTTGCGCCAGACGTTCGGCTTCGGCACGGATTTCATCCACCGGGCGGGAGCGAATCGGCCCGCGCACGCTGGGGATGATGCAGTAGGTGCAGTGGTTGTTGCAGCCCTCCTGAATTTTGAGCGTCGCACGGGTGTGTTCCTCCTGTGAGGTGATGGTCAGCGGCTCGAAGGGGGTCGTGGCGTTCAGCTCGTTGACGGCGTTGATGGATGTGTTCTCCCGCAGCGCCTTTTCCAGCAGTTTGACGACTTCGCCGCGGTGCTGTGTGCCGATGACGAGGCGCGCGCCGGTTTCAAGCAGATCCTCCGGCTTGCGCTGCGCCAGACAGCCCGCCAGAATCAGCGCGCTGTCCGGATGTTCGCGGCGCAGGCGGCGCGCCAATTGCAGGGATTTCTTGTCGCCCGTGCCGGTCACGGTGCAGGTGTTGATGACGTAAACATCCGCGTCCGCGTCGAACGGGACGATTTCATAGCCGGCGGCGCGGAATTTCTCCAGCATCGCCTGCGTGTCGTATTGGTTGACCTTGCACCCAAGGGTGTGGAAGGCAGCAGTTTTCATGGTTTCACTCCAATTCACCGTATAGGCAGAACAGGGCGCTTAAGGCGCAAAGTCCTGCGGTTTCGGTGCGTAAAATGCGCGGACCGAGCGTCACGCTTTGGCAGCCGCAGTCTTTCATCTGGGCGATTTCGTCCGCGCTCATGCCGCCTTCAGGGCCGATGACAATCGCGAGGTCGCGGATTTCCGGATGCTCCCGGTGGAAGGCGGTCAGGCTGTACCCGCGCGCGTCCTCCCACGGGACGATGGCGGCTTCGTGCGTTTTCAGCGCCGTCAGCAGGGCAGGAAAGGCAATCGGCGCATCCACCGCCATCATCTGGCAGCGCCCAGACTGCTTGCAGGCTTCGCGGGCGATTTTCTGCCAGCGCTCCTGCTTCTTCGCGCCGTCCTTGGCGTTGAGCTGCACGACGCAGCGGCTCATGGCGACCGGGACGACCCGCGCCGCGCCCAGTTCCACCGCCTTCTGCACAATCAGCTCCATCTTCTCCGCTTTCGGCAAGCCCTGATAAAGCGTGATGCGCAATTTCGCCTCGGTGGAGGGCAGCTCGCTTATCAAGCGCGCCGTCACGCCCTCCGCCGTCATTTCCGCAATTTCGGCGGAAAAGCGCCGGCCGTCCAGAAACAACTCCGCCGCGTCGCCCGGCTGCATCCGCAGCACGCGGGACGCATGACGCGCGTCCTCCTCCGACAGCGTGACAAGGCTGCCGATTTCACCCAGCCCGTCAGCATAAAAGCGGTGCATTACTTCTTCCTCCGGGACAGCATGGCGACCCACTCGCCCTTGCGCTTCGTTTCCAGAATCGTGTAATCGGCGGCGGTCAGCGCGTTCACCACGTCCTGTTCGCGTTCCTTGATGATGCCGGAGCAGATGAACAGCCCGCCGGGGACGATGTGATCCACCAGCGGCTGCGCGAACATGCAGATGACGTCGGCGATGATGTTCGCCACGCACAGGTCGCACACGCCGTCGCTGCTTGCCAGCAGATTGCCCTCCACCGCGCGGACGCGGTCGGACAGGTGGTTGTGCTCAATGTTCTCCTTCGCCACGCGCACCGCCACGGGGTCAATGTCGATGGCAAGCACGTCCTTTGCGCCGAGCATCGCTGCGCCGATGGCAAGGATGCCGCTGCCCGTGCCGACGTCGATGACCGATTCGCCGCCGTGCATCGCGTCCTCCAGCAGCTCCAGGCACATCGAGGTCGTCTCGTGCGTGCCGGAACCGAACGCCATGCCGGGGTCAATCTCGATGATGCGGTCGCCGGGCTGCGGGTCGTAATGTTCCCACGTCGGCTTCACCACCAGCGAACGCCCCGCCTTGAACGGCCTCCGCCCAGTCCTCATCACGAACATTCAGCGTCGAAATTTCCAGCGTGCCGAGGTCAAGCCCCAAATCCATGTGATGCAGTTCGTCGCAGCGGCTGCGCAGCGCCTGCATCCGGTCTGCGAAGGAACTGTCCGGCGTGAACCACGCGTGCACCAGCACATCCTCCGGCATGGAGGCAATCAGATTCGGGTCGATAATCTCCCAGTAGCCATTGGGCTTGTCAGGGTCGGGAATATCCGCGCGATCCTCTACCATCGTGCCGGTCGCGCCCTCCGCCATCAGCGCCTCGGACACAATGTCCGCGCCTGCCGTGGTGGTATGAATCGTCAATTCAATCCAGTCCATGTGTGTACCTTCCTTACAGATAAAATACCAACATAATTATATAGCAAAACCCTGCCGAAATCAACCCGGCAGGGTAAAGGAGATGAAAAACTGTGGCGGAAAGTGCTGGAAAGGGGGGGGAAATTCCGTGATTCCCCCTGCAACAACAAAAGTCAACTATGGAAGTGTGCACCCGAAGGGGTGGAGGGGGCGATCGGAAAGCCCCCTCCTCGCCTCCGCAGAGGCGAAATCCCTGCGCATGAAGCAGAATCTTCTACGCAGAAAGCACGAATCAATCAGTCGTAGAACGATTCTATCCCATCCAGCAGATGCCCCTCGCGCACATCGCGGGTGGTGGTGTACATCCGCCGCGTCAGCACCGTGCCGCCGCGGTAGTACAGGCAGATGAACGGGCAGTCCTTCGCAAACTGCTCCTGAATGTCGTACAGCACGGATTGGTAATCCGCCTGCGTGACCTGCGTGCGCAGCTTCTTGAACAGCGCATCCATCGTCTTTGAGCGGTAGGCGACGTAGTTGCAGGTGTTGCCGCTCATCAGCAGAAAGCCAGGGTCGGGGCAGACGTCCATGGCGAAGGAAACCAGCGCAATGTGGAAGTTGCCCGCTTTCAGGCGTTCCTGCATCGTGCTGTACGACACCGTCTCCACCGTCGCCTTGATGCCGATTTGCCCCAGCATGTCGGCAATCATGTTCGCCGACTGCACGCGCACGCTGTTGTCCGGCTCTTCGTAGGTGATGATGTTGTAGGTGAGGTCAGCGGCTTCGTTGTTCTTGTTGGGCTTGTCCACATAGCCGCTGCCATCGGTGTCGTACCAACCGTCCTCCTCCAGCAGCTGGCGCGCCTTGTTCAAATCGACTTGGAAGTAGGAGGACAAGTTCGAGTTGTACATCCACGTTCCCTGAATCATGGGCGTGTTCGTCCGGTCAACCATGCTCATGTAGACGGACTGGACGATGGAATCAATGTTGATGCAGGAGCGAATCGCCGTGCGCATGTTGTTTGTCATCGAGCCGAGATAGTTGTTCAGCAGCAGGCACTCCAGCTGATTCGTGCGGTAGGTGATGGCAAGCGTGTTGGTGGAAGATTTGTACTGCGCAATGGACAATGAGCGGGAAAATATGGCATCGACGTTGGAATACTGATATGCATTTACCACGTCGGCGTCCTTGCCGTACAGGTCGAAGTAGAGATTCTTGAACTGCGGCGGCTTGCCGCTGTAATACGGGTTCAGCGAGAGTGTCATGCTGCCCTTCGTGCCGTTGGAATAGGGCGTGAAGGCCGTAATCATGTACGCGCCCGTACCGGGGGGATTTGCGCTTTCCAGTGCGCTCGCGGGCAGCACCGGGAATGTCATGGCGTACAGCACGCCGTAATACTGCCGATCAGCGCGCACCTCCACCGTGTAGTTGTCCCGCGCCTTGATTTCCTTGACGAAGTAGCGCAGATTGGCGTAGTATCCCTTGTTCGTCAGGTTTGTGTCCTTGGCGCAGGAAATGATGTAGTTCGCCGTCGCGACGACGTCGTTCGCCGTCATTTCCGTCCCGTCGGAGAACAGCACGCCCTGCCGCAGCGTGAACGTCCATGTGCGGCCGTTGCCAGTCTGCGTCCAGCTTTCCACCAGACCGGCCTGCGGCTGATAGTTGTCGTCAATGGTGATGAGCGAATCGTACATCAGGTCGAAGATGGAAAGCATATCCCGCTCGACCGGGAAGAGGGGATTCAGGTTCGTCGTCTTGCTGCTCTGGATGCCGATGACCAGTGCGTCACTGGTTGGCGACGCCTGCGCGGACAGCACGGGCAGACACAATATCGCCAGCAGCAGCGCCAGCAGCTTCCGCGCTTTCGTTGGGGTAGAGAAGGGCTTCGTAAATGCCATAGGATGTCGTCACTCTCCCTGCGTATTGTTTGGTCGGGCCGTCCGGCAGCTTGTCTACGGGGATGGTCACGCCGTCTGACGAAATGCCCTTGTCGCTCAGCCAGCGGGTAACAGTCGTCTGCCCCGCGTGATAGGCGGAGGAGACAAGCACCGCGTCGCCCCGGAACAGCTTGGACAGGTAATTCAAGTACCAGCAGCCGTAGCGGATGTTCGTTTCCGCATCGTAGAGGTGGTCGAAGGAATAATGGCTGTCGCCGATTTTCCCGGCAATCCATTCTGCCGTGTCTGGCATCAGCTGCATCAGCCCGCGCGCGCCCACACTCGATTCCGCATCCGTGCGGAAGGAGCTTTCATTGCGGATGATGGCGGCGACGAACGCGGGGCGGAGGTTGTATTCCGCCGCATAGCGCTCAATCAGCGGCTGGTAGGTGATGGAATTTCCGCTTTCGCCCTCGACGACGTGATAGTAGCTCAGCGTGTTCTGCCGCGCGGTTTCCCACTCTTCGGCGCGCGTCGTCAGGTACGCCTGCATCAGGTAGTGCGCCGCCAGCAGCCCCAGCAGCACGATGCACAGTCCGACGATTGTCCACGTCAGCCAAAGGGGCAGGCGATTCGGGTCGGCAGTTTCCGCCGGGACGGATTCCGCCAGAACGGATTCCACCCGATGCGGCACGGCGGATTGCGTCGGAAGCGGGGCAGTGCGGCGCTGCGGCGGCTGCGAATACGCCGGATTCATGCCCGCATACGGCGCCTGCGCCTGACGAACGGGCGGCATTTGCGCGGGACGCTGCGGCGGACGCTGATTCGGCAGCTGCGTATAATACCCTGTCTGCTGCTGATACCACGCGGGCGCGGCAGAGCGCGGCTGCGTTGCTTGCTGCACAGGCGAGGGCGGTGGATTCTGTGAATTTGATTGCGGCGGACAGCCCCGCGTCGGCTGCACCGGATGCTGCGTCACCGGCTGCGCTGCCTGCGCGGATGGGGCTGCCTGCGCCTGATAGCGGTCACTTCGTCTGGGACGCGGTGTGTTTTCCATGCGAACCCTCCTTGGCAAGTTCGGCGGCGTAAAGCGGGGGAATTAGCGCGGCGGTTTCTTCAATCGTGCCGTCTGTCGGGATGACGACGTTCGCCCGGCGCGCCTTTTCCGCCGTGTCCATTTGGCTGCGCAGGCGGTTCTCCGCTTCCGCGCGGGTGAAGCCGTCGCGCGCCATCAGGCGGGCAAGCTGCGTCTCGCGGGGGAGCGACGCGCACCAGACCGTGTTGCACAGCCCGTCCAGCCCAGCTTCGTAGAGCAGCGGCATGTCCAGCACGCAGATTTTCGCGCCGCCCTCCTTCGCGCGGAGGATTTCCCGTTCAATCATTTCCCGCAGGAGCGGCTGCATCAGGTCATCCAGCGCATGACGGCGCTCGTCGCTGGCGAAAATGAGGCTGCCCAGCGCGCGGCGGTCAAGCGTTCCGTCCGCGTGGAAGACCTCGCTGCCGAATTCTGCACGAATCGCGGGCAGCGCCAGCCCGCCCGGCTGCGTCAGCGCGCGGGAGAGCTGATCGCCGTCGATGGTGGTGGCGCCGAGCGACTTCAGCGTGAGCGAAATGGTGGATTTTCCGCAGGCAATACCGCCTGTCAGACCGATGATGCGCATGAAGATTCCTCCTTCCGGCGCGCAAAGCGGATTTTCAATAGAACGATTCAGCGCGGCAAAAGACTGCAAATTTCGGCAAAATCATCTGATAGAAGAAGCAAAACACCCCGGCAGGGCGTTTTTTCGCGTCCTGCCGGGAGGTTTGGGGCAAAATCAAATCTTCGTTTCCAGCAGCTTCTTTTTGAGGTCGTTTTCCATCTGATAGAGCGTCTTTTCGGCTTCGACGCGCTTGGTGTGGCCTTCCTGCTGGATGGTCATCACCTCGCTGATGGTGTCGATGAGGCTCTGGTTCGTCTGCACGAGCGTCTCGATGTCGATGATGCCGCGCTCGGATTCCTTTGCCGTCTCGATGGTGCTCATTTTGAGCGTCTCGGCGTTCTTTTTCAGCAGCTCGTTGGTCATGTTCGTGACCGCGCGCTGCGCCTGCATCGCCTGCTGCGTGTGGTGCAGCCCAAGCGCCAGCACCATCTGGTTCTTCCACAGCGGCAGCGTGTTGGAAATGGTGGACTGAATGCGTTCCACCAGCAAACTGTCATTATTTTGCAGCAGACGAATCTGCGGCGCCATCTGCATGGATACCTGACGGGTCAGCTTCAGGTCGTGGAGCTTTTTCTCGAAGCGGTCGCACTGCGCGGCAAGGTCGTTCGCCTTCTGCGCGTCCATCGCGTCGCCGGATTCTGCCGCCTTCGCCATCAGCTCCTTCAGTTCGCCCTCGCGCACGCGCTGCAATTTCTCTTCGCCCGCGATGATGTAGAGCGTCAGCTGGCGGAAATACGCCGTGTTCTGGTCGTACAGGCGGTCGAACATGGCAACGTCCTTGAGCAGCTGCGCCTGATACCCTTCCAGCGAGGTCGCGATATTTTCGACGTTCACATTCGCCTTGTTATAGCGTGCCTTCATGCGCTCAATGCGGTTGTCGGCACTGTGGAAGATTTTGAAGATGCCCTTGGGTTCTTCCGCGTCCGCCTCAAAGCCCTTCAGTTCAACGACGAGGTTTTCCAGCATCTTGCCGACTTCGCCCGTGTCCGACGTGCGGACGGCTTGCAGCGCGCTCTCGGAGAAATCGCTGATGTGTTTTTGCGCATCCGCGCCGAAGAGCAGCACATGGTCAGGGTTGGTGATGTCCAGCTTGGTCAGAAAGTCCTCAATCGCGGCGCGCTCGGCGGGGGTCAGCTGGCTCTGGTCGAGGCGGGGCGCGGTCGCTGGGGCGCTGGTCTGCGGCTGCGCGGCGGCAGCGGTCGGCACGGCAAGCGGTTCAGCTGTGGTCGATGCGGGGGCGGCGGGCTGCTGCTGAATGCTCTGCGCGGGGGCTGCGGACGGCGCGACGGGATCGGGAACATCCGGCGTGAGGGAAAGCATCGGGAACTGATCAGCCATGGGAAAATCCTCCTCGTGTATATTGGTAATTGTTAATTCTGATAGAACTTCTTCTGCTGCCGGTCGGCTTCGGGAATATCCTCCTCCGGCATTTTCAGCACGGGTGCGCCCTGATTCATTTGCCGCGCCGCCGCCGTGCCGGATGTGTGCAAATCCGCCTGCTGCGTCGAATAGGGGACAGACGCGTTCTGCTGCCGGTTCGCCTCTTTCAGCGATTCGGACAGCACACTCTCCATGTAGCCGTCGCGCTTGAGCATCTGTTCCAGCACGTCCATGTCCGCGCTCATGTCCAGCATGTCGTCCTTGTGCATGGCGTCAAGCTGCTTCTGCGCGGCTTGCAGAATCATGTCCAGCGCGTGGATGAGGTTCTCGCGCGTCGTGTTCATCTCGCTGTATGACACGCCGCGGGTTTTCATCGTGCGGTAGGACTGCAGGAGTTTGAGCGTCGTGGGCAGATAGTAGCTCATGAACTTGCGCATCCGGCTGGCCTCATTGGGGTCATCGACGACTGTTTGCAGCATCTTGCGCACCAATTCATCGAGGTCTTTCAGCCGCCGGGTCATCACGAACTCGTCAATTTGCTCGCGCTCGGCGGCAATCTGGCTGAGCAAGTCCAGCCCACCGGCGACAACTTCCTTCGCGCGCTGATCCTCCGGCGTACCCACCTGAATCACCGGCTCTTCCTTCACGCGCTCGCCATTCTCGGTGTGCAGCCCATCCAGCGGCGTCGCCATCGTCTCAATCAGCTTCTTCAGCCCGGAGGCAATGGCGAATCCGCCGACGAACCGCCAGAAGCCGGGAATCGGCAGAGAAATAATCCCCAGAAATGACACCCAGAACGCAATCTGACCGGCGATAACCGCTTTGGTTTCCTTTTTCTTCTTGGACTTGCTCATGGAAGTCTCCTTACTCCTCAATCAATCGCGGGATGCTGTCATTATACAGGAAAGCGGCGCGGATGCGCAAGGGGAAGCGGCGGAAAAATACGCGTTGCCGCCTGAAAAATACACTGTGACCGCGCAAAACACAGCAACCCTTTCTATTATAGCACACTTGCCGGGCAAAAGGAAAGCACAAAAGATGAGAATTTCATGAAACTTGCGCGTTCTGCCGGGGGAGAATTGCGCATACCTTGTCCCGAACAACCGAAAGGAGGAAAACGCGGTGGATGCGCAGCTTCGGAAGGAAACGGTGACGATGGAGCAGGTGACGGCACACGGCGCGTCACAGGCGGTGGTGGAAGGCGAAATTACGCTGCCCGGCGGCCTGAGGGAGGAAACGCACGTGCTGCACGCGGGCGGGATGGCGGTGGTGGACAGCGCCGAAAGTGGGGCTGACCGCGCGACGCTCTCCGGCAAGGTGATTTTCCACGTCCTCTACACGCAGGGCGCGCCGAATCAGGTGCATGTGGTGGAGGCGACGGCGGATTTTATCCACCAGTGCGATTTGCCGGGCGCGCAGCCGAAAGGTCGCGTACAGGCACAGGCGCGGGTGGAGCATGTGGATGCCTCAGTGCAGGGCGGGCGGCTGAATATGCGCGCGATTGTGCAGCTGGATGCCCGCGGCGCGTCCACGCAGGCGCTGGAGGTGCTCACAGGGGTGAATGCGCCGGGCGGCGCGGAAGTCGCCACGCAGGAGATTGCCCTGCGTCGAACCGTCGCCAGCGGACAGGCGGATACGCTGCTCCGGGAGGAATTTGAGCTGCCGGAAGGCTTGCAGGTGCGCGAGACGCTCTGCGCGGACGCGGCGGCGCAAATCAGCGATATCACGGGCGGACAGGGGCGAATCGGCGTGGAGGGCACGGTGACCATTTCGGCGGTGCACGCCAGCGATTTGCCCGGCAAGCCGCTTGTCGTCACGCACCATGAGGCGCCGTTCAGCCAGACGCTCGAGCTCAGCGGCGAAAGCGGTGATTTGCTTGATGCCCGCGTGACCGTGCGTGACGTCGCGGTCGCCAGTCAGGACGTGGGCGACGGGGGAAAGACGCTGCGGGCGGAAGTCCTCCTTGGCGTGCAGGGGACGGCGGACACGCAGGAGAAGCTGACTGTCCTGCGCGATGCGTACAGCTATCAGGGTGCGGCGCTGACCTTTTCCGGGCGCGACGTGGTGATTCGCACGGGGCAAAGGCGCGCCTCTGCCGCTGAATCCGGCAAGACGACGCTGCTCCTGCCCGATGGCACGCCCCCTGTGCGCGGGATGCTTGCCGCGTTTGCCACGCCCATCATGACCGCGCAGGAGAGCACGGGCAGCCGCTTGAACACCGAGGGGATGCTCGAAATCACCCTGCTGTACATGACCGAAGAGAACACCGCGCCCGTGACCGTGCATCAGGAAGCGCCGTTCCGCACGTCCTTTGCCGTCTCTGCCGCGCCGGACAGCATTCTGACCCTGACGGCGGATGAGGTGGAAGCCGCGCCGATTACCTCCGACCGCGTGGAACTGCGCTACGTCCTCCGCCTGACTTGCGACGGCGTGGAGACGCAAGGCGCACACCTGTTGACCGACGCGCAGGAGGAAGCGGCGGACGAGGTGGACGACGGGCTATACCTGTGCTACTGCCAGACCGGCGAGGACTGGTGGACGCTGGCGAAGGAATACCGCGTGCCGCAGGAAAAGCTGCGGCGGCTGAATCCCGATTTGCCGGATGCCCTCAAAGCGGGCACGGGCGTAGTGGTGTGGAAGAAGAGTCCATAAGCAAACAGGTCGGAGGCAATCGCGCTTCCGACCTGCTTGGCATATCAAATTTGTTCGATGACGCTCTCCATGCACGTTTCGCACCGAAACACCCTGTCATACCGCTTTTCCAGCGCCGCAAACGCCGCGTCCGCCGTGTCTTTTGTCTCGAACGCGCCGAACACCGCCGACCCGCTCCCGGTCATCAGCGAAGCCGCCGCGCCGAAATTCCGCAAATCTGCAATCGCATCCGCAATCGCCGGACGCATTTGCTCGCTTACCGGCTGCAATACGTTCCCCAGCGCCGGGGACAGCGCGCGCAAATCCCCATCCGCCAAAGCCGCCTGCGCCGCGTCATTGTCCGGACGGAACGAAACCGCCTGCGCGTGGTATGCCGCAAATACGTCGCGCGTCGAAAGTCCGCCGCACGGCTGAATCACCACCAGCGGGAAGCAGCGCCCGCAGGGGAGTCCCTGCATTGCTTCCCCAATGCCGCGGGTGCGGGTCAATCC
>OCQA01001952.1_pt1 | contig 12220 bp, 10 predicted proteins | sample 1538571 | NCBI WGS metagenome assembly OCQA01 (sample SAMN04571708, study PRJEB22368) | human gut metagenome | biome: human gut; material: stool | host: Homo sapiens | place: Luxembourg | collected 2012-09-28 | reverse complement strand
CCAGCCGTCGGCTGTCCTCCGGGGTCATGCCGCGTCCCCGCAGCTTCCCCGCCAGAAATTTCCGTATGGCCTCCTCCGGCGGCGGCAGCTGCTCCAGCGCCGCGTCCCACAGCTCCTTCGGCACGCCCCGGCGGTGCAGCTCCTGCCGCACCCGACCCGCGCCGTAGCCCATGGCCCCGTAGTGCCGGACGATGACCCCGGCGTATCCGGCATCGTCCACCGCGCCCAGCGATTCCAGCCAGTCGGCCGTCTCCTCGGCCTCCTGCTCGGTGGCGCCCTTCTTCGTCAGGCGCCGCTGCACCTCTTTTTTCGACAGCATCTGGCCGGAGGCCATCCGCGCCGCCGTCTGCTTCAGCTCCGACTTTTGCGCCGCCGCCTGTAATTCTACCACAAGCGCCGGCGACAAGTCCATACCTTTGTATAAACCAAAGCGCAGAAGCTCCGCGCCGGTGATCCGAAGGAGGTCGCCCCCCTCCAGAAACACCAGCACGCGCTCCTGCTTGTGCTTTGATTTTTCAATGCGCTCGATCCGCATCAGTCTTCGTCGTCAAAATCGTCGGCGGACACGTCCACCGCCCGTCCGGCGGCCTTGGCCGCCACCCGGGACTGGCTGCCCATCAGCTTGTGGAAGTTCTCGCGCACCGCCGTCTCCAGCTTATCCGCCTCGTCCGGATGGTCACGGAAGTACTGCTTGGCCGCGTCACGACCCTGACCCAGGCGCAGCTCGCCCATATTGAACCAGGAGCCGCTTTTCTGCACCAGGTCCAGCTTCACCGCCAGATCCAGCAGGTCGCCCAGCTTGCTGATGCCCTCGCCGTACATGATATCGAACTCCGCCTCGCGGAACGGAGGCGCCACCTTGTTCTTCACCACCTTGGCCCGGGTACGGTTGCCGATGACCTCGCCGCCGGACTTCAGCGTCTCGATACGGCGCACGTCAATGCGGACGGAGGCATAGAACTTCAGCGCGCGGCCGCCGGTGGTGACCTCCGGATTGCCGTACATGACACCCACCTTCTCGCGCAGCTGGTTGATGAAAATGACGATAGAATTGGTCTTGTTGATGATTCCTGTCAGCTTACGCAGGGCCTGGCTCATCAACCGGGCGTGCAGGCCCACAAAGCTGTCACCCATCTCGCCCTCGATCTCCGCCCGGGGCACCAGCGCCGCCACGGAGTCCACCACCACTACGTCGATGGCGCCGCTGCGGACCAGGGCCTCGGTGATCTCCAGCGCCTGCTCGCCGGTGTCCGGCTGGGAGATAAGCATATCCTCCACGTTAACGCCCAGTGCCTTGGCATAGGTGGGGTCCAGAGCGTGCTCCGCGTCCACGAAGGCCACCTCGCCGCCCATTTTCTGTGCCTCGGCCAGCACGTGCAGTGCCAGCGTGGTCTTACCGGAGGACTCCGGTCCGTAGATCTCCACAATACGGCCCCGGGGCAGGCCGCCGATACCCAGCGCCAGATCCAGCGACAGTGAGCCGGTAGGAATGGACTCCACATTCAGCGTACTCTCCGCACCATAGCGCATGATCGACCCCTTGCCGTACATCTTCTCGATCTGCTGCATGGCCGTCTCCAGCGCCTTCTTTTTGTCGGATACCACCGGTGCCGGGGCGACAGGTTCCTTCTTGACTGCCATAGTTCCGTCCTCCTCAAGTTCTGATGTATCTAATATATCTCCCCAACTGTCCCAAAAAACGGACAGTCAACGTACGCTGTCAAAGCTCCGAGCACAGCACACCCTCTACCACCCGGGGAATACCGTTCAAGTCCGGGGTGATCTCCAGGTCGCCGAAACCCACGCTCCGCATGGTCCGCAGCACCTCGTCCGCCTGGCCGATACCCACCTCGAACAGCAGCCGCCCGCCCACGCGGAGCGCTGCCGTCCAGTGTCCGGCGATCGCTCGATAGAAGTCCAGCCCATCCGTGCCGCCCCGCAGCGCCAGATGAGGCTCGTAGTCCCGCACAGACGCGTCCAGCTCCGCGATGTCCCCATCGGGGATATAGGGCGGATTGGACACGATGCAGTCAAATTCCCCCAGATGGGCCGGCGGCTTCTCCCGCGCGTCCAGCTGCAGGGACACCACCCGCCCGGTCAGGTCATTGCGGCGGATGTTCTGGCGGCAGATACGCAGTGCGCCCTCGTCCAGCTCGCCCAACACCACATGGCTCTCCGGCGCGTTTTTGGCCAGGGCCAGACCGATACAGCCCGAACCGGCACACAGGTCCAGCACCCGGGGCTCGGCCACGGTCTTCAGGTACGTCAGCGCCCGATCCACCAATACCTCGGTGTCCGGCCGGGGGATCAGCACGCTCTCAGAGATATCCAGCGGCAGGCCGTAGAACTCCCACTCGCCGATCAGGTAGGCCACCGGCTCGCCGGCCAGATGGCGCTCCGCCAGGCGGCGCACCTGCTGTTCCACCGACTCCGGCACGTACAGCCGGCCATCCCGGCTCAGCGCCTCCCGGGTCTTCCCGGAGGCGCAGCATACCAACTCCCGGGACTCCAGCGTGGGATCGGGCAGTCCTGCCCGCAGGAATTGCTGCCGCACGTCCAAATACAAATTGTTATATGTGATCGCCATAATACGTACCGTTTTCACTTTCTTCGGTATTTTTCGGCGCTCTCCGCTGTTTTGCGCCCCGCCGCGCGACCCCGGCTTACCAGGTGTCGGTGCCCTTCTCCTCCGGAATGACCAGCTTCATGGCCTCGATGGCTACCTCGATCATGCTGTCGTCCGGCTCGTGGGTCGTAAAGTTCTGCAGCCACATACCGGGGGCAGAGAGGACGCGCGTCAGCGCATTGTCGTGCGCCCCCACCATGCGGTTAAACTCGTAGGTAATGCCTACTACGGGCACCAGCAGCAGCAGCTTCACACCCACACGGACCCACACGCTCTGCCAGTTGATGTAGGGGAACACCAGGCTGGAGACAATGATGGACACGATGATGACCACAAACAGGAAGCTGGTACCGCAGCGGGGGTGGTGCCGGGGCTGGATACGAACGTTCTCCACCGTCAGCGGCAATCCCGCCTCATAGCAGAAAATGGTCTTGTGCTCCGCACCGTGGTAGCAGAACACCCGGTATACGTCCTTCTGTCTGGAGCAGAGGATCATGTACGCCAGCAGCACCAGGATCTTGACCACACCCTCGATCAGGTTATGGAGTGCAGGGGTCGTGGCATGAAACAGCCCCGCCAGAAACGTAGGCAGCAGCATGAACAGCACCAGCATGAGACCGATGCTCAGCACCACTGAAAAGCCCACCAGCAGCGATTGCAGCTTCTCCGCCGGCACGTGCTTGTTGAGCCATTCCTCCAGCTTGTCCGGCTTGGCATTCTCGTCCTCCGGGAAGTAATCCGCCGAGAACATCAGTGCCTTGACGCCGGTGATCATGGAGCCGATGAACGTCACCGCGCCCCGCAGAATGGGAACGCCCAAAATGGGGTAGTTGGCCTTGACGAATTTGCGCTGGGTGACCTTGGTGACCAGGCCCTCCGGTGAACGGACCACAATTGCGTCCTTCTCCGGGCCACGCATAAGTATTCCCTCGATCAGCGCCTGTCCGCCGATACTGGTACGGAAAGCGCCCTTTTTCTTTTCCATAGGTCTGCTGAATTCCTTTCTGACGCAAGCATAGCACAGCTCGCAATAAAATGCAACACTTGTTCGAGTTTTTTCTGTTCTTTTTACAATTCCTGTTCAGCCTGCTTTTTCAGCGGCAGATACACCGTAACTACGGTGCCGCCGCCCTCGGCGCTGGCGATATCCAGTCGTCCGCCATGGCGCTGGACGATCTCGTCGCAGACCGCCAGACCGATGCCGCTGCCCCGAGCCTTGGAGGACCCCTTGTAGAACTTCTGCTTCACATAAGGCAGCTCCGCTTCCGGTATACCGGGGCCGAAATCCCGGATAGTGATCACGTACTCCCCTTCCCGCTGACCCAGATGCACAGCGATGCGCTTGCCGCTGCCGCCGTGCTTGGCCGCATTGTCCAGCAGATTGCAAAATACCTGCTTCAGGCGTTCCGGGTCGCCGGAGATGACCTCGCCATACTCCGCCCGATCACTGGAATACTCCAGGGCAATGCCGTCCTGACGAAACAGCTCCCGATAGCTGTACACCGCGTCCTCCAACTCCGCCTGCAAATCGGTGTCCTCCACCTGCAGGGTGAAGCGCCCATCCTCCAGGCGGGAAAATTGCAGCAGTTCCTCCACCATATTGGTCAGGCGGCGGGACTCCTTCACCATGATCTGCACGCCGCGCTTGATCTGCTGCACGTCGTTGGACTCGTCTGCCAGCAGCGTTTCACCCCATCCGTTGATCGCCGTCAGCGGTGTCCGCAGCTCATGGGACACCGAGGAGATGAACTCGGACTTCATTCGTTCGCTCTCGCCGATCTTGCGGGACATATCGTTGATGTTGTCCACCAACTCGCCCATTTCATCGGAGTACTTGTTGGGTATCTGCACGCCATAGCTGCCGCCGGAGATACGCTTGGCCGCCTCTGACACGGCGGACACGGGGGCCACCACATTGTTGATGAAGATCATGCTGGACATGACGATCAGCCCCACCACCGCCAGCATGACGCCGGCCACCAGCAGGACCGTCAGCAGCACCTGCCGGTCGATGTTCCCGATGGCGGTAACGTAGCGCATAACGCCCACCACCTGGCCGTTGAACTTCAGCAGGCCGGACACCGCCAGAATACGCTCCCCGGTGACGCTGTCACGGCCGATGTAGTCCTGCACCGTGCCGCTTTCCAGCGCCCGCAGTATTTCCGGCGTGCTGGGGTAGGTGCCGGTGGTGACGCCCCGGGTCGTGACCTCCACGCGGCCGGAGCTGTTGAGGAACTGCAGCTCGATCTTGTCGCTGTCGTCAAAGGCAGCAGCGTAGATCGTAGCGCTGCGGTAATACTCCCGATAGCTGGTCATCACATAGGTGTTGAAATAGTCCGCGCCGGCGGCGGCCTTGGCTCGCAGGGTAGAGCGCGCACTGTTGTAGTAGTTGCTGGCAAAACCCACGGAGATGAGCACACCCACCAGCAGCAATATGACCAGCACCGGCCCCATGCTGCCGGTGAGCCACCGGCGGCGCAGGCCCTGCACCTTATGCTTCTTTCCTGCCAAGGCGTTCATCTCCTTTCATCGCAAAATAAGGTATAGCGCACCCACGGGCGCGGCGCAAAGCCTGACAGCGAGAGACTTTTTTTCCAGGACGAGACGCAGCGCGCAGGCGTACCGTGTGTACGTCAAGCCGCTGCAACGAAGTACTGGCGGAAAAGCTCTGCTGTCACAGCCCCCATTTGTAGCCGAAACCCCAGATCGTCGTAATATAGGTCGGGTTCGTGGCGTTGTCCTCGATCTTCAGCCGCAGGCGCCGGATATTCACGTCCACGATCTTGAGCTCACCGAAATAGTCGTGGCCCCAGACCAAGTCCAGGATCTCCTCGCGGGAGAGCGCCTTGCCGGGGTTCTCCATAAACATCTTCATGATGGCGTACTCCACCTGGGTAAGCTTGATCCGCTGGCCGTTCTTCTCCAGGGTACGGTTGCGGGTGTTCAGCAGGAAGGGCGGCTGGTCGATCTCACCGGCGTCCACGACACCGCCGCCGGATCGGCGCATCAGCGCATCCACGCGGGCGGTCAGCTCCGCCGGAGAGAAGGGCTTTGTCACATAGTCGTCGGCACCGGTCATCAATCCCGTCACCTTATCCATTTCCTGGGACCGTGCGGTAAGCATAATGATACCGATGGCGGCGTTGGTGGCGCGGATACGGCGGCAAACCTCAAACCCATCGATACCGGGCAGCATAATGTCCAGCAACGCCACTCGGACATCGCTGTGGATCTTCAGCTTTTCCAGTGCCTCCTCGCCTGTTTCCGCCTCCACCACCTCGTAGCCGGCGCGGCGGAGATTGATAACGATAAAGCTGCGGATGCTGGACTCGTCCTCCAGTACCAGTACCTTTTTCATGGCAGTCCCCTCCTTGTCAGTTGCTCCAGCTGCCTACGATGAGGCTGAAGCTGCGGCGCAGCAGATCCTCATCCATGCCGTAATAGGCCGCCGCGTCATTCAGCTCACCGGCGTAGATGGTGGCTGTCTGGCGGCGCAGCAGCACCCTCTTGCCCATGCGGCCGCGGTTCTCCCGGTTCTCGCCGGTGATGGTGTACAGGCTCAGCACCGGATCCCCGTTGATCGCCAGGCTGAACTGATTTTCATTGCTGATGCTGGTGGTGGCGGTCTCCACGCTCCAGTCCCACCAGCTCTCCGGTATGGTGAAATACCACCCGCAGGACAGGCTGTGGTACGTCTTGGCCACGGTGGACAACTGCCCGTCGCCGTTGCAGCAAAGCCAACTGACCAGACCGTCCGTCTGCTCCGCTGTCCAACTGGTATCCGGACTGGGCAGCTCGATGATCCCGTCGCCGTTGATATCCTGGGGCAGCAGCTGACGATAGGGAAACACGGCGTTGGACACGCCGGTGCTGCTGCCGCTGAGTGCCAGATTCACCAGTCCCAGATCCTGGCGGAACACCAGAATATCCGTGGCGGCCATACCCTGCTCGTCCACACCGGTGATATACAGCGCCGGCGTGTCGGCATCCAGCCGACCGCTGACCAGGCTGCCCCGGTTCACCGAGGCCATGGTGCTGGACAGCACGCAACGGTAAGCCACGCCCATCTGCTCATCCTGCCAGCCGTAGAACTCCGCCACCGGCTGGCTATCCGCATCGGTGCGAAGCACCAGTAGGCTGGGGATACCGTCACCATTCAGATCCTGCATGGTAAAGCGCGTGTAGCCGCTGGACATCAGCGCCACCGGCTCCCGCGCCACGGTGTACACCGCCACGGTCTGCACCTCGGCACTGATACGCCAGCCCACGATCAGCTCACGCCGGCCGTCGCCGTTCAGGTCCTGATAGTATACGCTGTCGATGGCGGTGCCGCTGCTCTCGATGGTGCAGTAGCGGGCATAGCTGTCGCCCTCGATCTTAAATACAAATATTTTCAGCGGCTTTTCGTCGCTGCTCATGCGGAAAAAGGCCAGGGCCTCCTGCTGTCCGTCACCGTCCAGGTCAGCCATCTGCACCGACTGGATATTCCGCCCGCCGGTAGGTGAGGCGTACTCATAACCCTGTGTGATCAGTGCCTCCAGCTCTTGGGTCAGGCCGGTGTACTCCTCCGCCATTCGCGGCAGGGTAAACAGTTCCTCCACCGAATCGTCAGAGAAACCGCAGCCGGTCAATGCCGCTGCCAGCAGCGCCAGCAGCCCGACCAGGCAGATATACCGTTTCAAACGCCGCATACAGCAGCACCTCCCTCCGGGTCATACTCTTACTTAAATATCATACCACATCTTGCACCGCTTTGGTAGAGGGAAAATCGTAAATAAACAGCAAATTAATGCCGGACGCAGAGAGCACCCCTTTCGGGGTGCTCTCTGTATTCCCCTGCCGGTGCAGGGTGGAAGACATCAGCCGTGGGAGGGATATCCTCTTAGGCATCGCGGCGGCCACGCCTCCCGTACAGCTTTACCGCGCCGGCCAGCGACAGGGCGGCGACCTCAGCGTATACGGCAATTCCCGCGTCAAAGGTCGTGGGGCTGACCGTCCTTTTCACAGGTGCAGGGGGCTCGCTGTAGTAATAGGCGGCCGCCGTGTAGGACACGGAGGGCTTGGGGAACTCCAGAGCCTCACCCTGCTCACCGTCTGTGGCTACCGGTGTCAAGATCGCGCTCTCATTGGTATAAAGCGCCTTTGACACGTCTACGTGTGTGGTGGTGTCATCCACATAACCGTCCCCATTCAGATCCATCACACCGTGGGTGCCGGCGGCGGGCGTACCGGCGAGCTTTACAGTGTAGGAAAGCTTGACCGGGGCAAAGTTGGAGACCGGTTCGTTGATTTTCCATGTGAAGCTGTCGGCGGCACTGTTGTACTCTATCTTGAAGCGGCAATTACTCTCATTCTGGTCGCCGCCGAAGTAGGTCACATTTCCATCCTGCTTATATTGCAGTTCTTGCCCGCCAACGGTGAGATGAAACGTGCCGGGAACGAGATCGAAACTCTTGCCGACAGTATCCGCCACAGCGGAACCCCTATCAACAGCGTAGAGGACTTTATGTTGGATTGAGTTAAAATCGACTGCTCTCCCTCCCGCCAGTCTGTTCATAAAGGCGGTACCCCACTGCCGTGTTTCCCTTGCCAACACGGCATGGCACTGATAGCCCCTCTCCTGCATCGCTTTGTAGGTACTCTCTGTCAGGTGCAGGGCTTTCTCCACATTTGAAACGTTTTCTTGTTCTGCAGCAGTTTGCTATTATCGGTCGGAGCCCGCCCAGTATATTGATAGTCCCAATTCTCGTTGTCTTTGTCTGTCCCCATTCTTCCGGCAATATCGCTCATCCAGTTATCGATGCTGCCCTTGGGAATAAACGTTCCTGCCTCTTCGTCACTGTACCCGTACTGCACGTTCAACTCACTTAGCGTACCGCACTGGTTAACACCATTCGAGATTAGGCTGCCATCAAAGCTGCGCGTATACGGGGTAGTATGATCATCCTCCTTGCAGAACTGATAGGTAACGCCGTCACTGACAAATATCAGATGCTTGCGGTGCGGCTCGACCGCCGTATCGCCATCGAGCATTTTCTTGCCCGCAAGAAGTCCCGCATGCGTATTGCTGCCGCTGGATATAGTTTTCCTTATCGCAGCCGCAATGGTAGCATAGTTTCCCTCTGTAAGCTCCGTAAGCGGGAACGCAACATTTGCCTCCCGATTGAAAATAACAACGCCGACCTTGACCATCACACCGCGTTCCCTCACCTCTTCCTTCAGATCGGCAAGAAGCGCTAACGCCTTATTCTCCAATTCTGCGCTTGTAGATTTGTCCAGCACAAAGACCACATCGCTGGCCAGTTTTTCCTCTGCGCTGGGAAGCGACAACGTAACGGTGGACTGATAGTCCTTATCCAGTACGGTGGCTGTCTTGGATCGAGACACATTCACCAAACCCGGAGTCACCTCCCCATCAGTCGGCACTGTCCCCCACGCAACAACGGCCGTTGTCAGCAGCAGGGTAAGCATTAGTAAAAAACAGCTTATCCTCCTCATTTTCTCCTCCTTTCCCATTGTACAGACCTCTTTGTTTCAATTGTGCATTGAAACAAAGCGCAGCGGTACCGCTGCTGGTTCGTGTATCTATTATATATTTTTATGACGAAATGTCAAGCAGTTGTTGATATATTGGTAATTTTTGCCAAATTCGTATATACCCTTCTATCAGCGGCAAAAAAAGAGACATCCTCACGGATGTCTCTTTTTTGGTGCCGGTGACCGGACTCGAACCGGTACGCTGTCGCCAGCGGTGGATTTTGAGTCCACTACGTCTACCAATTCCATCACACCGGCAGATATTACCCGCACATTATACCGTAAATGGCCGGCGATTGCAAGACAAATTTACCCGCCGAAAGCACTGACGCCCAACAGGCTCAAGCCGCCCATGATGGCACCGGCCAGGAGGACGCCGGCGGCGCAGGCGAGGGTGCTTTTTTTGAAATCCATATCGAGCAGGCTGGCGGCCAGAGTGCCCGTCCAGGCACCGGTGCCCGGCAGGGGTATCCCTACGAACAGCAGCAGCGCCCAGTACAGTCCGCGGCCGGCTTTGGCCTGGAGCTTACGCCCGGCTTTCTCCCCTTTTTCCAGGCAAAAGGTGAAAAATTTTCCGATATACCTCTTATCTTTCCCCCATACAAGCACTTTTCGTGCAAAAAAATAAATGACAGGAACAGGCAGCATATTGCCCGCGATGGCGATCAGATACGTCAGCCACAGGGGCAGATCGAAAGCCACGCCGTAGGGGATCGCGCCCCGCAGCTCGATCAACGGCACCATGGAGACGAAAAAAACGATGACACAATGCTTAAACATATACGTTCCTTCACTTTACTTCATTGTATACCTTATTGTATCCTTACTGTGCTTTTTTTGTAACTGTCATTATACCCGAAGGTGCTCTCTTTGACAAGAACCACAAGGGCTGTTTAAGAAAAACCTAAAATTTCTACCGGCTTTTTTACAGTTTCAGTCGACAAATCCCCCCTGTACCTGTTATACTACCTATAAGAAGATTTTATCATGGGAGGGAATGGGCCATGAGCGTTGCAGACGTCATATCGCTGCTGGGCGGTATCGCACTGTTTTTGTTCGGTATGTCCCTGATGGGCGAGGGCCTGAAAAAGGTCGCCGGCAGCCGCCTGGAGCTGGTGCTCTATAAGCTGAGCAGCACACCGCTGAAGGGCGTGCTGCTGGGCACCGGCGTCACCGCCGTGATCCAGTCCTCCTCCGCCACCTCTGTGATGGTGGTGGGCTTCGTCAACTCCGGTATGATGAAGGTCAAGCAGGCCATCGGCGTGATCATGGGCGCCATACTGGGCACCAGCGTCACCGGGTGGATCCTGTGCCTGTCTTCCCTGGAGGGCGGCAGCGGCGTGGTGCAGCTGCTGAGCACCGAGGTGCTCACCGGCATCGTGGCCGTGGTCGGCATCATCCTGCGGATGTTCACCGGCAAGACCAGCAACCGCTATGTGGGCGAGATCCTGCTGGGCTTCGCGGTGCTGATGTACGGTATGTCCGCCATGTCCGGCGCGGTGTCCCCCCTGCGGGAGAGCGAGGCCTTTATCCGCATCCTGACCAGCTTCTCCAACCCCATTTTAGGTATTCTGGTGGGTCTGGCGTTCACCAGCGTTTTGCAGAGCGCCTCCGCCGCGGTGGGTATTTTGCAGGCGCTGGCCATTACCGGCGCTGTCACCTTTGAGGTGGCCCTGCCTATCGTCATGGGCATCGCCATCGGCGCGGCGGTGCCTGTGCTGCTGTCCGCCCTGGGCGCCAACCTCAACGGCAAGCGCACCGCCTTTATCTATCTGCTGATCGACGTGCTGGGCGTGCTGATCTGGGCGCTGCTGTTTTACGGCGCCAACGCCATTATCCACTTCACCTTTTTGGACGCGGTCATGTCCTCTGTGTCCATCGCACTGATGAACACCCTGTTCCGCCTGGCCACCGTGATCGTGCTGCTGCCCTGCATCGGGCTGATGGAGCACATGGTGGAGCTGCTGTTCCCCGACGACGGCTCCGCTGCCGAGGAACAGGAGATGGACCGGCTGGAGGAGCGCTTTTTGCAGCACCCGGCGCTGTCCATCGAGCAGAGCCGGCTGGTGACCAACTCCATGGCCGAACGGGCCGAGGGCAACCTGCTGATGGCCGTTGGCCTGCGGAACCGCTGGTCCGACAAGGATTTCCGCATGGTGGGTGAAACGGAGTCCGTTATCGACCGCTACGAGGACAAGCTGGGCACCTATCTGATGAAGATCACCAGCAAGTCCCTGTCTCAATCCCAGAGCGAGGAGGTCAGCAAATACCTGCACACCATCTCCGACTTTGAGCGTATCTCCGACCACGCACTGAACATCTCGGAGGCCGCCAAGGAGATACACGACAAGGATCTGCAATTCTCCCCTGAGGCCTGTCATGAGCTGGACGTGATAGAGTCCGCCGTCCGGGAGATACTATCCATCGCCGTGGGCGCCTTTGTGGAAAACGATCCCCAGCGGGCCGCCCGGGTGGAGCCGCTGGAGGAGATCATTGACGGCCTGTGCGATGAGATGAAGTCCCACCATGTGGACCGATTGCAGTCCGGCAGCTGCACGCTGAACCAGGGGTTCGTGTTCAACGACCTGCTGACCAACTACGAGCGCGTGGCGGACCACTGCTCCAACATCGCCGTGGCCATCATCGAGCTGGAGTCCGACTCCTTCGATACCCATGAGTATCTGAACAGTGTCCGGGCCATGAAGTCCAGTTCCTTCGCGCGGTACTATGAGGAGTACAAGCAGGAATATCATCTGTGAAAAACAGCCCTTCGGCGGTGGCCGGAGGGCTGTTTTTTTGTGTGCGGCGGGATGGGGAGTTTCGCGCCCCCTGGCGCGAGTAGCTTTCTTTCATCGTTGAAAGAAAGCTACCAAAGAAAGCCGCTTGAAACTACGTTTCAAGACTTCCTTGCGCGGGAATGTGCAGGTGTTGCGCCTGCGGGCGCAAGCTGGGGCGTTTCGTGCCCCGGCACGAGTACCTTTCTTTTTTTGTAAAAAGAAAGGTACCAAAGAAAACCACTTAGACCTACGGTCTAAGGACCCCTTGGCGCGCTATGGG
>OCQA01001951.1_pt1 | contig 12224 bp, 14 predicted proteins | sample 1538571 | NCBI WGS metagenome assembly OCQA01 (sample SAMN04571708, study PRJEB22368) | human gut metagenome | biome: human gut; material: stool | host: Homo sapiens | place: Luxembourg | collected 2012-09-28 | reverse complement strand
CGCGCACATAGTAATGTATGGCTGGTTAGCCCACAGGGTGATAGATATAATATGAAATCTGCACTTTCACAGTATATCGCACTTGGCGCATTACTTGGTCAGCATGGTGATGAATTGGAACTTTTCTGTGATAGTAAGCAAGATGAAGGCTTATTTATTGAATTTTTTGTTCGTCACCCTGAAGTTTAATTGAAAAATTAAAAAAAATATTATAAAATATATATACAAAATAAATGAGAAATAAATTCTCATTTGCATGGGACAGTAGCTTACGAGGTCGGAGCATTGGTCTGAAAAACCAAAGGATGGAGGCTCGATACCTCCCTGTCCCACCAATTGGTCTTATACATGGGGTTTCCGATTTGAACTAGGCAGATTAGTCACCTGCCGTTGGCAATAGACCAATTAAAAATAAACTGAGGCAAAGGGAAATCGGGTAGTTATGATGAACTTCATAATGAAATCCTCTTGTAATCAAGCTAATTGGGAGAGAGGTAGCACGGGAACGGGGAGAAGCGTGCTATAAAAGGTGAAATACTTCTTTCCACCATATGCCGGTGTAGCCGAATGGCATAGGCGAATGATTTAGGATCATTAATCTGAAGGTTCGAGTCCTTTCACCGGTACCAACAGTGAAGTAGTAGCTATACTCACTATAATCAAGGCTCGGTGGTTGGTGGCTCCATCGTTATATAAATAAGCCATATGTATATTACTTCTTGGTGTAATGGAAGCATACTACCTGAAAGAGGTGGAGGTATTGGTTCAATTCCAATAGAAGGATTAATTAAAGCTGGGAAATAATAGTCGCCCATAACTAATTATTTAATATAGGACTATTATTAAAGGTTATTTAAGTTAAAGAAATGCGGTTGAAGTTATTACTTACTTGATTATAAAATAACATGACCGCAAGACGAGTGTTTGAAGCTTGTCTATAAACAAATTCTTCATATGTTGTCTTTTATACTTACTCTTTGGCTGTTTCTTGACATATAAGTAAAAGCGGAAAGGGAGTTAAAGGTTCAGCTAAAAAACCGGTTTGTTTTTTGATAAGATTTTAAAAATTAGGTGGTAAAATCTTATCTGAGTGATGCTGCTCAAGAGGGTCCGGAACCTCTAAAATGCGTATAATAAAGGAAATAAAATATGAAATTTCAATTAAGGTATTTTCATTGTCCTGTTTGTCATTTACAAATGACGGCTCCTAAAACTAAAAATTTCAAAAAATCTTCTTATAAAGGGAAAAAACATCGAAAAATAATGTATTGTATTAATTGTAAAAAAGAACAAAATTTTATTTTAGATGAAACTTCTATTGTATAAATGATGGTGTGGCCTAGCGGTAAGGCACCTGCCTTTTAAGCAGGGTACCGAGGGTTCAAATCCCTCCACCATCACCAGGTCAAGTTTGAGAAATTTCATAAAGCATCGCTGACGTTAAATGGCACTTATATGAAAGCGCGTAAGTAATATAAGATAGCAAAATTCTCGTAGTTCATCCATTAGAGAACCTTAAAGAGTAATGGAATAAGATTATATCATAGGAAATTATGTATATAGTCTTATTTAATTTGGTGTTGAACCAAATATTGTGAAATTCAAGCGGGTCTACCTTACTAGCCCTACTGTAATAGCCAGTTTAATATGCCCTCCATACCCAGTGAGGATTTTTATAAAAGTCTATTTAATTTTTCTTGGCAGCTTAATTAAATAAACTATATGCGGGATTAGCTCAGCTGGTTAGAGCGTTTGGTTTACACCCAAAAGGTCATTGGTTCGAATCCAATATCCTGCACCAATAAATTTGAAAATTTAAAAAAAATATTATATAATAATAAAGGAGATATTTGAAATGGCAACTACTAAGAAACCTGCAATTAAAATGGATAGCACAGAGTTGAACGAGTATCTTCTGTTCCGCCGTCGTAGATCTATTGTTCCGGCCAAGAAAGGTAAGGGTATGGAATATGATAGAGCGAAAGAAAAAGAGAAATCTGAAAAAATGATTTCTGATGAATAAATCGGCGCATAGACAAATAGGTATAGTCACTACCCTTTCGTTAGGTTAGTTTAAGAAGAATATTTTGGACCCTTTCTTTTAAGGATGGCGTCTTAAAAATCAAATATAATAGAAAAAAATGATAGGAGATTTTTAAAATGCCAGCAAAAATTGATACTTTTACTAATGAATAGTTTAAAGAAATTGTAATATCCAGTGGTTCTATGGCAGAAGTTGCTAAGAAATTAGGATATAGCTCTCATAGTGGAGATAATGGAACTCGTATTAGAAAAAGAATAGATTAGTTGAATATATCAACTGACCATTTTTCTTTAGGAAATAGACGTCCTATAAAACGGAATCCATCTAATATCTTTATTGAAAATTCTACCGCAGATTAGAAAACATTAAGAAAATATTATTTACAAGGAGAATATACTCCTTATATATGTTCTATTTGCGGGCAAGAACCTTTTTGGTAGGATAAACCTCTAACTTTGATTTTAGATCATGTCAATGGTCATAATCATGATGATAGATTAGAAAATCTTCGATGGGTTTGTCCTAATTGCAATCAACAATTAGATACTACAAATGGTAAAAATATAAAACGATTAAAAGAAGAGTACGAAAAGATGTAAGTTCAAATCTTATACTTAACACCAAAGGTAGAATGTAGGGGTTCGATCCCCCTTGCGCTGACCATATGGGGCACGGGACTGCATGGAGTGGTCGTCTCCCTTGCAAGGAGAAAAGCAGATGAGTTCGATTCTCATGTGTTCCAGTCATCTAAGATCCACAACCGCCACGAGGTAGATGATGGGTAATGCTAATAGTGGACAAAAATAAAAATCGGGCAAAGTTAATTAAACTCCTCAAAAATTTTGCTAAATATAATAGAAGGAAAAAAGGAGTTGAATTAAATGCCTAGAAAATTAACTCAAGAAGAATTTGAACAAAGAGTTTATGAATGTGTAGGGGATAAATATTCTGTTATAAGCGAATATAATGGAAAATCTAAACCAATAGATTTAAAGTGTAATATTCATAACATTATATTTCAAGTATCGGCAGAGTGTTTTATGCGAGGTCCAAAAGAAATAAGATGTTCTTGTCCTAAATGTTCAGAAGAAAAGAAAAATGAAAAATTTTCTATAAATAGAACAGAATTAGAATGTGCTTATTGCGGAAGAAAATTTATTCGTCCAAATTCTAAATTAAATAATTCAAAAAGTGGAATATATTTTTGTTGTAGAGAACATAAAGATTTGGCTCAAAGAATAGATTTCGGATTAAAAGAAATTCAGCCAAATCATTATGGAAATGCTGTTGAAAATATTCATAACTATCGTAAAAATGCTTTTCGATATTATCCTCATAAATGTACAGTCTGTGATTGGAATGAAGATGAAGATATCTTAGAAGTTCATCATATTGATGAAAATCGAGATAATAATGAATTATCTAATTTAATTATTCTTTGTCCTATATGTCATAGAAAACTTAGTTCACATAAATATAAATTGATTGATAGAGAACAAATTGTTCTTTGTTAATAAATAGTGTGATATATTCCAAACACGTAGGGTGGTAAGCACACGGGTTTTCTAGAAGCCTTCCCTATGAATATGGATGCATAGCTCAGTTGGTAGAGCAATTGACTGTTAATCAATGGGTCGGAGGATCATACCCTTCTGCATCCGCCACCGCACTCGCGGAAAACATACAACTCAACTGGTGCATAGAACTTGATGGAGCGTTCTATTAGTCTGATGCCTGCATTAGATTAAGTTTTATAACCATCATATTTGGGGACATAGTTTATGGTAGGAAAACGTTGAATTTAATTCAAAGTCGAGGGTGCGATTCCCTCTGGCTCCACCATTTATGAAAGACAATACAGCAATTATACATTTGCTTTGGGAGCCGTGTGTTATAGGTTCGAGTCCTATTGTTTGGTCGAAGATCAAATATGGCGCAATTGGTAGCGCAACGTATAAAAATTGTCTTGTTAATATTGCGGGATCGTCAAGTGGTTAAGACACCAGCCTCATAAACTGGTTATCGTGGGTTCGAATCCCACTCCCGCAAGAGATACATTAATCAAACCTCCACGTGGTGTATCTTGGGTAATGCTAATTGATTAAATGAGTATAATTAATAATGTTTTATGAAAAGCCCACACAGCAACTTTTAATAGGATAAATAAGAAATTCTGCAAAAATTTTTTAGAGTTGGTTCAAATCCAGCAAATGATTTTAGGGCTTTGTTAAAATTGTTAAGGAGAAAATAATGAAGTTTAATCCAGGAGATAAGGTCTGGTGTAAGAGGTACGGTAAGGGTAAGTGCCGCAAGGCTGATAATAAGGATAATTTTATGACTTATCTTTTCAGATTTTATGATGGCACTTTAATTTGGATGCCAAAGCATCAAGCTGAACATTTTGTAAAAGTTCGTTCCACCGAGGCCACGGTGTGAATATAAAGTCCGGTTATAGGAAATCCTGTCATTAGGCGGCAGGCTACCGGTAATCCTTTCTTATATATTTAAATATGTAAGGAACAAAAACTATACAATAGATAGAGTTTTTACGCCTTGGCGCAATGCTTGTTTTTTTACTATCTATTTTTCTATATTTGGAGTCGTGGGATAATGGTATTCCAATGGATTGCTAATCCATCCTACCTCTTAGGTAGTCCGCGTTCGAGTCGCGGCGATTCCGCCATTATATGTAGGAGTGCCAGAGTGGTCGATTGGGTTAGTCTCCAAAACTAATTGTAGCTGCACATCCAGGGTTCGAATCCCTTGCTCCTATGCGGTATCATATAGAGAACCTTTTCGTGGTGATACTATTTAAACTAATCTCTATAATAAAATGAAAAGGAGCTATTTAACTATGGCATACATTTATTAGATAACAAATGATATAAATGGGAAAATTTATATTGGTAAAACTGAATTTTCTATTGAAAAACGTTTTAAAGAGCATTGCAAAGATGCTTTTCGAGAAAAAAATGAAAAACGTCCTTTATATTCAGCAATAAGGAAGTACGGAATAGAACATTTTCATATTAAACTTGTTGAAGAAACTAATAATCCAGAAGAAAGAGAAAAATATTGGATTGAAAAATTAGGTTCTTTTAAATATGGATATAATGCAACAATTGGTGGAGACGGTAAACGTTATGCTGATTATGATTTAATTTATTCTTTATTTTTAGAAGGTTATAATTGTAGTGAAATTAAAAGACTAACAGGGTATGATAATTTTACTATTAGAGTCGCTTTGGATAATAAAGGTATTTCAATGGAAGAAAGATATCGCCAAAGCAGAAAATTAAATCGCAATGGAAAATCAGTAGCAAAAATTGATCCAATAACTAATAAAATTATAGAAATTTATCCTTCAATATCTGAAGCTGAACGGCAAAATGGCAATAGTAAACATATTGGTCACGTTTGCCGAGGACAAAGAAAAAGTTGTAAAGGATATTTTTGGAAATTTATTTAATATATAATTAAATTTATTAATGGCATAATGACAGAATCCCTTGCTCCTATGCCATACGTATTAAGACTCATTTTCAGCAAACTTTTACCTGTAAAGGTTCTACATACTTATTTATTACTAATAGATGAAAAAGTATAATAAAGAAAATAAAGTATATTTTGAAAAGTTTTTTCTTTTTAGCTGATTTAGTAAGCTAAATTCTGTATTTTTATTTTGGCTTTTCAATGAGTCTTGTTTTTTAAAATAATTGGTATCGCTAAGCTTCATAGTAATTGTGGCGTATTTAAATCATAGATAGTTAAGGGTCTATAGCCAATTATGATATGCGGAATTAACTTGCCCGGCGGTAAGCCTTGTCTTGAAAACAAGTGGTCCTGTGATAGGGATGGGGATCGACACCTCAGTTCCGCGCCACTCGTTTCAAATTCATTCATTGCATTTCATCCTTTCTATAAAGATGGACTGATTAGATTAATCAGTCCATCTTTTTTTTTATATATTTTAAAGACAGTAGGTTATAGGTTGCTCGGGCCGGCTTGGACCATTAAAACCGAATGCTTAAATTAAAATTCCATTTAAGAAATTTTCGGTCCAACAGGTATAGAGCAATATAAAATAATTTTAAATATGAAAGGAGAAGGACAATATGAAAATGTTTATTCTTTCATATAAGGGCGGCAAAGATGGCGGCGATATTGACAAAGAAGATACTTCCAAGTCAACAGGTGGCTGGGATGGCGGCTCTATAGATGATGATTAAAGAAAGGAGAACACGAGATGGCTGAAATTATTAAGTTAAGACGCGGTAAATCAACTAGTTGGTCTAAAAAGAATATAGTTCTTGCGGCTGGTGAAATCGGCGTAGAACTTGATACACATTAGATTAAAGTCGGCGATGGTTCAACCCCTTGGAATGAACTATCTTATGTAGGCGGAACTAAAGTTGTTAATGTTCAAAAATACACTGATAATCCAGCAGTTGTAGATGGTGTGCCTTATCAATCTATTGATGTAGCATTTATGAAGGCGCCAGCAGGAAGTACAATTCGTCTTAATACTAACTTTGATAACAGTGTTTCTATTGATAAAGCATTGACTATTGAATTAAATGGTAATGATATTATTAATAATGAAAAAACTCCAATAAATATCAAAGCAAACGGCGATTTAACTATTAAGGGCCAAGGTACTATTGAATGTAATAAGAATGAAAATGCCGCGGTTTTTAATAATGGTAATATTACTATTAATAATGGTAAATTACAACGTACTACTGATATATCAGGCAACGGTTATTATACTGCTGTTAATCATGGCACTATGACAATTAATGGCGGCATGTTTATGAGTGGTGGCGAATTTTCTAGCATGATTGAAAATGGCTATTGGGATTATCACGCTGGTAATGTTACTAATGGTTATGTTCAAGGTCAAAATGCTGAAATGCCTACATTAACTATTAATGATGGTACATTCGCTGGCGGCTTATATGCTATAAAAAATGATGATAATGCTGTTTTAAATATTAATGGCGGCACATTCTATAATACTATTCTTGCTAATGGTAAGTCAATAACTATCACTGATGGGTATTTTGAAAATAGTAAGCCAAGTCAAGGCGAATATAATTTTTATCTTCGTAAATTAAGTGAAGATTTAAATCCTCAAAATACATATATTAGTGGCGGTACATTTATTACTGCACAAGATAAGAATTTCAAAGTTGAGGGCGATCCTCATATTGAAATTAACGGTGGCCGTTTTAATAGAGAATTAGATCCTTCTTATCTAGCTCCTGGCTATAGACAAGTACTTGTCAATGGCTTCTATATTGTCTAGAAGGAGGAATAATCTATGGCTGATATCATCAAGTTCAAAAGAGGTCGATCAACTACATGGCGTGAAAAGAACTTATTGCTTAAGGATGGCGAGCCTGGATTTGAATTAGATACTCATAAACTGAAAATTGGTGATGGTAAAACCTTATGGAATGATTTACCATATATCGGTGGTGAAAGTGGTACAATTGATCTTCCTGATAATATAATGGAATTTTTAGGCACAGTTGATGCACTTCCAGCTACTGCTGAAGATGGAGAAATGTGTATTTATGATGGTAAATTATATATTTACGATGGTAAATGGACAACTACAGAAACTTCTTCTTCAGCACAAAATTCTTTTAATTCTTTAGTAGATGCAATTAACTATATTACTTAGCATAATTGTGTTGGTCAAATTGTATCTATCTTTTAGAATAATAAATGGTTGCCTTATATTGTAGATGTAAATAATAATCTTGTACCTATTCAATATGGAGAAGATCATTATGATATTCTTAATGGCGGCAACGCAAATACTCTTAATTAATTTTATAGGAGGAAAATAATTTATGGCTGAAAATATTCTTAATACTCGCATTCAAGTATTAAATGACACGGCTGAAGCTCTTAAAGCAAAAGGTAGTGCAGTCCCAAAAGCTGGCGAAATTGTTTACGAGAACGATACTCGTAAAATGAAAATCGGTGATGGTACTACTACTCTTGAAAACTTAAAATATTTTGGTGGCGAAGCCGCTCAAAATTTTGAAGCTATTCCAACAGGTGAAGAAACTGACGTTCAGGCTATTACTCGTATTGTAGCTTCTGCAGAACTTCACAATGGCGATACTGCTATTGTAAAGCGTGCTATTACTGGCGATAAGACTTCTTATACTGCTTATGTATATGACGGCGAATGGAAAGCTATGGATGGCAATTATCGTGCTGATAATGTTTATTTTGATGATGACATTACTTATACTGTTGCTATTGGCACTTTAGCTAAGCCATCTGGTTCTGCTAAGTTCAATGCCAAGGGCAAGAGTGTTGAGCAGGTGCTTTCTAGTCTAATGGCTCAAGAGGCTAATCCGTCTAAGACCAATCCGGCTGTCACTCTTAATACCCAAAATATTAGCACATATGAGATTGGTACTAAGAAAAACCTAACATATACAGCTTCTCTATCCGCTGGTTCTTATACCTATGGCCCAGCTACTGGTATTACGGCTCAGACTTGGGAAGTTAGTTGCACTGGTGTAACCGAGAAGAAAACAACTGCCACTGGTTCTTTTGAAAATGTTGTTGCTGAAGCGACTACTAAAACTATTACGGCTAAAGCTACCTATAATGAAGGCTCTATCCCTAAGACTAACCTGGGCAATCTTTATCCCGATGGTAAAATTCCTGCCGGCTCTACGAGTGCAACCTCTAAAGGTTATGTTGGCGTTCGTTATATGTTCTGGGGTCCTATGACTTCTGATGCTGAACTCAATTCTGTTAATGTTCGTGCTCTTGCTCATAAACAAGCTTAGGGTGCTGGTGATCTAGCTACATTTGGTGCTGGAGCTGGGGCAAAGAAAGTTATTGTTGCAGTTCCTACTGGCTGTAAGATTACAAAGGTCCTTATGCCAAGTGCTCTAAATGCTGATGTTACGGCTCTATTTGTTAAACAAGGCACTAGTGTTAGTGTTGAAGGTGCTGAAGGCTATGCTGCAGCTCCTTATGATGTATATGTCTATCAACCTGCTTCTATTGATGCTGGTGAAACATATAGCGTTACGATTGGTTAATTTTGAAGGAGGAATAATATAATATGGCTACTATTTTAAATGATGCTGCTTATATGGGTTTCCCGCTGTCTATCAAGCGTGGTAATCCTGCTCCTGTTGATACTACCGCTGTATGGTATAAGAAAACAGAATTAGAAAGTTATGCTAAATCTGGTGCTACAGCTTATGTCGGTCAGATTTTAACTTTAGTTGCAGATAATAAGTGTGAAGCTTATATGATTAGTAATGAAGCAGGCACATTAATTAAGCTTGCTTCTACCACTGCTTCTGGTGACCTCGCTTCTGATGTCTCTACATTACAAGGTAAAGTTGCTTCTCTTATTGAGAAGGTCGGTGCAGCCAAGGAAGGCGAAACCGCAGCAACTGGCTTATACGCATTAATTGAAGCTGCTCAAAAGCAAGCAGATAAGGGTGTTGCTGATGCAAAGACTGTTGATGGCAAGGCTGTTGCAGCACAGAAAGACGTAGATGCTCTTGAAGCTGTTGTTGGTGCTGATGATACCGCTGGTCTTCGTAAACGTATTAAGACTAATGAAGATGCTATTGGTGTTCTGAAGGGCACTGGTGAAGGTTCAGTCGCGAAGGCTGTTAATGATGCTATTGATGCATTTGCTACTAAGGCTACTGATAATGGCACTATTGATACCTTCAAAGAATTAGTTGACTGGGTCGCAAAGCATCCAGAAGTTGTTAATGGTTTAACTGGCGATATTAATAAATTAAAAGCTATTCTTAAAGGATTTGGTACTGCTGAAGGTCAATCTCCTGAAGTAAAGGCTTATATTGATGGCGCTATTAAAGCTCTTAAGATTGAGGATTATGCTAAGGCTGCTGATTTAACTACTCTTGCTGGACGCGTTAGCGCAGTTGAGAAACTTCCTGCGGCTGGTATTACTGCTGAAGATATCGCTAAGTGGAATGCAAAGCAAGATGCTGGTAATTTTGTTGATCAATCTGCTTATGATACTAAGATGACAGCTCTTGATCAAGCTGATAGCGATAATGCAACTGCTATTGCTGCTGTGAAAAAGACGGCTGATGCTGCTGTCGTTGCCAATAAAGATATTACCGCTGGTACTGCTACTAAAGTTACTTATGATGCTAAAGGTCTTGTAACTAAGGGCGAGAATCTTGCTGTTTCTGACATTCCTACTCTTGGCATTTCCAAGATTGATGGTCTTCAGGATGCTCTTGATGCTAAACAGAATAATTTAACATTTGAGGGTGCTTATAATGCTGGCACTAACAAAGTTGCTACTGAAAGCACTGTTAATACTGCTGTTGATAATTTAATCCATACTCTTGGCGGCAAAGATGGTAAAACTGATATTGATACTAAAGATAGCAATACTATCCATGGCGCGAAGATGTATGCAGATGAAGTCGGTAAGACTACTCTTGCTTCTGCTAAAACTTATGCCGATGGTTTAGTTGGCGATACTTCTGCCATTGGTAAGAAAGTTGCCGCTCTTGAAGGTAAGGTTGATGTTGATAGTGTAAGTGGCGCAATTGATACAGCTAAGACTGAAGCTATTAATACTGCTGGTACTAATGCTGATACTAAAATTGCTACGGCTAAAACCGCTATTCTTGGCGAAGGACATACTGGAACTGTAAAAGAAGCTTATGAACTTGCTGCTTCTAAGACTACAATGAAAGAAGTCGAAGCCAAGGGTTATGCAGTTAAGACTGAAGTTGACACTGCTGTTGCTGATGCAAAGAAAGCTGGCACTGATGCTCAAACTTCTGTTAATGCATTAAGCGATAAAGTTGGTACTGTCCCAGCAGATAAGACAATTGTTCAGATGATTGCTGACGCCCAAGCAGCTGCTACTTATGATGATAGCACTGTTAAGGCAAGTATCAAAGCTAATGCTGATGCTATTACTAAGTTAAATGGCACTGATACTGTTGAAGGCTCTGTAGCTAAAACAGTTAAGGATGCAGTTGCTGCTGAACAGGCACGTGCAGAAGGTAAAGAACAAGCAAATGCTACTGCTATTGCCAGTGTCAAATCTCGTGTTGATACCTTCCTTGCCGATGCAGATCTTACTACTAATGCTGTTGACACCTTAAAAGAATTACAAGATTATATTACAAATCATGGTACTGAAGCTGCGGGCTGGACTGCTAAGATTAGTGCGAATGAAGCAGCTATTAAAGCTGAAGAAACTCGTGCCAAGGGTGAAGAAACAAAGCTTAATACTGCAATTACCGATGAAGCTGCTCGTGCAAAGGGTATTGAAAGTGGCTTAGCTACTCGTCTTACTACTCTTGAAGGTGCTGATACTGTTGAAGGCTCTGTAGCTAAGACAATTAAGGATGCAGTCGAGGCTCTCGATATCACTCAGTACGCAAAAGATGCTGATGTTGTTAAGAAGGAAACTGGTAAGAGCTTAATTGCTGATACCAAGATTACTAAACTTGATGGTATTGCTGAAGGTGCTCAAGTTAACGTAATTGAAAAGATTACAGTTAATGGTACGGAACAAACTCCTACTGAAAAGACGGTTGCTCTTGAAAGCTATAAGGGTGATGGCACTTCTATTGAGAATAATGCTAATCATACTCTTAGCGTGAAGGCAGTTTCTACTGATCTTCTTGAATAGGGTACACTTACCCTTGTTCTTAATGGTGGTAACGCTAGTACTTTAATTTAATAAATTATAAGGGGAGATAAATCTCCCCTTTCTATTAGGAGGATTGGAATGGCTGATAAAACTTTAAATATTCGTATTAAGTCTAAATACGATACACTTGCTAATTGGACTGCAAACAAATCAAAAGTTTTACTTGCCGGTGAAGTGGGATTTTGTTATGTACCAGCACTTACATCTGGTACAACAACCACAGCTCCTACTGTGTTATTTAAAGTTGGCGATGGTACGACCACATGGGAAAACCTACCTTGGGGTGCAGGGCTTGGAGCAGATGTTCCGGCATGGGCTAAGGCACCTACAAAGCCATCCTATACCCTTGATGAAATAGGCGCTAACCCTGATGCCAACTATGTAATTTTTGATTGCGGTTCTTCAACTGTAAATATATAATAATAAAGACTCCATTTTGGAGTCTTTATTTTTTTTTATCTGGACTAATTT
>OCQA01001938.1_pt1 | contig 12276 bp, 11 predicted proteins | sample 1538571 | NCBI WGS metagenome assembly OCQA01 (sample SAMN04571708, study PRJEB22368) | human gut metagenome | biome: human gut; material: stool | host: Homo sapiens | place: Luxembourg | collected 2012-09-28 | reverse complement strand
CGCCGCCGATGACGTGACGGGCCCGGCGGGCCAGCACCTGGGTGATGGTCCCGGCGCCGCAGTACAGGTCCACCGCCAGCTCCCGACCCGTCAGCCCTGCGTATTCCAGGGCCTTTTCGTACAGACGCTGGGCCTGGTCGTGGTTCACCTGGTAAAACGACGGCACCGACAGCCGCAGCTCCAGCCCGCAGAGGGTATCCGTCAGATAGTCCCGGCCCCAGAGGGTCCGGTACCAATCCCCTAAAATGGCGTTGCCCCGGCGGGTATTCTCCCCCAGCACCACGCCGCAGGTTTTCGGCGCGGCGGCCCGGAGCATGGCCACCAGCTCCTGCTCATGGGGCAGGCGGGTGCCGTTGACCAGCAGACACGCCAGGGACTCCCCCCGGCAGCTGGTGCGGACGTACAGGTGCCGCAGCAGGCCCTGGCCGGTGGCCTCGTCGTAGGAGGCCACCCGGAACCGGGCGATATAGTCCCGCAGGGCCTGGGCCAGGGCGTCGGCCTCCGGCTTCTGGATGAGACAGTGCTCCACATGCACCACCTGGTGGCTGCGGGCCCGGTAAAAACCTACCTCCCCCGCCGGGGAGATGGGATAGATGCTCTTGTTGCGGTAGTGCAGGGGCTGCTCCGCACCCAGAATTTCCTCCACCGTCACCTCCGCGCCGCCGAGGCGGGTCAGGGCGTCCTGGACCCGGGCACGCTTGGCCCACAGCTCCTCCTCATAGGACATATGCCGGAAATCGCAGCCGCCGCAGCGGCCATAATACGGACAGTCCGGCTGCCGCCGGGCGGGAGACGGCTCCGCCAGGGCGGCGATCTTGCCGAAGGCGGCGTTTTTCAGCACCTTCATCACCAGAACGTCGCAGGTCTCGCCCCGGACGGCCCCGTGGACGAACACCACCTGGCCGTCTATCCGGGCAATGCCCAGGCCCTCGCTGGAATAGCCGTCGATATGGGCGCGGTAAATGCGGTTTTTCTCCAATCCGGGCATAAGCGCCCTCCTCTCGTGCGAATCATACGAAAATTAGGGGCGGACAGAGCTGTCCGCCCCTGAAAGGTTTCAGAATATCCGGAAACTTGGTTAAATCTCGAACTTCTCCATGACCTTGCGCAGGGCCTCGGCAAAGGCGGCCAGGGTCTTGTTGTCCCGGCCCTTGCTGCGGCGGATAAGGCCCACCAGGGAATCGCCCAGCTGCACCAGCTTCTGATAAGCGGCGCTGGTCCGGGGCGCACCCTCGAAGGTGCGGGTCTTGCGCTGGGGCAGATAGCCCGCCGCCAGCTGGGTGCAGGTCAGCAGGTCATACTCCTCGGTATACTGGGGCGCATGGGCCGTAAAGCCCAGCTGGCTCACCGTCTGGGCAAACACCGGCGCCACCTCCCGGTCGCCGTGGACCACGAACACGTGCTGGGGCTTGGGCTCCTTGAAATGGCCGATCCAGTCCAGCAGATGGTCGTGGTCGGCGTGGGAGCTGAGGCCCTGGAAATTCACCACCTTGGCCCGGACGGCCACGTCCTCGCCGAACAGCTTCACGGAGGGAGTCCCGTCCAGCAGGGTCCGGCCCAGGGTGCCCGGAGACTGGAAGCCCACGAACACCACGGCGCTGTCCGCCCGCCACAGGTTATACTTCAGATGGTGGCGGATGCGGCCCGCGTCGCACATGCCGGAGGCGGAGATGATGACCTTGGGGGTGTGGTCCTCGTTCAGGGCCTTGGACTCGTCCACGGTCTCCGTCAGGTGCAGGCCCGGGAAGTTGAACATATGGGTGCCGTCCTTCACCAGCTCCAGAGCGTCCTCGTCCAGATAGCCCCGCAGATCGCCGCAGAAAATGGTGGTGGCGCTCTTGGCCAGGGGACTGTCCACGTACACGGGGAAATCCGGCACGGAGGTCACCAGGCCCTGATCCTTGATCTCCCGGATGAAATACAGCAGCTCCTGGGTGCGGCCCACGGCAAAGGAGGGAATCACCACGTTGCCGCCCTTGCCCAGGGTCTCGTCGATGATCTGGGCCAGCTGGCCGGTATAGCTCCACACCTCGGTGTGGTTGCGGTCGCCATAGGTGCTCTCCATGACCACATAGTCCGCCCCGGTGAAGAACTGGGGGTCCCGGATGATGGGCTGGTCCACGTTGCCGATATCGCCGGAGAACACGATGGTTTTCGTCTGGCCTCCCTCGGTAAGGGTCAGACGGATGGACGCGGAGCCCAGCAGATGGCCCGCGTCGATAAACACCGCGTCCACCCCGTCGCACAGGTGGACGGGCTGGTCATATTCGCAGGTGTCAATAAACTCCGGCACCCGCTGGGCGTCGGCCACGGTATACAGGGGCTCCTCCTCCGGCCGGCCGGCCCGGCGGTTCTTGCGGTTTTTATACTCGGCGTCGCTCTCCTGGATGTGGGCGGAGTCCTGGAGCATGATGCTCATGAGCTGAGCCGTGAGCCGGGTGGTGAGAATACGGCCCTGGAAGCCGTTTTTGATGAGCATGGGCACCCGGCCGGAGTGGTCGATGTGGGCGTGGGTGATGAGCACATAGTCGATGCTGCCCGGGGCAAAGGGCAGGGAGCGGTTGTCCACCTCGTCCCGGCCCTGCTGCAATCCGCAGTCGATGAGGATGCGCTTGCCGCCTACCTCCAGACAATGGCAGCTGCCGGTGACGCACTGGTCAGCGCCGAAAAAACTCAGCTTCATGGCGTTCGTCCTTTCCTCTCAAAAATTGGGGTGCCTTTATTGTAACACTTTTTCTTCCCGGCGGCAACAGGAATTGCATTTTGCCGGAACATCCGTTATAATAGGTGGGAATATAACTTGTTATTCCCCTGAGGAGGAACACAAATGTTTGAACAATCCCATATCCGCAACTTTTCCATCATTGCCCACATTGACCACGGCAAGTCCCATTCCCAGTTTGCCTGACGGCAAACCGGGAGCCCTTTTCATTTAATGTCCTTCGGCGGAAATGAATTCCGCCTGCGGCAAGGTTTTGCTGCGCAAAACGCTTGTTACGCGCCGCTTGGCGCGTCAGCGTGGACTTACCTACAGGAGGAACGCAAATGTTTGAACAATCCCATATCCGCAACTTTTCCATTATCGCCCACATCGATCACGGCAAGTCCCATTCCCAGTTTGCCTGACGGCAAACCGGGAGCCCTTTTCATTTAATGTCCTTCGGCGGAAATGAATTCCGCCTGCGGCAAGGTTTTGCTGCGCAAAACGCTTGTTACGCGCCGCTTGGCGCGTCAGCGTGGACTTACCTACAGGAGGAACGCAAATGTTTGAACAATCCCATATCCGCAACTTTTCCATCATCGCCCACATCGACCACGGCAAGTCCACGCTGGCGGACCGGCTGCTGGAGCTGTGCGACGCCGTGCCTCAGCGGGAGATGGAAAACCAGATCCTGGACAATATGGACCTGGAACGGGAGCGAGGCATCACCATCAAGTCCCGTGCCGTCCATCTTTTTTACAAGGCTCAGGACGGCGAAATTTATGCTCTGAACCTGATCGATACCCCGGGCCATGTGGACTTCAACTATGAGGTCTCCCGGTCCCTGGCCGCCTGCGAGGGCGCTGTGCTGGTGGTGGACGCCACTCAGGGGGTGGAGGCCCAGACCCTGGCCAACACCTATCTGGCCATGGAGCACGAGCTGGAGATCCTGCCCGTATTCAACAAGATCGATCTGCCTGCCGCCGATCCCATGAAGGCCAAGCAGGAGGTGGAGGACATCATCGGCCTGCCCGCCATGGACGCGCCGGAGATCTCCGCCAAGCTGGGACTTAACGTGGAGGCGGTGCTGGAGGACGTGGTCCGCAACGTGCCCGCCCCCGACGGCGACCCCAGCGCCCCCCTTCAGGCGCTGATCTTCGACAGCCAGTACGACCCCTATGTAGGCGTGGTGGTGCTGTTCCGCATCAAGCAGGGCACCATCCGCCGGGGCCAGACGGTGCGCATGATGGCCACCGGAGCCCAGTATACCATTCTGGAGTGTGGCTACCTGAAGCCCCTGGGCAACGAGCCCACGGACGCCCTCCAGGCCGGCGAGGTGGGCTATTTCACCGCCTCCATCAAGAACGTGAAGGACACCCAGGTGGGCGACACCATCACCGACGCGGAGAACCCCGCCGCCCAGCCCCTGCCCGGCTACCGGCCCGCCCAGTCCATGGTCTACTGCGGCATTTACACCGAGGACGGCAGCAAATATCCCGACCTGCGGGACGCCCTGGAAAAGCTCCAGCTCAATGACGCCTCCCTGACCTTCGAGCCGGAGAGCTCCGTGGCCCTGGGCTTCGGCTTCCGGTGCGGCTTTTTGGGCATGCTCCACATGGAGATCATCCAGGAGCGGCTGGAGCGGGAGTTCAACCTGGACCTGGTGACCACCCTGCCCAGCGTCATCTATCATGTATACAAATCCGACGGCACCATGGTGAAGGTGGACAACCCCCACAACTATCCGGACCCCACGGTTATCGAGCACGCGGAGGAGCCGTATGTGAAGGTGTCCATTATCAGCCCCAACGAGTATGTGGGCAACATCATGCCCATGTGCCAGGACCGCCGGGGCGAGTTCAAGGATATGCAGTATCTGGACACCCATCTGGTAGAGCTTCACTATCAGATGCCCCTCAACGAGATCATCTATGACTTTTTCGACACGCTGAAGGCCAACACCAAGGGCTATGCCTCCCTGGACTATGAGCTCTCCGGCTACCGTCCCAGTGAGCTGGTGAAGGTGGATCTGCTGCTCAACGGCGACGGCGTGGACGCCCTGAGCTTCATCGCCCACCGTGACAAGGCCTATCCCCGCGCCCGGCGGCTGTGTGAGAAGCTGAAGGAGAACATCCCCCGCCAGCTGTTCGAGGTGCCCATTCAGGCGGCCATCGGCGGCCGCATCATCGCCCGCGAAACGGTGAAGGCCATGCGCAAGGACGTGCTGGCCAAGTGCTACGGCGGCGACATTACCCGCAAGAAGAAGCTGCTGGAAAAGCAGAAGGAAGGCAAGAAGAAGATGCGGAATCTTGGAACAGTCCAGGTTCCCACCGAAGCCTTCATGGCTGTGCTCAAGCTGGACAGCGATTGATAACAGGAGGAACGCACATGGAACAGGCCACGTTTGACGATTTTATGAAGCTGGATATCCGGGTGGGCACCATTGTGGAGGCCCGGCCCTTTGAAAAGGCACGCAGGCCCGCCTATCAGCTGCTGGTGGACCTTGGCCCGGAGCTGGGCCGGAAGCGCTCCAGCGCCCAGATCACCCAGCAGTATACCCCGGAGGAGCTGGTGGGCAAGCAGGTGCTGGCGGTGGTGAATTTCCCGCCCCGTCAGATCGCCGACTTCTTCTCCCAGGTGCTGGTGCTGGGCACCTACTCCCAGGGCGGCGTGGTGCTCATTACCCCGGACAAGCCTGTGGAAAACGGCGACCGGCTGGGGTAAAATAGGAGGTATCGCATATGGCCGGATTCGGCGTTCTGATTGTTTCGGGCATATTATCGGCGATTTTCCTGTTCTTCATCGCCGTGTTTGCCGCCGCGGCGGCGTATATCATGGCCAGCTATGTGCTGGAGGGCTTTTCCATCGCCTGCATGCGCAAAAAAGCGGGCGACGCACATACATTCCCTGCCTGGATTCCCTTTTACAGCAAGTATCTGCTGGGAAAGCTGGCAGACCGGCGGGTCATGGGCGCCGTGTCGGCCCTTCTGACGCTTCTGTCCGTCTGCCTTTGCGTCTATTTCTACGTCTGCCGGGAGCTGAATACCCTTTGGTTCATCCTCCTGCTGATGGCCCTGTTGGCGGTCTTTATCCTGGACACCCTGATCGCCCACCGGATCTATAAAAGCCGCGCCGGTAAATATGGGGACGTCCTGACCGTGTTCACCGTTTTATCCCTGGGCCTGCTCCGCCCGGTGTTCCTGTTTGCTGTCCGCAATCGGGCAGCGGAGAGCGTGCCGGCCCCGGAGTGTGGAAATTGAGTAAAAATCCCGGAAGGAGATGTGATAGCATGGCCGAGGAAAAGCTGTTTATTGAGGCATCCGAAGAGGATGTGCCGTCCATTATCGCCCTGCGGCAAAGAATCTGGGGTACCACATACCGAGGCATCTACCCCGACAGCATGATAGATAACTTTGACTGGGACTGGCACAGGGAAATGGAGCTGCTGAGGGTCCATCATCCGGCGTATTCTGTGTACTTGGTCCGAAAGGACCGGCAGGACATCGGCTACCTGACGATAAACGAAGCCGATGTAATCACCCTGCAATCCCTGTATATTTCCGCCGAATACCAAAGACAGGGGATCGGTCGGCAAGCGTTCGATTTCGTGAAAGCGTATTGCAGAGCGCACCATGCCGCCTCCTTTGTCTGCCACTGTGTCCCGGAAAATCTTAACGCCCGCAGCTTCTATGAGCGCATGGGCGGCAAGGTGATCGGGCAGGACCTGGCAAACGAGGAACGGTGGCAGAACTCTGTCACTTATCAGTTTACTCTGACACAATAAAATTGCTCAAAAGAAAGTTGAGGATCACCTATGAACAACATCACAAAAACCGCTATGATCACCATCTGCGGGCGGCCCAATGTGGGCAAGTCCAGCCTCACCAACGCTCTGGTGGGGGAGAAGATTGCCATCGTGTCCGACAAGCCCCAGACCACCCGCAACCGGATCTACGGCGTGGTGAACCGGGAGGATACCCAGTTTGTGCTGCTGGACACCCCGGGCCTGCACAAGCCCCGGTCCCGGCTGGGGGACTACATGGTCAAGGTGGTGCGGGAGAGCCTGCAGCAGGTGGAGGCCGCGCTGCTGCTGGTGGAGCCCATCGCCCATGTGGGGGAGCCGGAGAAGATCCTGCTCCAGCGCATCACCGAGGAGGGCCTGTCCTGTGTGCTGTGCATCAACAAGATCGACACCGTGGAGAAAAAAGACGACCTGCTGGAGGTTATTGCCGCCTACAGTGCCGTGTATCCCGGGTTTGACGCCATTATCCCCATCTCCGCCCGCACCGGCGACGGTTTGGACGACCTGATGGCCCAGCTGCAGATTTATGCCACGGCAGGCCCCCAGCTGTTCCCCGACGGCATGACCACCGACCAGCCCGACGCCCAGGTGTGCGCCGAGATCGTCCGGGAGAAAATGCTGCTGTGCCTGGAAAAGGAGATCCCCCACGGCACCGCCGTGGAGATCACCCGCTTCACCGAGCGGGAGGACACCGGCATCGTCGACCTGGACGTGACCATCTACTGCGAAAAGGCCAGCCACAAGGGCATCATCATCGGTAAGCACGGCGCTATGCTCAAGCGCATCAGCTCCCTGGCCCGCCGGGACATCGAGAAGTTCATGGGCGCCAAGGTGTACATGGAAACCTGGGTAAAGGTCAAGGAAAACTGGCGCGATAATGTGAACTTCATCCGTGCCAGAGGGTACGACGAGCAGTAACTCCGGCCAGAACCTTCCACTTATGACGCGGCAAAACCGCGGCACACTATAGGTGGAGGTGAGACGTATGGAGGGGCGATGGGACCTGTTCTGGGCCACCGGCGCGCCGGAGGCGTATTTGCTGTATAAGGAGGCGGCGGGATGCAGCCGGAACGATTTGTGACCTGCGGCCTGGTGCTGCGGGAGACCGATACCCGGGACGCGGACAAGATTCTCACCGTGCTGACCCCGGACCGGGGAAAGCTGGCGGTCATCGCCCGGGGCGCCCGGCGCAAGGGCAGCCGCGTGGCCGCAGCCTGCCAGCTGCTGGCGTATTCCGAGATGACCCTGTATGAAAGGGGCCAGTGGACCATGCTGGACGCGGCAAACACCATCGAGCTGTTCGACGGCCTGCGGCAGGACCTGACGGCTCTGAGCCTGGCGGCGTATTTTGCCGAGCTGACGGAGGCAGTGGCCGATGGCTGCGGCGGCGACGTGCTGCCGCTGCTGTTAAACGCCCTGTACGCCCTCAGCGCCCTGCGCAAGCCGCCCCAGCTGGTAAAGCCCGCGTTCCAGCTCCGGCTCATGGCCCTGGCCGGGTACGAGCCCATGGCCGATGCCTGCGCCCTGTGCGGCGCGCCGGAGCCGGAGAACCCTATGCTGGACGTGGTCCACGGGGTGGTTCACTGCGGCAAATGCCGGGAAAAGGGGGGGCTGTCCCTGCCGCTGACGGCGGCGGGGCTGGCGGCCCTGCGATACATCCTGTACGGCGACGCAAAGCGCCTGTACAGCTTCGCCCTGCCCCAGCCGGGACTGCGGGCCCTGGACCACGCATCGGACGCCTATGTCACCGCCCAGCTGGAGCGCAGCTTCCGTACTCTGGACTACTACAAATCCATTCTTCCGCAAGAGGAAACAAAATATGAGTGAATTATTTGAAAAATCCATCCGCACCCTGGAGCTTCCGGCGGTGCTGGAAAAGCTGGCGGCCAAGGCCGTCAGCCAGGCGGCCAAGGACCGGTGCCTGAAGCTGACCCCCTCCACGGACGTGGAGGAGGTGCTGCGGCTGCTGGACGAGACCGACGCCGCCAAGGAGCGGCTGGGGCTCCACGGCAGTCCGTCCTTCTCCGGGGTGAAGGATGTATCCGCCGCCCTGACCCGGGCGGACCACGGCGGTATGCTGAACACCCGGGAGCTGCTGGACATCGCCGGCGTCCTCACCGCCAGCCGCCGGGTGTCGGATTACGACGCCCAGCGCCAGGGGGAGGAGACGGTGCTGGACCGCCTGTTCGCCTCCCTGCACACCAATAAATACTTAGAGGAGCAGATCCGCTCCGCCATTCTGGACGAGGAGACCATCGCCGACACCGCCAGCAGCGAGCTGGCGGACATCCGCCGGAAAATGCGGCTGGCCGCCTCCAAGGGGCGCCAGATTCTCCAGCGCATCATCTCCTCGCCGTCCTATGCCAAGGTGCTGCAGGAGGCCCTGATCACCCAGCGGGACGGCCGGTTCGTGGTGCCGGTGAAGGCCGAGTGCAAGGGCAGTATGCCCGGCCTGGTCCACGACATCTCCTCCTCCGGGGCCACGTTGTTTGTGGAGCCCATGGGCGTGGTGCAGGCCAACAACGAGCTGAAGGAGCTGGAGGCCCGGGAGCAGAAGGAGATCGACCGCATCCTGCGCCAGCTGTCCGCCGCCTGCGCCGGGTCCATGGAGAATATTCTGTGGGACTATGACATTCTGGTGCACCTGGACGTGATCTTTGCCCGGGCGCAGCTGAGCTATCAGCTGAACGCCAGCCGTCCGGAGGTCCGCCGCCGGGGCGGCGTGGCCCTGCGCCGGGCCCGGCACCCGCTGCTGGACCAGGCCAAGGCAGTGCCCATCACCGTGGAGCTGGGTGAGCAGTTCGACACCCTGGTCATCACCGGCCCCAACACCGGCGGCAAGACCGTGACCCTGAAAACCATCGGCCTGCTGTGCCTGATGGCCCAGTGCGGCCTGCACATCCCCGCCGACAGCGGCAGCGCCGTCCGGGTGTTCCACCGGGTGCTGGCAGACGTAGGCGACGAGCAGAGCATCGAACAGAGCCTGTCCACCTTCTCCGCCCATATGTCCAACATCGTGCAGATTCTGCGGGAGGTGGACGACCAGAGCCTGCTGCTGTTTGACGAGCTGGGAGCCGGTACGGACCCCATCGAGGGCGCGGCCCTGGCCATTGCCATCATCGAAAGCGCCCGCAGTCAGGGGGCGCTGATCGCCGCCACCACCCACTATGCCGAGCTGAAAACCTTCGCCATGACCACGGCGGGGGTGGAAAACGCCAGCTGTGAGTTCGACGTGCAGACCCTGCGCCCTACCTACCGACTGCTGATCGGCATCCCCGGCAAGTCCAACGCCTTCGCCATCTCCCGGCGGCTGGGGCTGGACGAGTCCGTGATCCAGGCCGCCCAGCAGCAGATGGACAGCGACTCCGTCCGCTTCGAGGACGTGCTGACCCAGCTGGAGGAGAAGCGCCAGCGGCTGGAGCCCAGGCAGAGGCCGACCGCCTGTGGCGCCAGCGGGAGGAGGACGCCCGCAAGGCCCGGACGTTCCGGGAGCAAATGGAAAAAGCCAAGGACAACGCCCGCACCAAGGGCGAGGCCGAGGCCAAGCGCATTGTGCGTCAGGCCCAGGCCCAGGCGGACGAAATTTTCGCCCAGCTGGACCAGCTGCGCCGCCAGCAGCAAAAGCAGCTCAGCTTCCAGGAACTCAACGACGCCAAAGCCGCCGTGCGGCACAGCCTGAACCAGGCCCAGGACGCCCTGCACATCCACGACCAGCCACAGGAGCCTGTCTATACTCCCAGCCGTCCCATTGAGGTGGGAGACCTGGTGGAGCTGCCCGGTGTAAAGATGGCCGCATCGGTGCTGGCCGTCAACAACGACGGCACATTGCTCCTGCAGGCGGGGAAGATGAAGATGACCGTCAAGGCCCAGCAGGTGCGCCTGCCGGAGGGCCAGCCCAAAAAGAAGCCCGCCGCGCCGTCCTCCGGCAGCAGCGCCAAGCTGAATCTGCAATCCCGGGCCGCCTCGGAGCTGGACATCCGGGGTTATGAGACCCTGGAGGCCGAAAGCGTGGTGGAGAATTACATCGACAGCGCCGTGATGGCAAAGCTGGGCACCGTGACCATCATCCACGGCAAGGGCACCGGCGCCCTGCGCAAGGCGGTCCACGAGATGCTCAAGCGGAACAAGGCCGTCAAGAGCTTCCGCCTGGGCCGCTATGGCGAGGGAGAGGCCGGCGTAACGGTGGTGGAGCTGAAATAACAGACGGAGTTTGTGGATTCTGCCAAAAGGGCCAAACTTTTTTTCAGGCCTCGCTTCAAGAATTTGTAGCTTTGGATATTGCTTTCTTTCCCCGTTTCGGTATAATATTATAGTGTGAGAGAAGTATGTCCCCGCATTTTGCGAAAATGCTTCATAAAAGGAGTGCAATGGAATGTTTACACAGGAAGTTACCGTGAACAATGAGGTGGGCCTGCACGCCCGGCCTGCTACCTATTTTATCCAGAAGGCCAACGAGTTCAAAAGCGGCATCTGGGTGGAGAAGGAGGAGCGCCGGGTCAACGCCAAGAGCCTGCTGGGCGTTCTGTCCCTGGGCATCGTGAAGGGCACCACCATCACCCTGATTGCCGACGGCCCCGACGCCAAGGAGGCCGTGGAGGCCCTGGCGCAGCTGGTGGACAATCAGTTGGGCGAGTAAAAACGAAATAACCGGAAAACACCGGAGGGACGGCTGTCCCTCCGGTGTTTGTTTTCATACCTCAGTTCAGCATATCGGCGGTGGTGTCGAACAGCTGGCGGATGCGCCGGCGCAGGGGCCGGTGGGCCGGGTCCGTCAGCTCCGGGTCACGCTCCATCAGCTGCCGGGCCGCCGTCTGGGCCTCGTCCAGCAGCCGCATGTCGCAGCTGAGGTCGGCGATCTTCATGGCCGGCAGGCCGTGCTGCCGCTGGCCGAAGAAATCTCCCGGCCCCCGCAGCCGCAGGTCCTCCTGGGAGATGCGGAAGCCGTCGTTGGTCTGGGTCATCACCTTCAGCCGGGCCCGGGTCTCCTCGTTCTGGCTGTCCGACAGCAGGATGCAGTAGCTTTTGGCCTTGCCCCGGCCCACCCGGCCCCGCAGCTGGTGCAGCTGGGACAGGCCGAACCGGTCGGCGTTTTCCACCACCATGCAGGTGGCGTTGGGCACGTCCACCCCCACCTCCACCACGGTGGTGGACACCAGAATGTCGCTTTCCCCGGCGGCAAAGGCCGCCATGACCTTCTCCTTCTCCTTGGGCTTCATCTTCCCGTGGAGCACCGCCACCCGCAGGTCCGGAAACACCTGCTCCTGCAGCTGCTTGGCGTAGGCCGTCACGGCCTTGCGCTCGTCTGGGATCTGGTCCGCCTCCCCCACCAGGGGGCAAACGATGAAGATCTGCTGTCCCGCCGCCGCCAGCTTCCGGATAAAGGCCTGCACCCGGGGGCGATAGCTCTCCCCCAGGGCGAAGGTGTCCACCTTCTGCCGCCCGGGAGGCAGCTCGTCGATCACCGACACGTCCAGGTCCCCATAGATCACCAGGGCCAGGGTCCGGGGGATGGGCGTGGCGGACAGCACCAGCATATGGGGGTCCTCCGCCTTCTGGGACAGGGCCGCCCGCTGGTTCACGCCGAACCGGTGCTGCTCGTCCGTCACCACCAGGCCCAGCCTCCGGTACTGCACGTCCTCCGTCAGCAGGGCGTGGGTGCCGATGCACAGGTCGATGGACCCGTCCGCCAGCCCCGCTAAAATCTCCCGCCGCTCCTTGGCCCGGGTGGACCCGGTCAGCAGGGCGCACCGGATGGAAAACCGGGCCAGCAGCG
>OCQA01001930.1_pt1 | contig 12339 bp, 10 predicted proteins | sample 1538571 | NCBI WGS metagenome assembly OCQA01 (sample SAMN04571708, study PRJEB22368) | human gut metagenome | biome: human gut; material: stool | host: Homo sapiens | place: Luxembourg | collected 2012-09-28 | reverse complement strand
CGCGTCGGTACGGTGGTACGGACGCGTCCGTACGAAGCCAGTAACAGGTGCTTTTGTTCGTGGAAAGGGGTGCGAAGAAGGTTTTTTCTGCGTTAGAAAGAGTTTGTTTATGTGAAATTGTGTTTATCTGAATGCGCTGTGGAGGATGTATGTTAAGATATTTAACGCGCGATTTTCCAGAAGGGACGAAATCGCGAAAGTACGCGTCAGCTGAAAACGGCAAAACGGGACGTGGTGACAGGGGAAACGGCCGGAAGGCTATCATTGTGTCACACGCGCAGGAACACAAAGGCACGGAGGGACAGGGTCTGTCTGCCTGCCTCCTCCGTGCCTGCATATCTCGGTTGTCCGGCGGACGGGTCACATCCGGCGGACGGGGACCTGCGCACCCGGGGTTATTCCACCACCCAGGTGTCGTTGGTCATGAGCAGTTCGTTGAAGTTGTGGTACGGCTTCTTCGCGCCCACGGTCTGTATCTGCTCGTTGACGGCAGCCTCGTAGGTGGGTGCTGCCACGTCGCGGATGACGCCCAGCGCGATGGGGAAGTCGGGGCCGTCCATGAGGGCGAGCTTCAGTTGGAGGGTGTCGTCCTCGCAGTGTGCGTCGTGCACGAGGATGTCCTTCTCGGTGATGCCGTTCTCGCCGAGCTTGACGACCTTCAGGCCGAAGCCCTGCTGCATGAGTCCGTACTCATTGTTCTCGCCGAAGAGGAGCGGCTTGCCGTGCTCGACGTAGATGGCGTGTTTGGCTCTGCCCTCCTTGGTGTAGATGGACTCGTGTGTGCCGTTGTTGAAGATGACGCAGTTCTGCATCACCTCGACGACGGCTGCACCCTTGTGTGCGACGCTTGCCTTGAGCACGTCGACGGTGCCGGGTGCGTCAGTGGCGACACAGCGTGCGAAGAAGCGTCCGCGTGCACCGAAGCAGAGCTCGGCGGGGTGGAAGGGGTCTTCGACGGTGCCGTAGGGGGATGACTTGCTGACGAAGCCGCGGGGCGACGTGGGCGAGTACTGTCCCTTGGTGAGGCCGTAGATGCGGTTGTTGAGCAGGATCATGTTGATGTCCACGTTGCGTCGGATGGCATGGATGAAGTGGTTGCCGCCGATGGCGAGTCCGTCGCCGTCGCCTGAAATCTGCCAGATGGTCAGGTCGGGGTTTGCCACTTTGCAGCCGGTGGCGATGGCAGCGGCGCGTCCGTGGATGGTCTGCATGGCGTAGGTGTTCATGTAGTAGGGCAGGCGGCTGGAGCAGCCGATGCCTGAGATGACCGCTGTTTCATAGGGGGCAATGCCGATTTCAGCCATTGCCTTGTGGAGGGAGGCGAGGAAGAAGTGGTCACCGCAACCCGGACACCAGCGGGGTTGTCCTTTCTTGAAATCTTTAGAAGTATATTCTGTCATGGCTTTGTTTCCTTTTAGTTGGTGTTTTTGTTTCTGCCGACGGGCGTTGTGCCTTCGCCGGCGTGTTCACGCTGCCGGGGGGAGGCTCACTTCTTGAGTATTTCCTCGAATGCCTCGACCAGTTCGGTCACGACGAAGGGCTGTCCCTTGACCTGGTTGAACTGATAGGGGACGAAGTTGTCGACCTTCATGCGCAGGTATCCGGCGAGCTGTCCGAGGTTCTGCTCGGCAACGACCACCTTCTTGTAGCGGTGGAGCACCTCGGCGGTGTTCTTCGGCAGGGGGTTGATGTAGGAGAAGTGGGCGAGGGCGACCTTGTGTCCTGCCTTGAGCATCTCTTCCATGGCGGTGTAGAGGTGTCCGTAGGTTCCGCCGAAGCCGACGATGAGCAGGTCGGCGTCATCGGCACGGCCGAGCACCTTGAGGTCGGGCACGGGGATGCGGGCTACCTTCTCGGCACGGAGGCGGCACATCTTGTCGTGGTTCTCCGGGTCGTTGGAGATGGCTCCGGTGTCGCTGTCCTTCTCCAGTCCGCCGAGGATGTGGGTGAAGCCTTCCTGTCCGGGGAGTGCCCAGTAGCGTGCTCCGGTCTCGGGGTTGCGGTGGTAGGGGGCATAGCCTTCCTTCATCTCGGGGGTGACGTAGGGTGGACGGATGGCGGGATACTCGTCGATGTTGGGCAGACGCCATGCGGCGGAACCGTTGGCGACGAAGGCGTCGGTCAGGAGCACGACGGGGGTCATGTGCTCGAGGGCTATCTTGGCTGCGTTATAGGCTGCGTCGAAGCAGTTGGTGGGCGACGTGGCGGCAATGACGGGCATGGGGGACTCGCCGTTGCGTCCGAAGAGGACTTGCAGGAGGTCGGTCTGTTCCGACTTGGTGGGGAGTCCGGTGGAGGGTCCGCCGCGTTGCACGTCGAGGACGACGAGCGGAAGCTCGGTCATGACGGCGAGGTTCATCGCTTCGGACTTGAGGCAGATGCCCGGTCCGGAGGTAGAGGTGGCAGCGAGCGCGCCGGCGAAGGCGGCACCGACAGCGGATGCGCAGCCTGAAATCTCGTCTTCACACTGCATGGTGGTAACGCCCAGGGACTTGTGCTTGGAGAGTTCGTGCAGCACGTCGGTGGCGGGGGTGATGGGGTAGGACCCCAGGAAGAGGCGCAGTCCGGCTTTCTCGGCGGCTGCGATGAGTCCGTATGCGGTCGCCTTGTTGCCGGAGATGTCCATGTAGCGTCCGGGCTTCTTGGCGTGCGACTCGATGCGGTAGGTCGAATTGACGGACGAGTGGGTGTTGTGTCCGTAGTCGTATCCGGCGTGGAGGACCTTGATGTTGGCTTCTGCCACGTCGGGTTTCTTAGCGAATTTCTCGCGCAGGAACTTTTCGGCTGCGTTAAGGTTTCGGTTGAAGAGCCAGCAGACGAGTCCTACGGCGAACATGTTGCGGCACTTGAGCATGGCCTTGTTGTCCATTCCGGTGTCGGCGAGGCAGTCCTTGACCATCTGGGTGATGGGGGCTGCGACGACGTCCTGCTGGATGCCGAGCTCCTCGATGGGGTTGTCGGTCGTGAATTTTGCCTTGTCAAGGTCGGTCTTCTTGAAGCTGTCGGTGTCGATGATGATGCATGCGGTCTTCTTGGCGAACTTGTACTGTGTCTTGAGCGCTGCGGGGTTCATGGCAACGAGCACGTCGCAGAGGTCGCCGGGGGTGAAGACCTGGTCGGCTCCCACGTGTACCTGGAAACCGGAGACGCCCGTAAGGCTGCCTTGCGGGGCGCGGATGTCTGCCGGATAATCGGGGAACGTACAAATGTCATTGCCGACTGTTGCTGATACGCTGGAGAAGATGTTTCCTGCCAGCTGCATTCCATCGCCGGAGTCGCCCGAGAAGCGTACTACGACTTCATCGAGCTCTTTTACTTCCATTCTTTCTGCCATATTATTATTGTGATAAAGGTGTTTGTTTACTCATTACGGACAAAGGTCTGTAATGTTCACGAATAAAGCAAGCAATTGGTGTGCTATTTTTCCCGGACGGGTACTCTTTTGCCGCCACGGGGGTGTTTTTGCGGCGGAATTGTAATATGTAAGGGGGATTGGGTGAATGTTGCGTGTGCTGTCAAGTGGGTATGCGCGGAATTGAACGATTACGGGATGGTTTGCTTACAATATGTCAGACGTATGTTATATATCATGTTTTCGGGGCAGTTGCATCGGGTGGGCTGTTTGTTTGGAGGATACGCATTTTTCGTTACCTTTGCAGGCAGATTAGGTATTAGGGCCCTTGTAGTTCAATGGATAGAATAGAAGTTTCCTAAACTTTAGATTCGAGTTCGATTCTCGACGAGGGTACACATGTTATCATGATTGAGATGTTTGGACGCAGCCACAGTGACTCCGTGCGGGTCGGTGTGTGCTGCGCTTCTTTTTGTGTGCGGGTGCTGGAAAAAGACAGCCGCCATGCTGGTCCCCTGATGGGGCAGGCATGGCGGCTGTGCCGTTATGTGCTGTTGCTGTAAGGCGTTGCTTATGCTTCGGCAGGGGTTTCTTCCTTGTCGGCCTTCTTCATCTTGTTGCCCATGACGAGGTATGCCACCGGGGCAGCCACGAAGAGCGAGGAGAAGGTTCCGAAGACGACACCCAGAATCATGGCGAACGAGAAGCTGCGGATGCTGTCACCTCCGAGGATGAAGATGCAGATGAGCACGATGAGCGTACTCTGTCCGGTGTTGAGCGTACGTGCCAGGGTGGTGTTCAGTGAGTCGTTGTAGAGGCGGAAGTGGTCGCGCTTGGGGTAGAGCCCGAAGTACTCGCGGACACGGTCGAAGATGACCACCTTGTCGTTGATGGAGTAACCGATGGCTGTCAGCACGGCACCGATGAAGGTCTGGTCGACCTCGAGCGAGAAGGGCATCCAGCCGTAGCAGAGCGAGTAGGCTCCGATGATGAGGATGGTGTCGACTGCCAGTGCCACAACCGAACCGACGCTGTACGCCACGTTGCGGAAGCGCAGGAGGATGTAGAGGAAGATGGCGATCAGGGCGAGTACGACTGACCAGACGGCGGCTACCTTCATGTCCTCGGCGATGCTCGGACCCACCTTCTGGGAGCTGATGATGGAGCCGCCGGTGTGGTTGTCGCGGTCGATGAAGACTTCTAGGGTGGTGCCCTTGGTCAGGAGGTTGTTGTCATAGAGTGCCTGGTAGAGCACGGCCTCGATTTCGCTGTCGACGTTCGGGTCGTTCTCCTCGATGCGGTAGTTGGTCGAGATACGCACCTTGCGGTTGTCCGTTCCCAGGGCAATGACCTGAACGTTGCTGTCGCCGAATTTCTCGGAGAGAGCCTCGCGTACGGTCTCCGGTTGGGTATCTTGCTCGAAGGTCACGACGAAGTTGCGTCCGCCGGTGAAGTCGATGCTCTGGCTCAGTCCGCGGATGGCGAACGAAGCGACGCAGACGGCGATGAGGATGCCGAAGATGGTGAGGTAGCGTTTCACGTGTCCCATGAAGTTATACTTCGGGTTGACCATCAGGTTCTTGGAGAGCCCTGTGGTGAACGTCAGGTTCAGCCACTTGTCCTTGCCCATGTAGTGCTCGTACACCAGACGGGTGAGGAACACGGCGGTGAAGAAGGAGCAGGCAATACCGATGATGAGGGTCGTGGCGAAGCCGCGGATGGGGCCCGTACCGAAGAAGAACAGGATGATACCGGTGATGATGGAGGTCAGGTTGGAGTCGAAGATCGCGGAGAAGGCGTTCTTGTAACCGTCCTGCAGGGCGCTCTTGACGTTCTTGCCCAGGCGCAGTTCCTCCTTCGTACGTTCGTAAATCAACACGTTGGCGTCGACTGCCATACCGAGGGAGAGCACCATACCCGCGATACCGCTCATGGTCAGTGCTGCCTGGAAGGACGAGAGGATGCCCAGGGTGAAGAAGAAGTTAAAGACGAGTGCCATGTTGGCTACCATGCCCGGGATGAAGCCGTACATGGCGCACATGTATACCATCAGAAGGATGAGGGCGACGATGAAGGAGATGACGCCCTGGTTGATGGACTCCTGTCCGAGTGACGGTCCGACGATGTCCTCCTGCACGATGTGTGCGGGGGCGGGCATCTTACCGGAGTTGAGCACGTTGGCAAGGTCCTTGGTGTCCTCGAGGGAGAAGTTGCCGGTGATCTGGGACTGTCCGCCGGTGATTTCGTTCATCACGTTCGGTGCGCTGTAGACATATCCGTCGAGCACGATGGCAATGGAGCGGTTGATGTTCTGCTTGGTGAGTTGTGCCCAGCGGCGTGCGCCCTCGGTGTTCATGTTCATGTGGACGCAGGGCTTGCCGAACTGGTCGTAGCCGTCGCTGGCATCGGTGACCACGTCGCCTTCCAGGGGAGCACGTCCGTCACGCTCGGTGACACGGATGGCGTAGAGCTCGAAGGTGGAAGTCTTGGCATCGATGGCCTTCACGCCCCAGAGGAGCCGGAGTTCCTTGGGGAGGCTGTTCTTCACTTCCGGCATGGCAAGGATGCGGTTGATGGCGGCGGTGTCGCGTGCCAGTGCATAACCGGCGATGCCGCCTCCGCCCTGGCTGACCTGCAGGAGCGAGAGCAACGGGTGCTGCTTCTTCATCTCGTCGGCAGCTGCGTTGCTGGCAGCCTTTGCCTGGTCGCCCTTGAGTGCGTTGGCGAGGCTGTCGGCGATATTGGTGGCTGAGGAGTCTGCCTTGGCCGTGGTCTCGGCCTGTGCGGCAGGTTCGGCAGCGGCAGCAGTGGCGGTGGTGTCTGCCTTGGCTTCACCGGCGAGTGCCAGTGCGGCTTTGGCGTCGGCATCCATCAGGTAGGGAGCCACTTCCTGTCCGTTGAATGTTTCCCAGAATTCGAGATTGGCAGAGCCTTGGAGGAGCTTTCTCACACGTTCGGGCTCCTTGATGCCCGGGAGCTCGACCATGATACGTCCCATGCCGCCCTCCAGCTCCTGGATGTTGGGCTGTACGACACCGAAGCGGTCGATACGTGTACGGAGGACGTTGTAGGAGTTTGCCACTGCCGACTTGATTTCACTGCGGAGCACGCGTTCCACTTCGGCGTCGCTGCTCTGTGCGCTGACCTTGTCTCTCAGTTGCTGGGTGGCGAATATCTCGGCGAGGCGTTTGCCCGGAGCGAGCTTGTGGTATTCGTCGACAAAGAGGGTGACGAAGTCGCTCTGGCTGCTGACTTGTGCCTTGGCAGCGTTTGCCACTGCCTGGTTGAAGGCTTCATCCGTCTTGTGGTCCGCCAATGTTTTCACTACTTCGGGGACGGACACCTCGAGGATGACGTTCATACCACCCTTCAGGTCCAGACCCAATCCGATTTCCATCTCACGACACTGTTTTAGCGTATAGTTCCACAAGTAAACCCGCTCGTTCTGCATGGAGTCGAGGTAGTGTGTCTCCCCCTGTGGGTCTTGTGCCGCCAGCTTCATGTAGTGGCGCGTCACAAACGAAAAGGAGAGGTAGAACACACAGACGAGTGTGAGCAATACCGCAAAAACCTTAACAAATCCTTTGTTTTGCATGTTACGTTACTTAGTTATTTTATTTACTTTATTAATATGCATACGTTACAAGGCTGCAAATATAGCCTTTTTTTCAAATTCGGGCAGTAAAAGAATAGTAATTATTTGATTCGTAGAGCGGATTTAGCCGATGGGGACGCCTTCTCATGGCTTTTTGTCCACATAGCACCAGATGGGGTAGTGGTCGGAGTTCTTGATGCGGCTGTCGACGGTGCAACGGTAGGACTGCAGGTCGGGGCTGATGAGGATGTTGTCGATGCGGAAGAGGAAGCCGTTCCGGTGGTAGGAGATGCCCAGCCCGAAGCCGGACTCCACGAAGGCGTCCGTCAGTCCTTCGGCGATGGTGCGGTGGGCGTAGGAGATGGGGGAGGTGTTGAAGTCGCCGCACACGATGAGCCGCTTCCGCCCCTGAGAGGCTATCAGGCGGGCGATGGTGTCTGCCTGGTGGGAGCGGATGGAGGTGGCTTCCGCCAGCTTGCCCAGCAGGAGGCGCGACCCCTCCTTGACGTCGGTGCTCTCGGGTGAGCGCAGCATGCGGACGTACGTCTCGCGGTCGCTGGTGGTGAGCTTGTTGGACTCCAGGTGGTTGTTGACCACGGTCAGCGTGTCGCCTCCGCACAGCAGGGTGTAGACGACGCTGCCGTTGAAGTCGCTTCCGTAATCAATCGTATGGGCGTGCAGGATGGGGTAGCGCGAGTAGCAGGCGAGGTGGTTGCCGCCCTTGCCCACGCGGCGGACGTCCTTGTAGGGGTAGGCGGAGAGCACCCGGTCGATGTGCGACTGCTTGAGCCGTCCGCCTCGGATGTACTCCTGCAGGCAGAGGATGTCGGCGCCCGAGTCGCGGAGGTAAGCCAGGACCAAGTTGGGGTTGTCGGGCGTGTCCGGATGGTCGGCGTCGAAGCCCATGACGTTGTAGGACAGGAACTTGATGGCGCCCTCGGGAGCGTCCGCCCGTCCGAAGTTCAGCGGACAGTACGTCCGGATGGCGGGCAGGCAGCAGAGCAGACCCGCCAGCGCCACGAGCGCATAACGGTAGTACACCACCAGCCAGAACAGCAGGAACAGCACCGTCCCCAGGAGGAACACCGGGAAGGCGAGTCCCGCACACGACTGCACCGGGTGACGCACCGGGTCGATGTACGGGCTGTAGGCACAGAACAGCAGTCCGCAGACCCACAGCAGGTTCGCGGCGAGCAGTATCCATCCCAGCAGGCGTCCGATGTATTTCATTGGTTCAGGGGGTTGTGGCGGTGCACGGTGCGTGCGGCCGTCGGGTGAATAGTCGGGTTCAGGGGGTTCTCTTACGGGCGGCGGCTCTCGTCGAAGAGCTTCTTCTTCTCCTCGGCGCTCAGGCTGTTGTAGCCGGACTTCTTCAGCTTGTCGAGGATTTGCCCGATTTCCTCCTCGCGTTCGCGCTTGCGTGCGTTGTAGTCATAGTCCTCGGCGTGCTTGCCATAGTGGACCTTCATCTTCGGACGCTGCCTGCGTCGCGGGGCGGACCACCGGACGGGCAGGTCGAGCAGGCGGTTGATCCAGTGCGTCGGGTCGGAGCCGTGCTGGAACGCGCGTGCGAACCAGAAGCCGGCAAGGGCCCCGCCCAGGTGGGCGATGTGTCCGCCCGCATTGTTGGACGTGATGAACAGCAGGTCCGTCACCACCAGGATGAGTGCGAGGTACTTGAGGCGGACGCTTCCGAAGAACAGCAGGTTCACCCGGTATTCGGGTTCGCGCACTGCCGTGGCTACGGCAATCGCCAGCACCGACGCCGACGCCCCGATGAGCAGCGCACCCTCGACCGACGCGCTGAAGTAGGGGAACACGTTGTAGGCGAGGATGTAGAGCGCCGCCCCGCAAAGCCCGCCCAGCAGGTAGACCCCCCGGAAGTGCTTCTCCGAGAAGAGGTACAGGAACAGCTGCCCGAACCAGTAGAGCCACAGCATGTTGAACAGCAGGTGGAGCACGTCGGCGTGCATGAACATGTACGTCACCACCGACCACGGCTGCCGCACGAGGCGCCCCACGTCGGCAGGGCACTCCAGCCACGACAGCAGGGGGGCGTACGTCTGTGTGAGCTTCATCACGATGTGGACGACAGCCGTGACGAGGAACACCCCCACGTTGATGTAGATGAAGCGGAGCGCGATGTTCCCTTGGCGGAACTTCATGCGCAGGTCAGTAAGTATAGTTCCCATTGCGGTATTTTTTACGCCAGTAGACAATCAGCAGGAAGCCGAAGAGCATGCCTCCCAGGTGGGCGAAGTGCGCCACCCCGTCGTTCGCCTGCAAGCCCATCAGCAGCTCGATGACCACATAGACCGCCACGAACCACTTTGCCTTGATGGGGAAGGGCAGCGGGAAGATGAACAGCGGCTGGTTGGGGAAGAGCACCCCGAAGCCCAGCAGGATGCCGTAGACCGCACCCGACGCGCCCACCGTCGTCATCAGGTTCAGGTAGATGCTCATGGGGATGATGGCGGTGCCCGTGTTCACACTGTCATAGTTGGACAGCACCGCCACGTACTCGATGTACTGCACCAGCTCCTGCATCAGTCCCGCACCGAGCCCACATACCATATAATATATAAGGAACCGACGGGGACCGAAGACCCGCTCCAGTGTCGTTCCGAACATCCAAAGCGCAAACATGTTGAAGAACAGGTGTGCGAACCCGCCGTGCATGAACATGTACGTCACGAGCTGGTAGAGATGGAAGTCCGACGCCATGAAGTAGTGCAGGCCCAGCACTTCCGTCAGGTCCACCCCGTACTTCGGAGCGACGAGTGAAGCAAGGAAAAAAATTACGTTTATGATGAGCAGGTTCTTCGTGATTGGAGGCATCTGGTTCATAGGTCTGGTGCGTGTCTAAGTGTCTGTTAACGGGTTAATGTGGGTGCAAAAGTACGAAAATATTCCTTTTTGCGGCACGAATGACCCCCTTCTTAGGTTTTTTTGCAGGAATGGCGCGATTTTTAGCCGAGAATGTTTGTTTCTTAGGTATGAAGACCTATCTTTGTTGGGCAATGGATGAGCAACATCGTTGCAGCACGTATACATTTAATCAAAAATAGTTATGAATAAGTCAGAACTTATCAATGCAATGGCAGCCGAATCGGGATTGAGCAAAGCCGATTCAAAGAGAGCACTCGACGCTTTCATCGCCACTCTGTCAACAGCGCTCAAGGACGGCGACAAGGTCGCACTCGTCGGTTTCGGCACATTCTCCGCAGCAGAGCGTGGAGAAAGGTCAGGCATCAATCCGGCTACCAAGCAGGCCATCACCATCCCCGCCAAGAAGGTGGTGAAGTTCAAGGCTGGCAACGAGCTCGAGAGCGCCATCCAATGAGTCACGGCGGACAGGACGCTTACTGACAACGTATACTGTTAGGCACGGACCTGCGCTCCGCGTGGACCCGTGCCTAAGTTGTTCTTCTTCCCTCACCGGACATTCACTGTTATTAAAATCTATACGTATGAAATTCTTTATTGACACAGCCAATCTGGAACAAATCCGTGAAGCAAACGCCATGGGCGTGCTTGACGGCGTAACCACCAATCCGTCCCTCATGGCAAAGGAAGGCATTAAGGGTACTGCAAACCAACGCCAACACTACATTGACATTTGCAACATTGTCAATGGCGACGTCAGCGCAGAAGTCATCGCCACTGACTATGAAGGCATGATCAAGGAAGGCGAGGAGCTTGCAGCCCTCAATCCTCATATCGTGGTGAAGATCCCCTGCATCGCAGATGGAATCAAGGCCATCAAATATTTCACCTCCAAGGGCATCCGCACGAACTGCACCCTGGTGTTCTCTGCCGGGCAGGCATTGCTCGCCGCAAAGGCAGGCGCCACCTACGTTTCGCCCTTCGTCGGACGTCTCGATGACATCAGCAGCGACGGCGTAGAGCTCATCGCTCAGATTGTCAGCATCTACCGCACCTACGGCTTCAAGACCCAGGTGCTGGCAGCCTCCATCCGTCACACGCAGCACATCATCGCATGCGCCGAGGTCGGCGCCGACGTGGTGACCTGCCCGTTGTCCGCCATCAAGGGGCTCCTGAAGCACCCGTTGACAGACTCCGGTCTGGCAACCTTCCTGGCAGACTACAAACGTGTGAACGGTTAATCTAGACTTTTATAAGTAGTAAAGATTATGGTATGAAGGACTATTTTGTCCTTGAACGCTACTTTCTCCGTGAGGCGAAGGTAGCGTTTTCCTTTTTTAGTGGTTGCCTTGCAGACCGTTCGCCCTACATTTTTCGGAATGTTTTGTTTATGTAACGTGGCGGTTGTGTCATTTTGTCAAAATGTCAAACGAAGCGTCTGAGAATGCCTTCGTTCGCACCAAAATACGAGTCGATGACCGGGAAGGCCCTTCTCGCGCGATTCGCGAAATACACATTGACGGGGTTCCCGTCAGTTTCCTTTCCTTCTGTACGGTTTTTTTTCTCCCTTTGTTCTCTTCTGTCGGTCTTTTCACACGGACGGACGCAATTTCACACATCGGAAATCGTGCCCCTTTGGTCTCTAAAAAATGGGGACAGGTTGTTGTTTTCGTACGGACGAACGACCACGACGGTGCGGACACGTCGGTACGACGGTGGTCGTTCGTCCGTACGAAGCCAACAACCGGTGCTTTCCACCGTAAAAAGAGGTTCGGCGAATGCCTTTTTCGCGTTAGAAACGGTATAATTATGTGAATAAGGGTTTATTTCGATGCGTTTTGACGGACGTGTCTTAAAATATTTAACGCGCGTTTTTCTAATTGGGACGATTTTGCGAAAATGTGCGTTACCTGAAAACGGCAAATCAGGAAATTGTGATGCTAAAAACCGGAAAATGGTGTCGTTTTGACAAACAGGCCATGGGGAAAATGTAGGGGCGACCTTTATCAATTGACAATGGACAATTGACAATGGACAATTATCGCCTTGTGGAATCGTTTCCACGCCGCACGGCAATTGTCAATTGTCCATTGTCAATTGTCAATTGTGTTATGTCGCCCCTACATTCGCCGCCTGATGGAATCATGCCCACGCCGAAGGGTAATTGTCAATTGTCCATTGTCAATTGTCAATTGAATCGTTGTCAATTGTCAATTGCATAAACATTTTCCTGTCCGGCTTGGCTGTTCGGTGCATTTCGCCTACCTTTGCAGCAGTAATCAGAAACACGGCGTCCTGGTGTCCCGCGGAGCGTCCTGCCCCGAGGGATGAAAAGGGAATCGGGTGAGAATCCCGGACAGACCCACTGCTGTGAGTCCCCGTAGCGTTTCCACGGCTCAGTTTGTTTTCTTGGGGATTTAACAAATGGGGGATAAATCTTATCTTTGCCAGATGAAACATAAAGCCATAGATTATAAATCCGTTTTGTCTTTATTCCTTCCCAAGG
>OCQA01001903.1_pt1 | contig 12569 bp, 7 predicted proteins | sample 1538571 | NCBI WGS metagenome assembly OCQA01 (sample SAMN04571708, study PRJEB22368) | human gut metagenome | biome: human gut; material: stool | host: Homo sapiens | place: Luxembourg | collected 2012-09-28 | reverse complement strand
TCGCTGATTATCATTGTGCGCTATATGATGGCGCAAAAAAGTGATGAAGTCAGGAAGAACAAAAGGAGGATTGCATAGTTCGGTTTACTCCCTTTATGGAAAGCATCTGTAAATCCATAGAAACCAAGGGATGGGTTGACATTGAGAATGAATATTATGGTTTATTGAAAACATTTTTATATACGAATTCAAATAAATACGAATCACCTAAACTTTTAAATAAAGAGCTTAGTCATTTAAAACATTGTCTTATCTACTATTTGCAACAGATTCAAAATAAATTTTTGTACAGAGCCAATAACCTTAATCCGGAAATAATAAAATTAATTCAGGAATCTGTAAATAAAAGCGATATTTCTTGTAAAGAATTGCCTAAGGTGAAAATAACTACGTCTGAATTCATCGAAAGGATTATGGTCTTGAACTTCAATTATACTAAAACGGCTGATGTGGTAGATGGTGAAAAGTTCATTTCTGAAATAATTATAAACCATATACATGGAGACCTGTCTAATCCTAAGCGCATCATATTTGGTTACGGAGATGAGTTAGATGAAGGTTTCAAGGCTCTACTTAAGCTAAATGAAAATGAATTCCTTGCAGAAATAAAATCTGTTAGATATTTGGAAACGGATAGATATAGGAAGTTACTTGAGTTTATTGAAAGTGATTTGTATCAGGTTTACATAATGGGACATTCATGTGGTAATTCAGACAGAACACTCCTCAATACTTTGTTTGAACATAAAAATTGCGTATCCATCAAGCCTTTTTATTACAAAGATGAAAGTGGTTCGGATAACTATTTAGACATGGTACAGAATATTATGCGAAACTTCACCGACATGAAAATGATGCGTGATAGAGTTGTTAATAAGGAATATTGCCAACCATTACCACAAATTAATAAAATATAACAGAATGAGGAAATATTGTCAAGAAGCCAATAATGCACTTAAGGCATGATGAAAACAATACTTTAGCCAAGCCCAAAAGCAATCATTGCAATTACAATTCATGCTACTTTTCTCTTTGTAGGATGACGTTGTTCATGGTAAACAGAATGCAGGATTTTTTCTTTCAATATGGTACATATATAAATATCACCCTGAAATCCTTGTAAAAAAGCTGCATTTCTTTCTCTTTCGTTTGTTGTAGGCACACGCCGCATGAGTGGATGATTATATTGTTGTTTACATTTGCCTTCGGTTTTCTATGAAGTCCATGATGATAAAACAGGAATATATTAACTTGTGATTTGCGTTGTTCATCAATTATGTGTATATTTGCAAAGAGGACAAATGTTGACTTATTGTTGACTGATAGATATAAACAAGTTCTCAAGAGAGTTCGTTAAATGGTTGATACACAGCACTTTGGCTTTTAGCTCAGTTGGTTAGAGCAACAGACTCATAATCTGGAGGTCCCAGGTTCAAGCCCTGGATGGCCCACCGAAGAAAAGCAGTTACAGATGTTGTAACTGCTTTTTTCATACCTTCTGCTAACCCATGCAAGCACCGATTGAATTTTGTTTTGTGTTTCGCCTGTTGGTTGACGCTCGGCGCTATACAGAGCCCCGGCGGCAGGGCAATGGTGTATCACCGCTGCCATGCTGCACAGTGAAATCCTGACGGCCGACCGGGGGAACTTGGAAGAGGGCTGGCCGATGAAATACTAAGGCGGGAGCACTCTTGCCTCGTTGCAAGCCCCGGGTCGTCCATTCCCTTATGTAATGTGGCAGACGCCGGGCTTTGGCGAGACCTGGCATAGAACATGATGGATGGGGGAGTTTACGGCAAACGCCCCCATCCTTAAAAGATCTATTGCGTGCAGACCGGTCAAGCCTGCATGTGCTTCGCCAGGCGTGCCCGATGCCGGCGGCGTGGCCGCCGGGCGTGCGCCATTGCGGGTGGGCTACAGGGCCAGCGTGGTTGGCTTGCCTTTCTTCAGCCTGACGTTTTTCACGTGCTTCCCGTAGATGGTGACAGACACTTTCTGCGTGTCATCCGCCCGGAGCGTGACGGTAGTCTTGTTGCCGTCCCATCTGAGTTCCTCCATTATTATGCCGCCACGCAGGGCCATGCCCTTTATGCTGCCCCGACGCCACGACGAGGGCTTGGCCGGGAAGATGTCGATGCGGCCCGGCTCGCTGTAGCACAGCATCTTCATCACGAGAGAGGGGTAGCCGCCCGATATGTCGCAGTTGAATATGTTGTGCTGGTCGTGGGTTGAGAACATGTTGTCGAGGAAATAGTTGTCCCCAAGCCATCCCAGCATCTCCTCGCAGCGGTCGGCCTGTCCGAGGGCGGCGGCGGCGAAGGCCAGCTGGCAGATGCCGAACGCAATGACCCCGGTGTTCTCCTTGCGGCGGAAGTCCACGCGTCGGTCGATGGCCTTGAGCGCGCCCTGCCTCAACTCGCGCGTCTGCATGATCTCCGGGTCGTGCAGGTCGTAGAGCCCTATCAGGTGTGAGGCGTGGCGGTGCTCATGGTTGTCTTCCATGTCGGCCCAGAGCCATTCGCGAAACTCCCCGTCGGCGTTGTTGCCGTAGGCCGGCATCTTGTCGAGCATGGCCTGCCATGCCGGTATCCGGTCGCTGTTTGCGCCGAGCGTCCGGCTGGCCTCTATGACGGCCCTCAGCAGGGCCTTGATGGCAGCGATGTCCATCGTGGCATTGATGCATGCCTGCATCTTGTAGTTCTTAGGGTGGTTCTCCGGCGAGTACGACGGGTTGACGATGTACTTGCCGTCGGCCCCCTCCGTGAGGAAGTCTTCGAAGAACGCCACCGACTCTTCCATGAACGGCAGCGCGCGCCGCCGCAGGAACTCACGGTTGCGGGTGTATAGGTAATAGTCCCAGTAGAACATTGAGTACCACGGCGCTCCTGCCACCCAGAAGGTCATGGGCCATGTCTTGTCGAACTGGCAGTCGAGGCCGTGGGTGTAGAAGTGTGATGGTATGTGGATGCCTCGGCAGTTGAACAGCACGCGGGCGTTGGTGCGGAAGTCGTCCATGTGGGCCTCAAGCTGGTTGAAGAGCGAGAGCATCAGCTCCGGCGTGTTGGCCTGCAGCATGTGGGATATGGCCACGGGCAGGTTGCCGTTGGCGGCGAAGTCGCCCACCCAGTTGGGCGTCATCTTTGCTCCCCAGATGCCTTGCAGGCAGGGGGGCGTGCAGCCCTGTGGCAGAGAGCACGTTGTAGCGTGCCGCGTTGAACAGCCGCTCTATGAGGGCGAGGCTGCGTCCTCCCTTGGCCAGCAGTTGCTCGCTGCTGAGGCTGCGGTCTGCGGCCGGCGCGCCAAGGTCTATCTTGACTCGGTCGTAAAGGGGCTGGTGCCTGGCCACGTGCCTTTCGAGCAGGAGGCCGTAGCCGCCGAGCGAGTCGAGCGACGCCGCCATGGCTTTGTGGGCCGGCTTTGAGAAATCGCGGGTCGGTTCCACGCGCGCAAGGAGCAGCACCTCGGTGGCACCCGTTATTTCCAAGCCGCCGGCGCCGGGGCGCACGCTGCCGTCGCACCCGGCTATGCGCACGGCGGCCTCGTAGCCCTCGTAGCCTTTCTGACCGCTGACGGGGTGCACGGTCTGCGTGTCATATTTGGCGCGGTAGTATAGCAGCCGGCCGCCCTGGCCCGCGAGCGACGTCTCTATGCGGTCGTTGTCGTTCATCTTGAACTTCTTTCGCCGTCCGGGGTCGCTGGCCGTGATGCGCTCGAGCGACAGGCGGGTGTCGAGTTTGCCCGAGAGGGCCCGCAGGCGCATCACCACCACGTTGTCGGCGCGCGAGACAAACGTCTCGCGTACATAGCTGCCGCGGCCGTCCTGCCATTCTATGCGGCAAATGCCCGTGCGGAAATCCACGCTCCGCCTGTAGTTGCGCGTGGGCGACACCGAGTCGGTCGAGATGGCGAGGCGGCACGCCGGGACAAAGAGGTCGCTGTTGTGCTTGCCCACATAGCCCTCTTCTGTGGCAATGTCGACAAGCAGCTGCGAGGGCTCCCCAAACCTGCCGCCCAGCATCATCTGCCGTATCTCGTCGAGGTGCTTGCCCTGCGACGGTGGCATCATGATTGGGTTGATGGGCAGGAAGAGCAGCGAGTGGTTGAGCACCACATGCTCCCGGTACGGGTTGCCCTCGACCATGGCTCCCATGATGCCGTTGCCCGTTACGAGCGACTCCTCCCAGCGCCCGGCAGGCCGCTGGGACCAGAACGACGTGGGCGACTGTGCGTGTGACATGGAAGGAAAGAGTGAAGATTGTAAAGCGATGAGTGTTGATATGAGTAACCGTTGCATAGTTATTTGAATTTGATGTAGTCTATGTCCATTAAGTTGTCGGGGTGAGAGCCGAAGAAGCGCAGCACCACGTTGTGCGTGCCTTTTATCTTCGCCACGGGAATCTCTGTCTCGCGCCACTCGCTGCCGGTGCATGGCAGCTTGCACGAGGCCACTGCCGCCCCGGAGTTGTCGTCGAGGGCCACCAACAGTTCGGAGCCCTCGTATTTGCTGTTGACGCGTATCGCCACGGCCGACGTGCCACCCTTGCCGAAGTCGACGTTGGCGAAGAGTATGTAGTCGAAGTTGTTGCACGAGGTTATGATGCCGTCCTTCACCTCCGTTCCGGCCAGGCGGTCGGCCTTGTCGCTCTCGCCCGTCTCGGCCAACAGCTCCGCCATTATCCTGTAGGCCACGGCGGATATGTTGGCGTTGTACGGGTCGGGGTTGCCCCCGGCGTCGTAAGAGTTTTCCGATCCGTCGAAGGTCAGCGGATACTCCTTGTTGCCCAGCAGCTCCACCTGCTTCTTTATCCTGTCGGCGGCCCGCTTCATGTTGGGCCACAGCATGAGGAAACTCTCGCGGTCGCCCGTGGTGCCGTTCACCTTCAGTTCGTCGAAGTCGTTGAAAGCATACCGTAGCACCTTGTCGTAGGCCATGTCGGCCGTGTGCTGGTGGAACTCGGGTATCTGCCCCATGGCGGTGTAGCTCTTCTGGTCGGCGCCCTGCGTGTAACGTCCGTAGCCGTCGGCTCCCGGGAATGCGGGCACCTGTGCCGAGGAATTGATGTTGAAGAAAGAAGAAAGTACGGCCAGCACCGCGGCAACCTTTCTGATGCAGGTTGCTTCCATTGCAGTTGATTATGATTTGGTTTTTGTGCAATGTTAGGCAAAACCCGGCACGCAGGGGTGGAAAATAGCAACAGAAAAGGTGGAAAATGATTACTTTCCACCCTTTTCGCGCTGATTTTCCACATATTGCGTAGGTGTCATGCCTTTAGTCTTCTTGAACACCTTCGCAAAATATTTGGGGTCGTTGAACCCCGTCTGCCACGCAACCTCCTTGACCCTTCTCTCGCCGGCGTCAAAGAGTTGGCAGGCGCGCTCCATCCTCATCCGTTGCAGCAGGGCGGCAGGCGTGGCGCCCAGTGTCTCGCTGCAGCGCTGGAACAGCATGTTGCGCGTCATGTTCATGCTCGAGGCTATGCTGTCGATGTCGGCGTCGGCGTCGGCGATGACAGAGTTGAGCACGCTGTTCAACCGGGCCACGAACGCCGTGTCTTCACCCACGACCTCGGGCTTGCCCGGTGCCACGCCATACCGCTGTGGGGCGGCCTTGGCCTTCTTGCGCCTCTTGCAGGCCAGGGCTGCGCCAAGGGCGGTGGCCACGGCCGCTGCCACGGCTATGGCGCCATGCCATGGCTTGGTGCCCCCGCCATCATCCCTTACCTCGACATACCGGTCGATGGCTTTGACGTCTACCTCCATCATGCCGGGGATGGCGCCCACATACAGCAGGCTGTCTTGTAAGATGCAGCATTGCGACTCGCTGAAGGTCAGATTCTCGCCGAAGTCGGCCGCGCCAAACACATCGAGCCTGTCTTCGCCGAAGGAGTAGCGCATCAGCTTGTCGTCGGTGACCATCCACAGTGAGCTGTCGGGGCCCCATGCCATGTTCAGCGCATAGCTGTCGATGGCGCGCAAGGCCTTTGGCAGCCCGAGGCTCTTGCCGTGGCTTTGGCGCAACATCCCGTGCCCGTTTGTCGACAGGAGAATGGTGCCGTCGGGCAGCTCGGCGGCGCAGATCACGTTGTGCCTCTCGCTCGGCCGGCTGACAACGCCCAGCCCGGGCGTGCATATCCAGAAGCCCGCATAGCAGAACGGTGATGGCGTGAACGTAAGGTGGTATACGGCATTGTTGAAGTTGAGTCATACGCCGCCGCGCGAGTCTTCGTAATGCACCTTGATGCGATGGCCCTCGTTAGACGTCTTGCCGAAGGGAATGCGGTAGCAGGCGCCGCGGCGTTCGATGGCAAGCCCGTCGTCGTCGACAGCATAGCGGCAGGTCTCATCCCTGGCGGCAGGCCTGTCGGGCGCAGAGCGGCATTCAGACACCGTGAGGCTCTTGGTGTCGAGCGTCATTCGCTTGCCGTCCTCGTTGACGTAGGTCACGTTGCCGTCGGGGGTGGGCCTGAGGTCTTTTACCCTGCCTATGCGCAGTCCGTTGCGGTCTGAGCGTATGCCCTCCGTCTTGCCGTTGCCACAGCGCATCAGCCCGTTCCAGGTGCCTATCCACACCTGCCCGTCGGGCGTCTCGCGGATGCTGTTCACGTGGCTGTGGGTCAAGCCGTCGGCGCTGGTGATGCGCCTGGCGTGCATCCGGTCGCGCGCAACCGACAGGCATGCCTGCATGACGATGATGCAAAATATGATTGATGTCCTTGCAAACATACTTCTTTACGTATTGAAACCGTTGGTGCAGCAAGCCAATGGCTCCGCCATGCCTTCCGTCGGTGGCGTCGGGGTTGGCTCCCGCTGCGGGCGGCCGCCCAAGGCGTTGGCCTGCGGCCTGGGCTTCGCCGCGTGGCGTAAAGTCAGGGCGGGGGATGTGCTTCCGCTTCATTTTCCTTTTGTACGGGCTGCGGCCAATGCTTTGCCCGCTGTGCTTGCCATTGCATTGTGCCGGTGGCAAAATTACTGATTATTTGTGACAATCCCAATGCATGGCTTAAAAATAATGAGGCATTGTTTGGCATTGTCGTGTTTCATGGCCTGCCATGTGCCTTCATCCTCTTGCGTCCGCTTTGTCTCGGCGTAGTCTGCTACGCCTTTTGCAAAGTCTGCGGCAAGTCAGCATTTGCCCGCGTCCAGCGTGCGCACATAAAGGGCTGGGGCCAGCGCGGCGGCCATGACCACCCATTTCAGCGATATGCCGCCGAGCAGCATCGCCATGGGCACGGCAGGCTTCAGTATGGCTATTGCCAGCAGCGCCGCCCCGTTGCGGCATTGCCGGAAGAGCGCGATGTTGAGAATGCTGACGAGCACGAGGAACGTACCGCAGGCGTTGGCTGTGGTTATGACCGCCGTACGCACCAGTTGCCCGTTTTCGGGCTCGGCCAGGCTGTCGGTCTGCAGTCCCAGCCCCGCGCCGAGCGAGGCCAGGGATGCGAATATGAAATAATGTATGTAGGCAAACGGGAAGGCCACGCCGCGCCTGCCGGCGAGCAGCGAGCCCGTGGGCAGCTTGAAGTAAGTCCACCACATGGCGAACACCGTGGCGAGCGAGCTCACGATGACCGGCAGGGCCGACTCCGCCCATTGGCGCATGTCTTCGTGTACGGTCTTCGCGGCCATGCTGATGATTCCGGCCACGCACTCGCCGAGCACTATGATTACCAGCAGGCCGTAGCGCTCTGCTATGTGGTGCGGGTGCCACGGCGTGCCACCCTTGCGCTCGGCGATGTACGGCACGGCCAACTCCACCATGGCGGCCACGACGAACACCGCCGTCTGTGCCGCGCCCCCTGAAAACAGAGTGGCAGACCAAAGCGCCTGCGCCAGGGCGGTGCCCACGGCATACCTTATGCAAGTGGCCCGGCCGGCCTCGTGTTGCCGGGCGGCGCGCAGCCATTGCGTCACCATGGCGAGCCTCATTATGACGAAGCCGATGAAAGCCGTGGTGAGGTCGGGGGTGTGCAGGAATATGTCGCCTATGCCGGCAGCCAGGATCATGGCGCCAAGCATCTGTACGGCGGTGGTGATGCGGTAGGGCACGTCGTCGGTGTCGTAGGCCGAGGCAAACCAGCTGAAGTTCATCCATCCGATGAACACACACCAGAAGGCCATCATGTAGCGCACCGCCCCTGTGGCATACATGCCTTCGGCAAGCATGTGGTGAAGCCCGCCGGCGGCCTGTGCCACGGCCACCACGATGATGAGGTCGAAGAGTAGTTCAAGTGTGGTGGACGTGCGATGCCTTTCGTTGATGTCGCGTCCTTCCATTCTGCGTATGGACAAAGTTGTCGAATGTTTGGTTGAGGTAATGAATAGTTCTTTTGCCGTGTAGATACCGCGTCTGCCATGCCTTTGGGCGTCGGCAGGCGCTTGCGGCCGTTCCGCCGTTGCGCGTTGCGGATGCGGCCGTAAAATTACGCAAAATAATCTTGTTGTACAAATTGTTCATCCTATATTTTGCATCATATTGGGATGCTGGATGCGGAATGCGGAATGCGGGAGTGCAGGAGTGCAGACATTTGCATCGGGAGTGCGGGAGGGCTGGATGCGGAATGCAGGATGCAGGAGTGCAGACATTAGCTTTTGGCTTATGGCCGCAACTATCAGCCCGCACGGCTTTCACCCTTAACACTTCATCCTTCATCCTTAACTATTCCCCCTTCCTTCTCCTATATGTAAGACATCTTGTTTGCTTTGATTGTATTGTCTGTTTGGTTAACAAATATTAACGGGGGGGGGTAAATATGCCTTATTAATCTATAAATTTGTCAGGACGAGATGTTTTGGCGATGTGTTGGGCTTGTTGCCCGGCGGGTGGCGTTCAGTTGCGCTTCATTCATTGCTTTGGTATGCTGAGTTGCTTGCCCTAAAGCCGTTGTTCCCATTCGGCCATGTCGTTGCAGAGCGTTCAGTCGGGTTTAGTGTTCACTTCATTATCATAATTCATTAAAAAAACAGTGTAGGCAATGATGAAACAAAACATTCTCATTTTTGCGGCCATGTCCGTTTCGGTTTCCGTTTTCGGTCAGTTGGCCCAGCGCCGGGGTGGCGCCCTTCCGCAGGCTGCCGCCCCGGAAGTGTCGGTCCAATCAGAGTTGGCCCAGCCCCGTGAAGCCCAAGGCTCGGTAGTGTTTTCATACGACTATCCCGATGGGCTGAGTTGCCTGGGCACCCATCCGCGTGACGAGAGCCCGGTGTGCAACTACCTTTCTCCCAACAGCCTTGTCAACGGCAAGCATTTCCTTTGGGCCCCGCAGGGCAAGAAGGTGAAGTACGAATGCCCGGGCCCCTCCGTTGCGGTGGGGTTCAGCTGGACCCTTCCGGGCACGGCCGAGAAAACAGCTGTAGGCCGCGCCGCCGCCGCTACATACACCGCCCCCGGCGCCTATCCGTTCCCGGAGCTGGTGGCCTACGACGCCGACGGTGGCCGGTTGTCGTACCGGGCCGACGGCGAGCTGCTGGTGGGCGGAGTGGCAGAGATAACCACGGCCAACTGCAGGAAGTGGGGCGAGACCTACAGGCTGGGCAGCTATCCCCTCAGTGGCGGGGCGGGCAGCATAGGCGGCACCAACAGCGCCGGCATGGACGGCTACGGCAACCTGTTCATGACATCGCAGGCTGGGGCCCACATCACAGGCGTCAACGTCTACTTCGTCGCCAAGCCCGCGAGGTATGAGGCCGGGCAGCAACTCCTGCTGCGGGTGTGGTACCCGTCGGAGGGTTCCGACGGCAACATGGTGCTCAACGGCCTGCCCCTCGAGGTGGCCTACCTGCCCGTTGCCGACATACGCGAGGCCAGGCCCGGCGAGTGCTCGGCCCGTGGCGCCGCCGTGGGCGAGTTCCGCTTCGACAGGCCTTTGCAGATATGGGACAAGCCGCTGTTCTTTGTCACCGTCGAAGGGTTTGGCTCCGACCTGTCGAAGGCCGACATACGCATGCTCACCGAGGTAGACGGGCAGTCCATGGCCGAGGAGCAGGCGTCGGGCCTGCTGGCCCACAACTCGTTTGTGAGCTACAAGGGCTACGGCTACACCATACCCGTCAACTATTTCGGCACGCCACTCGGCGCGTCGTTCATGATATGCCCAGTGATAGACAACGGCGACGGCTTCTCGGCCGGCATGGCCGATGCCGTTGGCGCCGCCTCGCCGGCCACCCGCTTCAAGGCCGACGGGCTTAGGCTGGCCGTAGAGCGCGCCGACGGCGTGGAGGCCCGTCTGGCCGACCTCTCGGGCGCCGTGGTGGCCGTGGCGCCAATGGTTGGCGGTAGGGCCACGCTCAACGCCCCGCGCCGCGGTCTCTACCTGCTCCGTGTGGTGTGCCGCGGCGGTGGCTCGTCGGTGGCCAAGGTGGTGCTCTGAGGCCATTGTGGCCAATTCGGCCCGGTGGTGCCCACGGTGGGCATGGCACCGTTTTTTCAAGCAATATCAATCAACCCAAAACAGTCATTAATATGAAAAGGATTACACGTACATTGCTGTCGGCGGGGCTGTTGGCCCTGTCGGCTGCGGGGGCCGCACAGAACCATGTGTGGAAGTATGTAGATGCAGGCGACGCCACCACCTATGCCATCCGCGACGACGGCACGCTGTGGAGTTGCGGATGGAACGAGAAAGGCCAGCTGGGCGTGCCCGGGGTGGCCGAGCGCACAGCCGAGTGGCAGATGGTGGGGCAGGATGCCGACTGGAAGAAGGCCGTGGGCGGAAAGGCATACGCTTTCTTCATCAAGGCCGACGGCTCGCTATGGGCCGTGGGCACACAGGAGAACGGCGTGCAGGGCACGGGCGACGGCGTTGACCACCGGCAGCCCGTGCGCGTGGGCACCGACAGCGACTGGGCCGACGTGGCGGCGAGCCGCTTCTGGGGCTACAGCGCCATAGGGCTCAAGACCGACGGCTCGCTATGGGGCTGGGGCTCAAACTCGAGCAGCCAGCTGGGGCTCGACGGGGCCGGGGCGAGGGTGACGCCCGAGCGCATAGGCACCGACAACGACTGGAAGATGGTGACCATGGGCGTGTCGCACACCATGGCCATCAAGGCCGACGGCTCGCTATGGGGCTGGGGGCAGAACTACAACGGGCAGCTGGGCACGGGCGACACGGAAAGCAGGCCGAAGCCCGTGCGCATAGGCGCCGACAACGACTGGGCATACGTCAAGGCCATCGACAACCGCACCTATGCCGTCAAGGCCGACGGCTCGCTATGGGCCACGGGCGACAACCACTCAAACCTGCTCGGCATGGCCCTCGCCGACGGCGAGTATGAGCCGGCATACAGCGTGCTCACCCGCGTCACTACGCTTGACGGGCCGGTGACCCAGGTGTCGGGGTGCGAGCAGACAACAACATTCGCCATTGGCGAGGGCGGGACCGTAACGCGGGTGTATGCCTTGGGCAGCAATGCCAACGGCGGGCTGGGCGACGGCAAGGGCAAGCTGCTCAGCGGCTCGTCGTCTGACATGCCGTTCTCGCTCGTGCCGGTGAAGCCGCTGCTGCCCGGGGGCATTGTCTGCTCGGTGCTCTCGTCGGGGCAGAACTACTCGATGGTGGTCACTGCCGACGGCAAGATGTATGGCTGGGGCAACAACCGCGGGGGCCAGCTGGGCGACGGCACCGAATACGACAGGCTGCAGCTCAGCTACTACAAGTCACCGATAGAGATACCGTGCCCGGGCGGGGCCACGCAGGGTGGGGGCTCACAGACAGAGATAACCGTCGACGCCGCCGCCATACCGTCAAACCTGCGCGACGCCGAGGTGGTGAGGCTCACCGGCACGTGGAACACGGCGGCATTCGGCGAACTGGCCGTGGCCCTGGGCACGTCGGGCTTCATGGCCACCAACAAGGCGCTGCGTCGCATAGACATGAGCCAAGCCGCTATTGAGCCGGGCACCGACCTGTATGTGCAGGGAAGCCTGTCGAAAAACGGAGCCTTCGTAAACTGCAAGGCGCTCGAGGCCGTGGTGATGCCCGAAGGCGGCGGGGCGGCCAACTTCGCCAACTGCAGCAGCGCGTTCATGAACTGCGAGAAGCTGGCCACCATCGACCTTTCCGGCTGCACTGGGCTTACAAGCCTCAAGAGCGCCTTCTCGGGATGCGCGTCGCTGCGGCTTGCCGACCTCTCGGCCGCCACGGCCCTTACCGGCATGAGCAGCATGCAGGGGGCGTTTTCGGGGTGCGCGTCGCTGTACAAGGTGGTGCTTCCGGCCGAGGTGACGTTTTCGTCGGGCACGTTTGCCGACTGCACCTCGCTGTCAGACATCGACTGGACGAGATATGCCGGCACGGCAGTCCCGGTGTTCTATGTGGGCATGTTCTCAGGCATAGCCGACCTGAAGGCCGTCACGCTGACGGTGAGCGGCGACGCCTATCCGCTGTTTGCCGCCGACGCCAACTGGAGCCGGCTCACGCTCAAGGCCGCCACGGCCGACGGTGTGGACGCAGCCGGCAGCGACGCCGCGCTGTCGTTCGACGGCACCACGCTCCGCACGTCGTCCACAATCGGCAACGTGGGCGTATACACGCTCGCCGGGGCCCTCGTGGCCGGCCGCCACACCGTGAGCG
>OCQA01001887.1_pt1 | contig 12706 bp, 9 predicted proteins | sample 1538571 | NCBI WGS metagenome assembly OCQA01 (sample SAMN04571708, study PRJEB22368) | human gut metagenome | biome: human gut; material: stool | host: Homo sapiens | place: Luxembourg | collected 2012-09-28 | reverse complement strand
CCCCTGTGGCCCGGGCCTCGCGCCCTATCCTCTCGAGCGACTCGCGGTAGTTGTCGTCGCCGTATGTCACAAACGTCTTCTTCATGCCCTCAAAGCCTGCTCAGCATCCGCCTGCGCTCCTCTTCCGAATACTCTTTGTTGAACTGCTCGCGCGTGCGCTTCCACCGGTTGTGGCTCCACAGCCAGTACTGCGGCGCGCGGCGTATGCTGTCTTCGAGCATACTGAAGTAAAGGCGGGTGTAGTAGAACTTGACATATCCGCCCGGCGGCAGCGGCATGGGCTTGAACGTACACACGTAGTAGCCCCGCCTGGGACGCTCTATGTCGGCGTAGAACACCTCGGCGCCCGTGAGCATGGTTATCTTCTCTGCCCCGGTGAACACCGGCGTGTCGTGGTTGAGGAAGTCGACCCAGCAGTGCACGTTGTGCAGCCCCGGCACCTGGTCGGCAATGTAGCCCACGATGTTTGGCCTCTGCTGCTTTTTCCATGTGACGATGGTGCGGAACGAGTTGTCCATCTCGATGTTCGTACAGCCGAAACGGCTCCTGAGGCGCTGGAAGAGCATGTCGATGCCGCGGTTCTCGAGCGGGTGGTAAATCTGCGAGCAGATGCCCTCGTCGACCAGCAGCGGCAGCGACGTTATCCACTCCCAGTTGCAATAGTGGCCCAGGTATAGCGAGCACGTCTTGCCCTGCCGCAGCCTCTCCGACAGCTGCTCATGGCCCACGAAGCGCATCCTGCGGCTTATCTGCCGCTTGCTGATGGTGAGCAGCTTTAGCGTCTCTACGAAATAGTCGCACAGCCAGGCGTAGAAGGCCCGCTCCACGCCTGCCACCCACTCTGCCGTCTTGTCGGGAAACGAGTCGGTGAGGTTTTTCCTGACAAGCGGGCGACGGTATTTCACAACATGGTATACGATGAAGAACAGCACGTCTGACAAACAGTAGAGCACCCTGAGCGGCAACAACGACACCAGGCAGCAGACTGCGTATATAGCGTGATAAGCAAAATTCATTATGACAAACTCTTTCGTTCCGTAATTGACAACAATAAAGCACTGCGGCAACAACGCCGCCAGAGTGAGGCCTGCCGCCGGCACGGCCCCGCCAATCACGCCCCGGGGCCGTTGGCGATGCAAATATATACAAAATAATCTGATTAGAAGCCTGAGGGAATAAAAATAAGAACAAAACTCTGCGAAATAGCGGCCAAAAGGGCCCCAGGGCACTTTTAACCGAAGAAAAACGGCGCGGCATTGGCCGATGACGATTTTTTCGACTATCTTTGTGCGACACAAGCCGCAACCGGCAAACGGCTGCCGGGCACGCCCGGCGCCGGAAAGCGGCACCGACGGCATAACAAACAAAACACGAGACAGATGAAAGCAATACAGAGGATGGCCCTCGCGGCCGCGACCCTGGCCGCATCGGCCACGGCGCAAGCACAAGACACAACATTCAAAATAACAGGCACCGCCCCGAAAGGCGCGCAGACCATATACCTGTATGTGGCCGGAGAAAAGGACGCCGCCGACAGCGCGGCCGTGAGCGGCGGGCGGTTTGAGCTGAGCGGCAGGCGGCAGCTGAACGCCGCGCTTACCGTGGCCGACAGGCAGGAGGGATGGACGCTGTTCAACGACGGCACGCCCGCCGACATAGACATGCGCACGCTCGAGGCCAAGGCTTCGCCACTCAACGAGCGCCTCTTCGGCGAATACCGCCGCATAAAGGCCCTCGACGACCGCGGCATGGAAATATACAATGAGTTTGAGAAGATAATGCAGGGCACCACGCCCGCCGACCAGGCCGAGAAGAGCAGGCTGTCGGCGCAGATGGACGCGCTCAGGGACTCGATGGTGGCGCTCTACATGGAGATAATAGACAGCAACCGCGACAACCTGATAGCGGCCGTGTTCATAGACAACATTTACCGCGCCACCGACTACCAGACGCTGAAAGGCATGCTCGACCCGGCAGCACCATACTACGGCCACCCGCTACTCAACAACGCCAAGACGGCGCTCGCCGACATGGAGGCCAGCATAGCCAAGCGCAAGCCGGGCACCATGGTCACCGACATAGAGATGGCCGACACATCGGGCAAGGCGCGCAAGCTCAGCGAGTGGTGCGGCCGTGGCGGCTATGTGCTGATAGACTTCTGGGCCAGCTGGTGCGGGCCGTGCCGCATGGAGATGCCCAACGTGGTGGCCAACTACAAGAAATACCACCCAAAAGGCTTCGAGATAGTGGGCATATCGTTTGACAAGGACGCCTCGGCATGGCAGGACGCCATCAAGAGCATGGGCATGGAGTGGCCCCAGCTGAGCGACCTGAAGGGTTGGAACTCGGCCGGCTCGTCTACCTACGGCATACGGTCGATACCGTCGAGCATACTCGTCGACGGCTCCGGGCGCATTGTCGACGTAGACTTGCGGGGCCAGAGGCTCGGCCAGAAGCTGAAGGAAATCTACGGGTTCTGACAGCGCTGCCGGCAGGCGGCAGCCCCGGAGCGGGGCTGTCAGCGGCCGGCGAGGTACCACTCGGGCTCCTTGCGTTCGCGGCACAGCTTGGTTATCTTGCGCTGCGCCATCTTGTACATCATGCCCGAGAAGCACCGCGTGTGCTGGGAGCACACCTCGACGCACCTTCCGCACGACATGCATATGTTGCCGTCGGTGCGCGTGGGCCGCAATGGCGAGATGGCATGGACAGGGCACAGGCGCACGCAAAGCTCGCAATGGGTGCACTTCTTGCGGCTGCCCGACGGGTAGATGGGTATGGCCCCGGGCGTCTTGTAGGGCCTGTTGCCCGGCACGGCCGGCGGCACCAGCCCGTATACCGACGGCAGCGAGGCCAGCAGCGAGGCGCAGGCGTCGCCAAAGCGACCTATGGCGGCCATGTCGGCCTCGTCGGGGCGCCCGGCCGCTATCGACGTGAATATGGAGTGCCTGGCCACAAAGGCCCCCGCCGCCACCACGCCGAAGCCGCCGTCGCCGAGCAGGTCGCACAGCTCTACCAGCGCGTCGTCGTAAGCACGGTTGCCATAGACACACACCGCAATGGCCGGGGTGCCCCTGCCGCGGAAGCGCAACAGCGCGTCGGCCGCCATGACAGGCACCCGCCCGGCATAGACAGGCACCCCCACCACCATGAGGTCGCCGCGGTCGGAGAGCGCCACGTCGTCGGGCGGCTCGAGGGCCGTGATGTCGTGCTCAACAACCGTGCCCGGCAGCCGAGCGGCCACCGCCCTGACCACCTTGCGGGTGGTGTAGGTCGCACTGAAATAAACAAGATGTACGTTCTCTATATTCATACTTCAGACTATCGTTGTGCGGCCGGGGCGCCGCCGGCCCAATAGGCCCCGCGATGCCCCGCGCCCTTATATAAAATATGTACAAAACGATGCAGCCACACAACAGGCATCGTGCGGCTTGGACAATGCAAAGATAATGAATTATGGCCAATAACCGGCCAACAGACAGAAAAAAGCATCAAAAAAGCTCGCCAAAGTTGCACAATCACCATATCTTTGTGCAAAAACAGATGCTTTTTACCCAAATTATTTGCGTAAGTGGATAAAAATTAGTTACTTTGCACCCGAATTTTTTGAGAATAGAAGTCATTATTAACATTTTAAAATTTACAATCATGTCAGAAATTGAATCAAAAGTTAAGGCAATCATCGTAGACAAACTTGGTGTAGACGAGGCAGAGGTAAAGCCCGAAGCAAGTTTCACAAACGACCTGGGCGCCGACTCTCTGGACACTGTTGAGCTCATCATGGAATTTGAGAAGGAGTTCGGCATTTCCATTCCCGACGATAAGGCTGAGAAGATTGCCACTGTTGGCGACGCAATAGCCTATATCGAAGAGAACGCAAAATAAATTTTTCTCACCGTCCGGGAATTGGGAAATGAGAGTTATGGCCATTGCCTGGTGGCTGTTTGCCCCGGCATGCGCATGATTCTCATTTCCGAATTCTCTTTTTTCAATTCATAGCATGGAACTAAAAAGAGTTGTTGTAACAGGGCTCGGAGCCGTGACACCGGTTGGCAACACTCCCGAAGAGACCTGGAACAACATGGTCAACGGAGTGAGCGGAGCCGCCCCTATTACATTATTTGACGCTTCCAAGTTCAAGACCCACTTTGCCTGCGAGGTGAAGGGGCTCAACGTGAACGACTACATAGACCGCAAGGAAGCCCGCAAGATGGACCGCTACACCCAGCTGGCCTTCATCTCGGCCATCCAGGCAGTCAACGACAGCGGCATGGACCTGGATGCGACAGACAAAGACCGCGTCGGCGTGATATTCGGCGTTGGCATCGGAGGCATCAAGACCTTTGAGGACGAAGTTGGCTACTACGGCGCCCACAAGGAAGACGGGCCCAAGTTCAACCCCTTCTTCATCCCGAAGATGATAGCCGACATAGCCGCCGGCCAAATCTCGATACACTTCGGGTTCCACGGCCCCAACTATGCCACCACATCGGCCTGCGCGTCGTCGACCAACGCCCTGGCCGACGCCTTCAACCAGCTGCGCCTGGGCAAGGCCGACGTGATACTGGCCGGAGGCGCCGAGGCCGCCATCTGCGCCTGCGGCGTGGGCGGGTTCAACGCCATGCACGCCCTGTCGACGCGCAACGACGACCCTGAGCACGCCTCGCGCCCGTTCAGCGCCAGCCGCGACGGATTCATCATGGGCGAGGGCGCAGGCTGCCTCATACTCGAGGAGCTGGAGCACGCCAAGGCCCGCGGAGCCAAGATATACGCCGAGATGGTGGGCGAGGGCGAAAGCGCCGACGCATACCACATCACGGCATCCCACCCCGAGGGCCTCGGAGCCAAGCTCGTGATGGAGCGCGCCCTGCAGGACGCCGGCCTGAAGCCTGAAGACATTGACTACATCAACGTGCACGGCACATCGACGCCCGTGGGCGACGTGTCGGAAGCCAAGGCCATCAAGCAGGTGTTCGGCGACGCTGCCTACAAGCTCAACATCAGCTCTACGAAGTCGATGACGGGCCACCTGCTCGGAGCCGCCGGCGCCGTGGAGGCCATGGCAAGCGTGCTGGCTGTGCAGAACGACATCGTGCCGCCCACCATCAACCACGAGGAAGGCGACAACGACCCCGAGATAGACTACAACCTCAACTTCACTTTCAACAAGGCACAGAAGCGCGAGGTGCGCGCCGCCATGAGCAACACGTTCGGATTCGGCGGCCACAACGCTTGCGTCATATTCAAGAAATATGCTGCTGAATAGTGACTTGATAGACAGGATAAAGCTCCCTTTCCGCAAGGACAAGGAGCTTTATTCTTCGCTCAGGGCCATCATGGGCTTCTACCCGCGCAACATTGAACACTACAAGCTGGCGCTGATGCACAAGAGCGTGGCACGGCGCAACGCCAAGGGGCGCCCGCTGAACAACGAGAGGCTGGAGTTCCTGGGCGACGCCATACTCGACGCCGTGGTGGGCGACATAGTATACCGCCACTTCGAGGGCAAGCGCGAGGGCTTCCTGACCAACACGCGAAGCAAGCTCGTGCAGCGCGACACGCTCAACAGGCTGGCCCAGGAGATGGGCATCAACCAGCTCATTCTCTCGTCGACCCACTCGAACGCGCACAACAGCTACATGGGGGGCAACGCCTTCGAGGCACTGGTGGGCGCAATCTACCTCGACAGGGGTTACGACGCCTGCATGCGGTTCATGCAGAACCGCATACTGTCGCAGATAATCAACATCGACAAGGTGGCCTACAAAGAGGTCAACTTCAAGAGCAAGCTGATAGAGTGGAGCCAGAAAAACCGCGTCAACCTCGAGTTCGCGCTCGTGAGCCAGTCGAAGGAAGACAACAGCAGCCCGGTGTTTGTATACAAGGCCGTCATCGAGGGCAAGGAAGCCGGCACAGGCAAGGGATACTCAAAGAAAGAAAGCCAGCAGCTGGCGTCGAAGGAGGCACTGCAGAAACTCCGACGCGAGCCGCAATTCATCGACGCCGTGTTCGTCGCCAAGGCCGAGCGCACCAAGATGGAAGAGGAGCCCGTGGCCACCGTGCCCGCCACCGACGACAAGGCCGACTTCATCATAGCCAAGGCTGAGGCCGCCGCCGTGCAGCCCAAGAGGCGCAAGCCGCAGGCCGAGAAACCGGCCGAGGCCCCCAAGCAGGCCGAGGCTGCCGACGACCACGACGAGTTTGATCTGTCGGACATCACGGCCACGCCCAAGGAGATGTCGCGCGAAGAGATAATAGCAATGGCCGAAGCGGCCGCCTTTGCCGAAGGCGAAGGCAGCAAGCCGGCACAACAATAGCCCCGCAGGGAAAGAGCAAGCCGGGGGATGCAGCAGGCAGGCAACCGCAACGGGCGGTAGGGCCGGGCCGGGCTGCATCCCCCGGCTTTTTCCATGCCCGGGCCTGCCCGCCAGGCGCCCCGGCCCTACGGCTCAGCAGACAAATCCAGGGGCTTTTTTAGGAGTGCAGGAGTACAGGAGTACAGGAGTGCAGACAATAGTTTTTGTGTACAATGGAGTTAGAGGAAGGCAGAAGGAGTTACAAGGAGTTAGAGGACAATAGCATTGACTGTCTCTTTCTGCAATACGCTCCCCATGCCCCCAGGGTTTCCATGCCACCAAAACCATTGTCTTAACTCCTTGACTCCACATAACTCATTAACTTCTAAAACAATTCATTGAATAATGCCACTGTTCCCCAACTCCCTGACTCCCTGTACGCTTAAGCACCCTATGTTTATCGGGTGGCCCGGCCCTACGGCCGCGCCCTGCAAAACGGCCCCCGCCAGGCCGCAAAACGGGCCGTACGGCCACCCCAAACGGCCCTTTTCGCAGGCCGACGGCGCCACCCCCGGCAAAGGCCTGCACCACAGGCAGATATGCAAGCAAGCGCCACCGGACAGCCGGCTGCCACGTAACACCAGCGGCGGCACCGCCGAATGCAACCGTTTGCATAGATTTTTACACCCTGGGATATTGCATGGCAGGCATGATTGTCGTATCTTTGCAGAAGACAAGGCGGCAACAGGCAATGTGCGACCAATGTTGCATCGCGCCCGTTTGCAATGCACTTGCGGAAGACAAGGCGGCAACAGGCACAGGGGCGACACGGCTCGCCACCGGAAAGAAAGCCAACCAAGACAGACTGGCAAGCCACGGCCGCGGCCAAAGGGCGGGCCATTGCAACTGAAACAAACTGCTTAAGGGCCGGACAGGACAAAGCCTGAAAACGGCCCACCGCCACAGACGGTGGCGGCACATCGATATAAAACCAATAACTGATATTCTACAAATGACCAAACTGAAGACTATTGGAAGGACGGCACTTACAGTGCTGACGGTGGCCTCAATGACGACCGCGACGGCCGCCGAAGTTGAGTGGTACGACGGCACAAAGGCCGTGACTTACAGCGTGCAGAAAAATACCGACCCCGTGGTCGGCATAGCCCTGCAGATGTTTGCATCCGACATGGAGGCCGTGACAGGGCGCAAGGCCGTGGCCGCCCCCGAAAGCAGTGCCGCCATACGGCTGGTGGAGCTCGACAAAACCACGTCGGCTGTGCGCAAGAAGCTGGAAAAGAGCGGCGTGCCCGTCGACGAGCTTGAGGGCAAGACCGACGGGTTCCACATCTCTGTGGAAGGCAGCCAGGTGACCATCGTGGGCACCAACGGCCGAGGCACGGCCTACGGGCTGCTGGAGATGTCGCGCATGGCGGGCGTCAGCCCGTGGGTGTGGTGGGGCGACGTGGTGCCCGAGCGCAGGCAGAGGCTCACCATCGACAGCGAGTTTGAGACGCTGCAGGGAGCCTCGGTAGAGTACCGCGGCATATTCCTCAACGACGAAGACTGGTCGCTGCGTCCGTGGAGCTACGGCAACTACGAGCCGGGCAAGTTTGGCGAGATAGGGCCGAAGACATACAAGAAGGTGTTCCAGCTGCTGCTGCGCCTGCGCGCCAACGCCATCTGGCCCGGCATGCACACCGGCACCGTGGCGTTCTTCAAGATAAAAGGGGCAAAGGCCATGGCCGACAGCTGCGGCATAGCCATTGGCACGAGCCACTGCGAACCGCTGCTGAGGAACAACGTCGACGAGTGGGACACCAAGGAGCGCGGCCGCTTCAACTACATCACCAACAAAGACGCCGTGCAGCAGTACTGGATAGAGCGGCTCAAGGAAGTGAAGGGCTCGGCCGGCGGCAACATGTTCACCATCGGCATGCGCGGCATACACGACGGCTCGATGGAGGGCGTGAAGACCATGGACGAGAAGTTCAAAGCCCTGCAGCAGGTGATAGACGACCAGCAGGAGCTGCTCGGCAAGTACATTGGCGACCCCGATAAGCAGACGCAGGTGTTCGTGCCCTACAAAGAGGTGCTCGAGATATACGAGCGGGGGCTCAAGGTGCCCGACTATGTCACGCTGATGTGGTGCGACGACAACTACGGATACATGACACGCCTGTCTGACGAGGCCGAGCAGCGGCGCAGCGGAGGCGGCGGCGTATACTACCACCTTAGCTACTGGGGCCGCCCCCACGACTACCTGTGGCTCACCACCACCCAGCCGGGGCTGATATACAACGAGATGCGCGCCGCCTACGACCACAACGTGCGCAAGATATGGATAGTCAACGTGCACGACCCGAAGGTGGCCGGCTACGACCTCGAACTGTTCCTCGACATGGCATGGGACATCAACAGCGTCAGCGCCTCGACCATAGCCGACCACTACCGCGCATGGCTGTGCCGGCAGTTCGGCAACGAGGCCGGCAACAAGCTCTATCCCGCCATGCACGAGTTCTACCGCCTGTGCGGAGAGCGGCGGCCCGAGTTCATGGGGTGGAGCCAGACAGAGCTGTCGAAGGCCACCTTCGACCGCGGACTGAGCCCCGTGCGCAACACACAGTTCAGCACGACGGCCTTCGGAGGCGAGCTCGACAGGTACCTGGAGCGCTACGCCGGTGTGGCCAAGACGGTGGGCGAGGCCGAGGCCCTGGTGCGGCCCGAGCTCAAGGACGCCTATTTCGCAGCCATAAAGTACCCGGTGCTGGCAGCCGAGGCCCACGCCCGCAAGATGCTCGAGGCCCAGCGCGCACGCCAGATGGCCAACGGCAGCACCACGAAAGGCATGCTCGACAGCAACCCCGCGCTCTACACGGCCGTGGCCAAGAGCCAGAAAGCATACGAAGAAATAAGGAAACTGACGGAATACTACAATGAGAGAATGTCTGGTGGCAAGTGGAACCGCTCCATGAACATGCGGCCGCGCGACCTGCCTGTCCATGGAGCGCCACTGCTGCCCACCATGCTGACCGACGAAGAGGTTGACGAGTGGCTGGCGAAAGCCCCCGTCGGCAAGGCCCACCCGGTGGAAGCCGACGGCACCGTCACCCGCAACGCCTGCGACTACCAGCAGGCCACCGAGGGGGCGCAGCCCGTCGAGATGCTGGGCCACAGCATGAACGCCGTGGCACTGCCCAAGGGCGGCACGCTGACATACACGTTCACCACGGCTAAAGACGGCGACGCCGTGCTCCGCACAGCCCTCATACCGACACAACCCAACGACAAAGGCGACATAAGGTTCAGCGTAAGCGTCGACGGGGCCGAGCCCACCGTCTACACGCTGAAGGAGAAGTTCCGCTCGGAAGGCTGGAAGCAAAACGTGCTCAGGGGCCAGGCCGTGCGCACGCTGAAGCTGCCCGGGCTGGCGGCAGGCTCGCACAAGCTCGAGATAAAGGCCTTGGACAACCACATCGTGGTAGACCAGTGGATGGTTGACTACGACGCCGACCGAAAGTTCTACCTGTTCCCTACAACCGGCGAGAAATGAAACACAACATCATAACGCTTTCACTGTTGGGCTGCTGCGCCATGGCAGCAGCCCAAAACACTGAAGTACAGTATCTTTCTGGCCGCGACGCGTCGGCCACCGTCGAGTGGAAATTCTTCTGCTCGGCAGGCCAGAACAGCGGCAAGTGGCGCAAGATAGCCGTGCCCTCGTGCTGGGAGCAGCAGGGATTCGGCGAATACACCTACGGCAGGTGGTACAAGAAACCGAGCGGCAAGCCCAGCACCGAGACAGGGCGCTACCGCCACGAGTTCCGCGTGCCGGCCGCATGGCAGGGCAAGAAGGTAGAGATAGTGTTCGACGGCGTGATGACCGACGCCACGGTGAGCGTCAACGGCAAGACAGCCGGGCCCACCCACCGCGGGGCCTTCACGCGATTCGCCTACGACATAAGCCGGCTGATAGATTACGGAGGCAAGAACACGCTCGAGGTGACGGTGAAGAAACAGTCGGACGACAGCTCGGTAAACAACGCCGAACGGCGCGCCGACTGGTGGCTCTTCGGCGGCATCTACCGCCCGGTCTACCTGCGCGCGCTGCCCAAGACGCACATTGCCCACACCGGCATTGACGCAAAAGCAGATGGGACGCTCACGCTCGACCTCACCACAGAGGGCCTCGCCGACGGCTACAAGCTGTCCGCCTCGATAAGCCCCCTGCAAAGCCAAGCCGCCCAACAATCACCGCAAAAATCAGTATCGCTGTCTTCCGGGAAACGCCAGCGCGTGGCCTTGCGCTTCGATGGCGTGAAGCCATGGGACCCCGAGCACCCCAACATGTATGTGCTCACGCTCAGCCTCGTGGCGCCCGACGGCTCGGTGACCCACCGCACAAGCGAGCGCGTGGGCTTCCGAACCATCGAGTTCCGACCGCGCGACGGCTTCTACCTCAACGGCACAAAGCTGAACATCAAGGGAGTGAACCGCCACTGCTTCTACCCGGAGACGGGGCGCACGCCCGACAAGAGGCGCGACATAGCCGACGTGCGCCTCATCAAGGGCATGAACGCCAACGCCATTCGCTCGCACTACCCGCCCGGAAGCCCCTTCCTCGACATCTGCGACTCGCTCGGGGTGCTATACTTCAACGAGCTGCCGGGCTGGCAGAACCATTACAGCACCGCCACCGGCACGCAGATACTGGGCGAGATGATGGCCGCCGAGGCCAACCACCCCTGCATCTTCGTCTGGGGCAACGGCAACGAGGGCGGCAACAACCTTAAGCTCGACCCGCTATTCGCCGAACTCGACCCGCAACGGCGCCACGTGGTGCACCCGTGGGCACTGTGGAACGGCGTCGACTGCCACCACTACCCGGCCTACCAGACCGGCGCCGGGCGGCTGCACAACGGCACCGAGGTGTTCATGCCCACCGAGTTCCTGCACAGCCAGTATGACAAGGGCGGCGGGGCGTCGCTCGACGAGTACTGGGCGCAGTGGTCGCGCAACCCGCTCTTCGCCGGCGGCTTCATCTGGGCATGGGCCGACGAGGGCGTGATGCGCACCGACAGGGGCGACAGCATCGACACCGACGGCCCCAACGCACCCGACGGCATAGTGGGCCCGCACCGCGAGAAGGAGGGCAGCTGGTATACCATACGCGACGTCTGGTCGCCCATACAGATTGCCCCCATGACCGTCAGGCCGCAGTGGGACGGGCGCTTCAAGGTGGCCAACCGCTTCCTGTTCAGCCGACTCACCGAGTGCAGCATGAGCTACAGCGTGACCACGCTGCCCTCGCCTGCATCCGACAGGGGGCGCACCGTTGCCGAGGGCACCGTGGCGCTGCCCGACATCGCGCCGGGCGAGACAGGCACGGCCGCCATCACGCTGCCCGAAGGCTTTGCCGAGGGCGACGTGCTCACGCTGGTGGCCACCACGGCGGCGGGCGACACAATCAACACCTGGGCCTACCCCATGCGCTACGCCGACGAATACTATGCCTTGGCCAAGCCTGCGGCAGTGGCCGGACGGGCTGCCACGGCGGATGGCACAACCCTTGAGGGGGGCGGGGTGCGAGCCGAGTTCAACCCCGACGATGGCATGCTCAAGAGCGTCACCGTCGACGGAAAGGCGTTCCCCCTGTCAAACGGCCCGCTGCCCGTGGGCATGAAGATGAAGCTCAAGGGCATCACGGCCCGCCAGGAAGGCGCCGACGCGCTGCTGGTGATGCGCTACCAGGGCGCAGCCGACTCGATAGTGTGGCGCATGACGCCCGCAGGGGTGCTCGGCATGGACGCCGTGATACTCAACCGGCGCGACGGCGGCAAGTTCGGTGGCGAGTTCTTCGACCCCAAGGTGCGCAACCTCGGCTTCAGCTTCTCATACCCCGAAGAGGCAGCCAAGGGCGTGCGGTGGGTTGGCAAGGGCCCCTACCGCGTGTGGCGCAACCGCCTGCGCGGCCCGGTGTTCGGCCTGTGGCAGAAAGACTACAACAACACCGTGACCGGCGAGGGCTCCGGCAGGCTCGACTATCCCGAGTTCAAGGGCTACCACGCCAACGTCTACTGGGCCGAGATGCAGTCGGACACGACACCGTTCAAGGTGTACAGCGAGACCGACGGGCTCTACCTGCGCCTGTTCACGCCCGAAGAGCCCAAGCACCGCAACGAGCGCACGATGCAGCCCTTCCCCGAAGGCGACATATCGTTCCTGCTCGAGATACCGGGCATGCGCTCATACAAGCCCATAGAGCAGCTCGGCCCCGAGGCGCAACCCAGCGGCATACGCATAAACAAGGGCGACGACGGGCTTAGGATAAAGCTCTGGTTCGACTTCAGGTGACGGCCGCCACAATGCGGCATAGGGCCCGGCAAGCGCCCGCCCCCGCCACGACACGC
>OCQA01001876.1_pt1 | contig 12817 bp, 9 predicted proteins | sample 1538571 | NCBI WGS metagenome assembly OCQA01 (sample SAMN04571708, study PRJEB22368) | human gut metagenome | biome: human gut; material: stool | host: Homo sapiens | place: Luxembourg | collected 2012-09-28 | reverse complement strand
AGGCCAGCACATCAAGCCCGGCTTCACATCCCTTCACCGAAAGCAGGTGGTGGTTATGGCTGAACAACAACGATTTCACGCTACTCATCGGCGATTGCCCCCTCGTCAAACGCCATCACGACGCCTTCCTCTTCGTGATACCCCAGCGTCACCTGGCGCGGTTTCTGCCCCGCCGCCATATGGCTCAATAGCTGCTGACTCAGCGCCGGCAGGATCTGCTGATTCAGCAGACTGTCGACGTTGCGGGCGCCGGTATCCGGCAGCAGGCAGGCCTCGGTTAGCGCGTCGAACAGGCTCTCGCTGAGGGTGGTGGTGATTCCGTAATGGCAAGCCAGACGCTGACTTACCTGCCCGAGCTTCATGCCGACAATGGCGCGCAGCGCTGCCGCCGGCAGCGGACGGTAAATCACCGTCTGGAAGCGGGCCAGCAGCGCCGGCTGGAAGTGGCCGCGCAGTACCGGGCGCAGCAGCTCGTGCAGGTCTGATTCGCTGGCCTCCGGCTGTTCATCCAGCAACTGCATCAGGAGGTCGCTTCCGAGGTTGGCGGTCATCAGGATCACGGTGTTGCGAAAGTCGATTTCACGCCCCTCGCCGTCGCGCATTACCCCCCGGTCGAAGACCTGGTAGAACAGGTTCATCACATCGCGATGGGCCTTTTCCACCTCATCGAGCAGCACCACGCTGTAGGGGCGTTTGCGCACCGCCTCGGTCAGGATCCCGCCCTGGCCGTAGCCGACGTAGCCGGGCGGAGAACCCTTCAGCTGGCTGACGGTGTGCGGCTCCTGGTACTCGGAGAGATTGATGGTGATCAGCGCTTTCTCGCCGCCGAACAGCGCATCGGCCAGGGCGAGCGCCGTTTCCGTTTTGCCGGTGCCGCTCGGCCCGACCAGCAGGAACACCCCCTGCGGACCGTTCTCCGGCGTCAGGCCGGTTTTCGCGGCGCGCAGGCGCCGGGCAATAGCGCTCAGGGCCGCCTGCTGGCCAACCACCCGTTTGCCGAGACTCTCTTCCAGACTCAGCAGCTCCGTCTGCTCATCTTTCATTAGCGAGGAGAGCGGCACGCCGGTCCAGTCGGCAATCACCGTCGCCACGGTGCGGACGTCGACGTCCAGCCCGAGCAGCGGATTGCCCTGCTGGACGGCGATAAGCGCGGTTTGTAGATCGCTAATTTCCGCCTGGCGGGAGATATCGCGGCGACAGGCGAGCAGCGCTTCCGTCAGCTGCAGCTCCTGACCATACTGAGTTTCAAGGGTATCCAGCGCCAGAATAAGGCGGATCTCCTCCTGCTCAATGGCCGCCAGCCGATCGCCGCGGGCGCTGTTGCCCAGCGCAATATCTTCCAGCAGCGCCTGCTTCTCCATTGCCAGCGCGGTGAGCTGCGCCTTCATGCGGGTCAGCGGCTCAGGCACGGTATCCAAACTCATACGCAGGCGGGCGGAAGCGGTGTCGAGTAAATCCACTGCCTTGTCCGGCAGCTGGCGACCGGTGAGATAGCGTCGTGACAGCGTCACGGCGGCGCGCACCGCATCATCCGTGATATGCACGCCGTGGTGGTCGGCATAGCGGGACTTCAGGCCGCGCAGCATCAGGCAGGCGGTGTCGTCGTCCGGCTCATCCACCTTGACCATCTGAAAGCGGCGCTCCAGCGCGGCGTCGCGCTCGAAGTACTGCTTGTATTCACTCCAGGTGGTGGCGGCGATAGTCCGCAGTTCGCCCCGGGCCAGCGCCGGCTTCAGCAGGTTGGCGGCATCCGCGCCGCCCGCCTGATTACCCGCACCGATGATCGTGTGCGCCTCGTCGATAAACAGCAGCACCGGCGAAGGCGACTGCTGTACCGCCTCAATGATATTTTTCAGCCGCTGCTCGAACTCGCCTTTGACCCCGGCGCCGGCCTGCAGCAGACCGAGGTCAAGGGTGCGCACCGACACTGGCTTCAGCGCGTCGGGGACGTTGCCTTCGGCAATGCGCAGCGCCAGGCCTTCCACCAGAGCGGTCTTGCCCACGCCCGGCTCACCGACGAGGATTGGGTTGTTTTTTCGCCGACGGGAGAGAATATCCACCATCTGGCGGATTTCCGTGTCGCGTCCGAACACCGGGTCAATCTGGCCGTCTCTGGCTTTGGCGGTGACGTCGAGAGTGAATTTGTCCAGCGCGTTCTGCAGCGCCGGATTGAGCCCATCCGCATTCAGTTCGTTGCCCGCAGGACGCCCCACAAATTCCACGTCCCCGCCATGGGGCTGCGCCAGCGCCGCTTCCTGCTGCGCTGGTGGACGTTCGTCGGACTGGGCATCAAGCAAGGGGCGCAGGCGTTCCAGCTGACGCTGGCCCAGCGTTAACAGCGGCCACAGGCCATCGCACTGGATCAGATTCTGTTTTTCAACCAGCGCCATCAGCAGGTGAACACTGCGGATCTGCGCTTCGCCGCTGAGCGAGGCAATCAGCCAGGCCTCCTGCATCAGCCTCAGGGTATGGTCAGAGAGCTGGGGACGATGACGTACCGAGCGCGGCTGTTTATCCAGCCAGCTCAGCAGATCCTGCCACAGCGCATCCATATCCCATTCATAGCGCCGCGCCAGCACCGTCAGATCGCCTTCCCCCTGTTCCAGCAGCTTAAGCAGCCAGTGCTCGGGCAGGATCTCGGCATGCGCCCGGGTCTGGCACAGGGAGGCCGCCCCCTCCATTGCGCGGGCACAGCAGGGATTAAGACGGCGTAACAGGCTGGCTGGATTTTCCATGAGATCCTCTCTTATTGGTTCCGGACACGCTACCGCCCGTCGCTGTTCCCGAACAGGAACCCCAAGCGCACAAGGTCAGGCAGACAGATTGTGTTTTTCTTTGCTGAGAACCCGTATCTCAGGCGCTCAGCAAAAAACGGCGGGCAGAGAAACGCTGCCCGCATCAGGCGATCGCCCGCAATAATCCCCGGCCGCAAAGATAACGATGCGGCCGGGATGAGCGAACGTCGCCTGCGCGCCAGCGGCGCGAACTATGACGGGCAATTACGCGGTGGCGCGTTCGTTCCAGCTATCGGAGTGAATGATGTTGCCGTCTTTATAGGTCCAGGTGATCTTCTCGTAGCGCAGCTCAATCTGTTCCAGATGGTTGTGCTTCTCGTAGGCGGGGTTTTTGATGTCGTGCATCAGGGGATTCACTTTCACCACCTTGACGTTCTCAAGTTTGGTATTGAAATACTCCACTTCCTGGCCGGCATCGTTGATTCTGTACCACTTAAACTCGGCGGACTTCAGGGTCTGGCCGGTGGTCACCGCCTTGTACAGGTAGGGGCTGGAGGAGTCGATCTCCTTGGTGAACAGGAACGGCGTATGAATACGCGTGCCGGTCAGTTTGCCGGTGTTATTATCGGTCGGGATGTACAGGTTATGCTCCTGAGCCACCACTTCGATACTGCCTTCACGATCCTGAACGTCGACAGACCCTTTAATGTCCGCGCCGCCGTCGTCTTTCAGCCAAAGATAAACAGGAATTGCCATGGAATTACTCTCCATTGTGTAGTGAAGCGCCATCATCCTGGGATGACGCAGAGGGTTGGTCCGGTAACCGGCAGGCGTCTACCTGCGGCACCAGACTGATTTCGACACGACGGTTCAGCGCACGGCCTTCCGGCGTATCGTTTGTTGCAATTGGTCGGCTTTCGCCATAGCCCTGAACGGCAAAGCAGCTGTCCGGCACGTCGCCGGTATCGCGCATCCAGTCGCGGACCGATTCCGCACGTTTCAGCGACAATAGCTGGTTGGCTTTTTCCTCACCCACGCTGTCGGTGTGACCCGCCACCACGATCAGCCACCCGGGCCTGGCCTTAATGTCCATCAGCGAGCTGACCAGCCGCTTTGTCGAACCAGGCTTCAGTACCCATTTCCCGGTATCGAATAGCGACATGCTGTCAAGGCGGATGACATCCGGCGCGACGCGCTGCACCGGCCTGGGCGGCGGTGGAGGCGGCACGTAACCGCGAATCGCCTCCAGCAACGGCAGGCGAATCTGCTCCCCGTGATACAAGCCCAGACTCAGGCGCAGCGGGACGCCGTTACGCGCCCAGCTATCAAGCAGCGCGGCATCTTCACGCAGCACCCTGACAGCGCTGGCTTTTGGTCGATAATCATCCATCGCAATCCGCTCATAACGGGCAATATCGACGCCCACGCGCTGTAGCAGTTGTCGATTGCTCCAGCCACTGTTGAGCAGCGCGGCGACAGCCGCGAGGGTGAAAATCGCGAGCGCCGCGCGCCAGGCCCTGCCTCGTGGCGTGAGTCCCCGTCCCGCCGGTAACTGCGGCAGGATGAATTCCGGCAAAGCTGAAGCGTCCCCGGTGTCGCTCTCATCTGGCTGCCAGCCAGCTACCCGCGTCAGGCCGCTATGTCGGGATAACCACGTCGTCCAGGCCGACGATGCCAAACTTCCAGGCAGCGAGGGCCCGAGGCCCCACAGCACGGCCGCAGGGGTCAGAGGTGGCAGGTCGGTATTCTCTTCCGTCAACACGGCATGGACGTGCTGTTCAAACCAGCCCATCAGGCTGTTCATCAGCACCTGCTGCTCCAGCGCGGCCGCCCCACCGGCGCGTACCCAGGCCGGTACGGAACAGGGGGCGCAGGAGGGCTGCCAGACTTTCACCGCTTCACCCGGTATCGCCGCCTGCCACAACAGGTCGCGACTCATCGCGCTGCCCACCTGCCCCTGCAGCGCCAGCGGTACGGCATACCCCGTCTGCTGGCGCAGCTGGCTGAGTTGCCAGCGCAGGGCCAGCAGAGCGCTGGTCAGCGCATCGCTTTGCGCATGCCGCTGCGGGCAGACGCAGAGCAGCACCGACAGCTGAGGCCCCCATTCCGGCCGCTGGCTCAATACCTGGCGCGCGACCTGCTGCAGCTCCTCCGTCTTTTCAACGCGGATCCAGCAGCCCTGTTTGACGACTCGCACCGGTGACGCTGGCGGCCAGACACACGGCAGGTCGCCGCAAACGAGGACCACCGGTTGGCGATAAGCGCCCTCCGGGAGAGGGGCCAGGGTTGATGCGACGTTACGTCCGGTACGACGACTGGCGATGCGCCAGATCCCGATGATCAGGGCCAGCGTGACCAGCAGAATGAGCCACGCCCCCCAGCGGGGAACCGGCAAAAATAGCAGGCACACCAGCGCACTCAGCAGACTGGCCCACAGCGCCAGCCCACGCTGCTGCGCGGGGCTCATTTCACCTCCCCCGGTAACAAGGTCAGCAGCAGGTGATCGAGCCAGTGGTTGAGCCCCCACCACAGGGCGAGTACCACTACCACGCTCAGGCCAATACGTACCGGCCATGGGGCCAGCCAGCCGCTTATCCCCAGACCGGCGCGACTCTCTACCAGTACGGGAGCGGTAGCCGGGCACTGAAAAGGAGGAACACGCTCACCGAGCGCGTTGACCAGCTTCAGGCGCTCGGGGTCGTGGAGGGAGCGAAAGCTGCCAATAAAACCCAGCAGCATCACCCGCTGAAAACAGGTGACCACGGCCAGGTTGGGCGCCGGTTCACGCAACACATCACGCATCCGCTCGCACAGGGTGTCGCCGGCGTCCATGGTGCCGAGGAAGTGCCCCTGCAGCGGAATGTCATACCACTGCAGGCAGGCCTCATCCTCCACGCCGCGCCCTTTCACGGCTTCATCGAGCAGCGCGCACTGGGCGGTGAGAATATGCTGACAGCTGGCGTCATCAAGCCCGCTCGCCTTCAGCTCATGTTGCACGCGCTCGACATCAGCAATACAGCGCTGCCATAGCGTGTACCCTTCCTCATCGCGGAACTGCGGGCCGTGGCGCAGGCTGATAACCTGCAGCCAGGTGTTCTGCAGCAGCGCATCAATATCAATGGACGCGGCGTTGCCGCGTTTAGGCTCATTCACGTTCGTAGTACCGCAAAAAGTTCAAGTTCAGGCTCACCGAGCATCCCCGGCACGTAAAACATACAGGTGCCGCTCTGCAGCATTTCCGTTGCCAGAGGGTGGGACACATCGAGGCTGAAATACTGATTTTCCAGACGCAGCGGGATCGCCGCCGGCACATGACGCAATGGCGTGAGGGGCACCCCTGTCCGCGAGGAGTTGACGATGGCTTTGACATGATCCGGGCTGCCCACTTTGCACTGGCGCGGAAACTGCTCCTGCAGTTGGGCGACCGGTACCGACGAACGAACCGACAGGTAGTAATCAGCCCCTTCCCGCAGCCGGGCATCGTGCAGACGCGCCTGCCAGAAGTGCAGCCGGACATCATGCTCCAGCGCAATCGCCACCACCCGCGATGGCAGGCTCGCCTCCAGCAGGTCGCTCAGTAAATCAAACAGCGGCGGAAAAACCGCGTTCAGCTGGTCATGCTGATAGATCGGGACGGCATTCGCCTGATGGGTGAGCGAAAAGGTCAGCAGGCTACCAGCCAGGCGCGCCAGCTCCGGGTAGAGGCGTTCCGGCGGGCTTTGCCGGTAACGCAGAAAGTACCCCAGCACCGGCTCGGCGCTGTTCAGCGCATTCAGCAACCAGAACAGAGAGACATCGGCCACGGCAAAATCAGCCATCCGTTCATTGCTTTCGCGACGCATGGCCATCAGGCGCGTCAGACGAGCCCGGAGCTGGACGAGCAGCTGTTCAAGCTGCGTCGCCAGCCAGCGGCTGCCCTGGATCTGCAGCAGCGGCGGGAGAAACGTCTCGTCGATAAGCCAGGCCCCCTGCGAGTCCCGCTGCAGGAGAACAAGCGGACAGGTCAGGTAATCGCTGTTGTCCTGGTGGGCGAAGCGGAGGGTCAGCTCCGGCTGTATGACGGCAATCTGCCGGGTATCATCCCCGAACTGGTTGCGGACATCGCGCCAGCGCTGGCGGAAGCGCGCCGGCCTTTCGGCCACCTCCTCCGGCTTCAGGCAGTTGCCGCCATTCGCCTGCATCAGGGGCAGCGCCAGCACGATCACCGCCTCGCCGGACGCGCCGTCCAGCGACAGCGCGGACGGCAGCGCATCGGCATTGTCCGTATCAATCATCGTGCCATCCTGGAACCGGACCTGCAGCCTGTGAGCCTGCAGGCGGCCCAGTTTGAGCATCTCTGGTTCGAAGGTCGCCTCAACCACTCCCCAGGGGTGGTTAAGACCCATCCGGGCAATCACTTCCGCAGTCCAGGCTGTATACGCAGCCTGCTGTTGAAAATGCTGAGGCGACACCATAATGCCCCGGCCCCACAACGGACGTTCCGTTTTCATCATCGTCCGAACCTACGCCTTCGCCTTTGGCATCTGGCTAACCAGCGACAGATTGACGTCCATCCCCTCGACCTGGAAGTGCGGCACCGCGTACAGCTTCACGCGGAAGAAGCCCGGGTTATCCTCGATATCTTCCACCACCACGCTGGCATCGCGCAGCGGATGGGAGGCCTGCAGCTCGTCGCCGGGGTCGGTCATTTCGGTCACCAGGCTCCGCACCCAGGTGTTTAGCTCCAGCTCCAGCAGACGCCGGTCCTTGGTGGTGCCGATATTCTCGCGCTGGATCATCTTCAGGTAGTGCGCGATGCGCGACAGCAGGAAGATATAAGGCAGACGCGCGTTGATACGGCTGTTGGCGGTGGCGTCGGCGGTATCGTACAGCGCCGGTTTCTGCGCGGAGTTGGCCGAGAAGAAGCAGGCGTAATCGCGATTTTTGTAGTACGACAGCGGGATAAAGCCCAGGCTGGCGAACTCAAACTCCCGCGTTTCCGGGATCATCACCTCGGAAGGAATTTTCACCTGGTTGCCGGTGCCCAGATCGTACAGATGGATGGGCAGATCTTTCACCGCGCCGCCGGCCTGCGGACCGCGAATTTGCACGCACCAGCCGTTATTGACAAAGCTCTTCACCATATTGGAAGCGAAGGAGAACGCCGCGCTGGTCCAGAGATACTTTTCGTGGTCCGGACCTTTCACCTGCTCGACATAGTTGAAGCTGCGCACCGGCACGGTGTCCGGGCCGTACGGCAGACGACCCAGCACGCGCGGCATCACCAGACCGATGTAGCGGGCATCGTCAGTTTCGCGAAACGCCTTCCAGCGGATATATTCCGCACGATCGAAGTAGTTGCCGATATCCTTAATGGCAGCCACCTCTTCCATGGTCTCTTTCAGGAAAAAGGCCGGGCCGACGGCGCCGATAAACGGCATATGGGCGGCCGCAGAGACGCGGGAGATATTGCGCAGCAGCGCCACATCCTGCGGGCTGGCGTCGAACTCATAGGCCGAGATCACCGAGCCGATCGGCTCGCCGCCGGGAGTGTCATACTCCGCGGTATAGGTGTGCCAGTACAGGCCGCTCTGGATAAGCTCCGGCGCGTCCTCAAAGTCCTGGCGCAGATCGTCTTTGGCGACGTCGAGGATCTCCGTTTTGACGTTCTGCCGATAGTCGGTGTTGTCCACCAGCTGTTTGAGGCCGCGCCACAGGGATTCGACCTGCTGAAACTCCTGATGGTGCATCACCGCGTCCAGCTGACGGCTTATCTGGAAATCCAGCTCGGCGATATGGTGGTCGATCAGCGTTTTGTCGAGCTTTTCCACCCGCTGACCGGACTGACGGATGCGATCCATAAACACCTGCATCGCCGCGGTGAGACGCTCCGCCGCCGGCGCTTCGGAGAGCGCGGCATCGTCCAGAAAGTCGTTGATATCCCCGAGGTGAGACGCCGGGGCGAGATTAATTTTTTCAAACAGCGAGGCGTAAACGCCCTCGCCCGCCCTGTTTTCCTGCAGCGTGGTTTGCCCCTGAACAGGGGCGTTTTCTGTGGTAACAGACATTAGCATTTTCCCGGTTAATCCATTAACAGACTTGCCCCGCACTTATTTCGGGGCAAGCGCACTCATTTCGTCGCGTAATTCCTGGGACAGCGCCGGATCTTTCAGGATTGCCTCAAGCTCTTTTCTGAAAGTGGCGTTATCGAGCAGATTGGATTTGAGATCGCGTAATAAATTACGCATCGCCAGCATGGCGCGGAGTTGCGGAATTTGCCGGGCAACCTGCTCCGGTTCAAAATCTTTGATGTCGGTAAAACGCAGTCTGACGTTCTCCTCTTCGCCATTGCCGGCCAGCGTATTCGGCACCGAGAGGTTAACTTCCGGGCTAAATTCCGAAAGTACGCTGTTAAAATTATTTTTATTGACGTTGATTTTTTCTCTTTCCGATAAAGGCCGGTTTTCCTTCCCATGACTAAAATCGCCAATGGTAAGCAGCTTCAGCGGCAGTTCGACCTTCTTTTGCGCGCCGCCGGTATGAAGAGATAATTTGAGATTAATGCGCGCCCTGGGGACTTCATTCTGGAACGTATCAGCCATAGCAGTTCCTTTCCTTAAGGAATAATTATTGAAGATATATTGATGTGAAACGTGACGATGATAAAGCAAAAATGGATTACCGATCAACTTAACCACCTAATAATTATATTTATTCACAAACACCCACTTTCATCACGAAAATAAAAGCACCATGAATATCAATATTTAAAATGTGAAACAACAGTCAATGATAAATTCAATAAATAATGCACCAAAGGAATGTTTGCAATGGATACTATAAGGCGGGCTAAAACATTAAGCGGATGAATAAAGGAAACCATAGAGACGACCGGGGCAATATAATTCGCTCATTATGCAAATTTAGCGTAACAACGCAATCAATTACTCAGAGGGAAAATATCTGGCTTCCATCCGATCGCCCCTTCGCGGCGGACGCTTAATAGTGCTGGCGCGAAATCTAAACGGTAACAATATTCTTCTGCTCCCCTTACTCCCCACAAACCGATTTTTTGCGGATAACGAGCCACAGCGCGATGTCGAACAAAGTTGTCGTTAGCAAAAAAACATGAGCCCGGTTACAAGACGCACACGACACCGTCGTCGGCATCCTGAACGGTTCGCATTCTGCAAGTCGCCAGGCTATATCTAAGACACCTTTCGCCCACAACGAGACACAAAGATGAGCAAGAAAATCCTAATGCTGGTCGGCGATTATGCCGAAGATTACTTGAACAAAGTCACAACCAACTGATTTAAAATAAAATTAATTAATACTCGCCTAAAGTATGTACTTAATTATGTACTCACAAACCTAAACAATCCATTTGACTAGTAATCATCTCTCGTTAAATACTGTATATCCAACCAGCACAAAGGTGATTATCATGCGTGTAGAAATCAGTATTGCCAAAGAGAAAGCCGCGAAAATGCCAAAGGGGTCAATGGAGGCCTTGAAAGACGAAATGACCCGTCGAATCAGCAAGCAATATGACGACGTTGAAGTGATCGTGAAAACGGCCAGTAATGATGGACTGAGCGTTTTGTGGGCGACTGATAAAGAAATCGCCAAAGAATTTGTAGAGACCACTCTAAAAGACGCCTGGGAGACGGCTGACGACTGGTTTGTGTGTTGAGTTATGGGTATAGTGCGCCCCGACTGTACGGCATGAACACCTGCAGTTACCCTACTCGGCAGGTCTTATATACGGCTGCCGGGTGGGTTTTTACATCAAATCCTCACCCAGCCTCATGCAGCATGCTATCCGGGAAATCTTTATAAATCGTCTTCACCCCCTCCTATCACATAGGCCGCCGATCCAATGTTTTAACTGCTCAGACCAGAAATATCTGGAAGCTTTAGGCATATTCTTGGAAGATAGACGAGCGCAAAGACGCACACAGCAATGATGTTATGTAGTATTTCCCCCTTGAGTGTGCCTGCTCAAGGGGATTTTTTACCGCCGTATTGTACCGGCAAATATTTGAAAATAGTCTTACCCCCACACCGATCGCATCGGCCACACGCTACTGGACAGGCGCTTAGTCCAGTATGTTTCTCGCGCTACTACTGCTTACGTTAACGTCTGGTAATGATCTAGCGGCGCGACGTAAAGCGGCGTTGAAAGCAATTATAGTGGCCGGCCGGCGATGGTACTTCACACGGTTAGAATGACTCTGAAATAAATAAACATCTTCTGGATAGCGTTCTCTTCTACGAGCAATCATCGCCTCCACTGGAGGGGTTGATTCAACACGTAGCTCCTTCAGGTGACCCTGTTTTCGTATCAGTATCAAGCCATCATCAATATCATCATATCGAATACTCAGCAGCCTTCCAGCGCTTAAACCTGTGTGAAAAATTAACGCCCACAAGTCTGCCCATGTATCTGAGATGGAAACAAGATTGCTGTTAATAGTTAAAAATTGTTCAAAACTTATTGTTTTCTTACCGTTCACGAACAAACCAAACTGTTTTCAAAACTGAAAGTACTTATTATCTCAAATGTTACATATCACGGGAAGGGCAGGAATCCTTGATCGCGGACGGCAGCAGGAAAGTATTTGTAGATCGTCTTCACCCCCACCCCTATCACATCTGCGATCTGTTGCCGGGTAACACCGTTCTCTAGCATTCTGAAACACCGCTCCATAACCTCAGTAGTCATCACCCGGAGACGGTCGCCGATACACCCCTGTTCTCTCTCCGCATCTCATTGCCTCTCTACCTCCTCCAGTAAGCTCTTCGTTCCCATTAGTAGATACACTCTTGAACTCCGTCACCAACACGCTTTTTTTAGGTTCGCCTGTGGTAGGGAACAGATTCTCCTGAAGTCATTATTTTCATATGCAGAATTTTAATTGTTTTATCTGATCCAGTCAGTTTGATTGTTTGTTCAAATGCAAAAATGAAACATAATTATCCTTTATATCTATTATTTTTTAGCCTACCTATTGTCTTCCAGGTTGGGGTAAGTCCAGTGTATTGCTCTATTTCTTCACGTTATCACTATCTGTTACGTAAGTGAGAAATAACACCATTCATAAAATTCTTAACACAAGCATTTATACCATTTTTTATTTTTTAAAGGAGTTGAATGTAAAAAAAAATTGATGTTAAATGGTTAACTGTAAGAGGCCTCTGTAAACACCAACTTTAAGGTACATTATAGACCTCGTATTCCATATGTGCAGATAAAGAACAATAAAAAGGAATAACTATGAAAGAAACAACCTCCATAGGTAAGCGAGTTAAGAAAGCGCTAATTGACTACAAAGAAAAAGACATGACATCTGCGCTGGTTAATATCATGCCAGTCATAGACTCAACCGCCAATAAAGAATATGGAGGTGGTGTCGGAAACAGAATCAAATTATTCATAAGGAACAATGAAGCATTAATTAACATTATTGCACTTGGTTTCCTTGTTAAATTACCTTCATTCATTTATCCAGGGAAAACTAAATCAGTAGACTTTGCAGACATAATATACGATAACATAAGAACATATATAGTTCATGAGGGGGAGGTTGGGGAGATGATAAATTTCACTCCTGAAAATAAACTTTCATTTTCCCTAACCAAGTGGAATTTAAGCGAGGGGCATGTTCTGGCATTTATTTTATGCGTCATCATTTCAGATAAAAATGCAAATGAGTTCATTGCTGGGGATGAAATAATAAATCTAAAATTCGGTAACTTTTCAGTTAACGATTTATGGGGTAGACGTTTAGACTTATTGCATCACATAGCTAATAATTCAAACGGACGATATAGAGTAGAAAACTCAAACATAGTAACCAACTGATGCACCCTATCCTGACAACATCATTAAACGTTGTCAGGATAGTTCCTAATCTTATATCAGGATAACAAATCAAACTGCGCAATCATATCAGCGTCACTCAGCGCCGAATCGAACAGTACGGCTTTCTGCAACCAGCCGCCCCAGAAGCCAGAGTTTGACACTGTAGAACCAGAAACCGAGCTGTTTCTGCCCAGCATGACGTAATCAAATGCCGGACATCCGGTCAGCAGAGTTT
>OCQA01001872.1_pt1 | contig 12839 bp, 9 predicted proteins | sample 1538571 | NCBI WGS metagenome assembly OCQA01 (sample SAMN04571708, study PRJEB22368) | human gut metagenome | biome: human gut; material: stool | host: Homo sapiens | place: Luxembourg | collected 2012-09-28 | reverse complement strand
CCGCGCGAATTTATGCGATTAGCATAAATTCTGTGCATCGCGAAGCGTGTTGCTGTGAACGGAGTGAACAGTAACATCATCAATCCATATGGTTCTTTTTTTCGCATCATATTTTCTTGTAAAACAGACAGTATCGCGGTATAATATGGGTATATAATTTTAGCAGGCTAATCACTTGTTATGCTTGATAAAGGAGGCCGAAAATGAGTAAAAACAAGCACAAATTTCTTACATTTGCTGCTCTGATGACCGGCGCAACTGTTGCTGTTCATTTCATTAACCACACGATTGCTACTGCTGCACAATTAAAACAGATGCTCCACATTTCTAATGACAATTACTTTGAATGGCGCTTTGGGAACATTTATTATACCAAAAAGGGAACTGGGTCACCGATTCTTTTGATTCATGACACTTTACCTGGAGCTTCCGGGTATGAATGGAGCAAAATTGAAGACGAACTGGCAATTGACCATACCGTATATACTGTTGATTTGTTAGGATGCGGACGTTCGGACAAATCCAGCATTACCTATACAAATTTTGTTTATGTTCAGATGATCAGTGATTTTATCAAAAAAATAATTGGTCAGAAAACAGATGTGATTGCAAGTGGTTTTTCAGGCTCTTTTGTTACTATGGCCTGTCACAATGAGAAAGAACTTTTTAACAAAATCATGCTGGTAAATCCGCCCAGCCTGACTCAATTAAAACAGATGCCAAACAGAAAGGACCGCCTGTTAAAAGCAGCTCTGGAAATTCCGATTTTCGGAACTCTGGTTTATCATATGATCGTATCACGTGATAATATAAATAATCTTTTTATCGAGAAGATGTATTATAATCCATTCCATGTGGATAATCAAATGGCAGATGCTTATTATGAAGCAGCTCATAAAGGTGGATATTATACCAGATTTTTGTACTCCAGTCTTGCAGCTAAGTATATAAATATAAATATCTGTCATGCACTTAAGGCACTGGATAACAGTATTTATATTGTTGAAGGTGAAACAGAGCCAAACGGAAAGGCTGTCACTGATGATTATTGTGCCTCCAACCCGGCTATTGAAGTTTCTGTTCTCAAAGAAACAAAACATCTTCCACATGTTGAAGCACCTGAAGCGTTTCTTGAACAGGTTAAAATCTTCTTTTAAGCCTTATATTTAAGCCAGAATGAGTCGACGAGTTGATTTTGAGACAGTTTTGAAGGATAAATTTTTTTATTTCAAGTCGGAAGAAGGCGACGTTGCGGTGACTACAGCAACCGAATTCGGACAAAATATACCGCAAAATGGGGCGTGCAGATTGTGGGAATGATTTTTCAAACACGCTCTAATACAACAAAAAATGAGGCAGGCATATGTAAGAAATTCTATATGCCTGCCTCACTCTTTTATAGATTCGTTTATTCTTTTACTCTTCTGTACTGTCCGTTTCCTGAGAATCTGTATTCTCCTCTTCGGATGTATCAGAATCGTTTGTTATGCCGGCTGTTTCAGATGTACTGTCATCGGACTCTTCTATGCTCTCACCTGGCATATCTGTTGAATCTGATTTAGTATCATCTGTTGTTGCTTCGTCTGAATCTGTCTTATCTGAACTGTCTTCTTCTGTTCCGACAACTGATTCAAATGCTGTGAACAGTTCTTTTACATTCATCTTATTTACGAGATATACTTTATTATCCACCACTGCCGCATAATAGTTTGTATCGTAGCTATAGTATGCAACTTCCTGTGTATCACCGTCTTCTTCTGTAAATATAGCTGTCAGTTCTGCATCACCGTCAGGTTCATATTTATCTGTCAGACGTTTCTGAGCCGTCATGTTGATCAGTTTATTGTAGAATGTTGTAAATGTTGTTTCATCCAGATCAGAACCATTCAGTTTATAGGTAACTGTTTCTGTATCGTTTCCATCATCATCTGTGGATGTTTCACGTGAAACATTTACTTTATAATCACTGCCCTGATAATTTACTTTGAGGCTTCCGAGGCTGTTTAAAGATACATAACTTACTGTCATATCCCAGAAGTCTTCTTCTGATTTATCAGTTAGCGCGGACAGAGTATCCGTTGACATCGTATAGACTTCATTGCTGTCATTTACCATGACATATCTGCTGCTGTCATCTGTTTCATTTCCAACAAGAATTGTAAGCTGCTTATCTGCCATCTTAGTTTCTTCTTCCGAAGAATCCTCATTGTCTGATGCACTGTCTGAGTTTTCTGATGTTTCATCTTCTGCTTCTTCACCGTCAGTATCTTCAGCCTCAGATGTTTCATCCGTAGTTTCACTTACACTTTCGTCTGATTCTGTATCCTGTTCAGCATCGTCACTGTTTTCTTCCACAGATGAAGCATCTTCATCTGCCGTCTCACCGGAAGCTGTCGTATCATCTTGTGTGTCTTCATCAGTGTCATCATCAGCAACTTCTTCCTGATAATCTACTGTGATTGTTGCATATGGTTTATCCAGACCATATTTGCTCTTGTCGTCACATTTATAATCTGCAAGTGAACTATATGCCATGCTTCCGAATGAAGATACCAAAGAACTTACGGTAGCTGAGTCTGCTTTTTCTTCATCCTCGCTGCCTTTTACTGACCAGGTACTTGTATCTTCGTCTTTTGATAATTCATAGGAATTATCGCCGTCTACAGAAATTTTTGTAATGGTATCTGTATTGGAAATTGCAGGGAAATCTTCCATCTGCGCATAATCATTCAATGATTTGGCAAACGGCTCTACGCAGGAAGAATCTATCAGGTATACTGTCTTCTCATCATCATCTTTTCTTACATAATACTGACTGGTGGAGGAATTTTCATCTCCCACATACAGTGTAGTTGTTATGTCATCGCCATCTTCCTCATCAGATTTTGTTACAATCTTAATCGTGTTTGACGGAGAGTCCAGACCATATTCTGAAAGATCATCTACGTCCTCCAGAACTCTGTCTGAATCGACAGATGCAATAGCAGATGCTGCACTGTCCAGAGTAGTCTGATTTACCGGAAAATCTGTTTCGTCTTTCTTTACCCAGCTGTCATCATCTTTTTCAAATGTTGTCTCTGTATCATCAACCATAAAATCCAGAGATTTAATGTTATCTGTTGATGCAGTAAATACAGTTGTGCTTTCTTCAGAATCTTCTTCGGATTCTTTCTGCTCCTGATGGGCTACGTAGGTTTTTACACCTGCGTAAGCCCCGCAGCAGACACCAAGAACTACAACTGCAAGAACCATTTTTACAGTTTTATTCTTCATTTAAGCTTTTCTCCTCTTCATCCAGACTGCAAACCCTACAACAAGGAAGAATCCAGGAATCAGACCGATGGTGCAGATCTTCCAGAATGCAGCATCATAGTCTGTGAGTGTCAGATAAGATACAGACAGGCTCTTGGATGGGATAGATACGGTTGCACTGTCTTCTGTGTCTGTCATCCACTTCAGAGATTCGATGATCAGCTTCTCATTTCCGCCGGATACCATCTGATTTACCTGTGATTCCATCAGATTGGAAGTTGAATAGTATACGATCTGCGTTTCTTTGTCATCATCCAGAGTCTCTGTGATGCTTACTCCCAGATCAAATGGGCCAGCTTCGTCTCCGTCTTCTTTCTCCAGAGTATCACTGTTCAGATCTGTCTTGGAATATGCCTGGTCTGATGTGGTGAGGATACTGTTGATCGTTACGGTATCTCTTACATCATCCATTTTTTTGATTCCCTGTGCATATGGTACAAGTACATAATATCCTCCGGAAACAGTCTCAGAGCTTGCATCTGTGCTGTTTATAGTCGGAACCAGATAATATGGCATCTGCATTGCATAATGCTGATTATCACCTTCAAATACGATTCCAGCTTCTCTCTGAACACCATAGTTTTCCAGAACTGCATCAAAGTTTGGCAGGTCTTCTGTTGTATAATCAGAGAAAATCATCGCCTTTCCGCCATTTTCAAGATAATCAATAATAGCAGTCTTTTCATCTTCTGAAATATCTGTGGACGGAGAATCAATGAACAGGCAGTCTGCATCATCCGGAACACTTCCCTCTGTAAGAAGATTCAGAGACTGAATATCCATGTTTGCCTTCTCGATGTCTTCTTTGATAGTAGAATCCATCTCCTTCTCACCATGTCCCTCGAGTGTATAAAGGATCGGGAGATCTTCGGATGTTACATATCCGATCGCACTTGTGATCTGACCTTCACCGTCGAAACCGGTGGTCTGAGAGCTGTAGGTCTGATAATCAATTGTGCTCTCATAGATATTGTTGTAATCAATGACTTTATTTCTGTCGCCGCATACAACGATCAGACTGTTTGCAGAAAGATCATCACTTGTATATTCCGTTACAAATTTAGGATTTACTACAGGATCCTTCTGCTCTACTTTAATATGCTTGGATTCATCTTCATATTTCTTAAGCAGATTGGTAATATTCTCATCTTCAGAACCGCTCTGTGCAATCTGGTAAATTGTTACGTCCTTGTCCAGATCTTTCAGCATTGCTTTTGTATCATCCCCAATACTGTAGAGTTTCTGGCTGCTGATATCAATTTCTGAATATTTGGACGGAATCGCATTTACGATCATGTTGAGCACTACAACTACTGCAATAAATATCACTGACATAACCATTGTGTAAGAGCCGTTTTTGATATGCTTCTTACTGATGGTGCCAATCAGTTTCTTTTTGTCAAATTTTTTATGCTTATTATTTTTCATCTTTTCTTTCAGTTTCATTTTCTTTCACCTCCCCACTAATTCCAGCGTCTCTTCAAAATAGACTGTGTTGTAAGGAACAGGCATACTGCGATCACAGAAAGAAAATATACAATTCCTTTTATATCAAAGATGTTACTTGTAAAATTATCAAAGTGTCCGCTCAGATTAAACACATCCAGGACTTTCTGAATACCGCCCTCAAAAATACTGGATTTTACTACATAAATAATAATCAGTGCCACTTCTCCGATCACACCGATCACTGCTGAGATCAGAATATTCTTGATCATGGTATAGATAATGATGGCTGCTGCCAGGATCAATAACCCAAATGTCACGCATGTCGACATAGATGTCTGAGAGAAGAAGGAAGAAATACCATTCATCATATAAAATGCAAATAAGAAAACAAATGTGAGTACCGCTGCAATTACCTGGTTCTCAGTTAATGCTGACATAAATACACCGATTGCAATATTTGCACATCCCAGGAGAAAGAATCCCAGGACTGCTGTATATGCAGATGCAAACTCTACTGTGCCAAACCTGGACATAATCAGCGGATAAGTACACATAACTGCCATCGGAACAGCAAATACAGTTACCAGTGCAAGATATTTACCTATTACAATACCGCTCACAGAAACCGGTGCTGTCAGAAGCAGCTGATCTGTTTTCTGTTTTCTTTCCTCTGCAAGTACACGCATAGTCAAAATCGGTACTCCGATCAGAAATGCAAAGGTAATTGCACTTAAGGTGTATTCAAATTTCGGATATGCTGCTGAAAGCTGATATGCTGAAAAATAAATACCTGTCAGTACAAGAATGAAAAAGATAAATAAATATCCTACCATGGATGTCAGGTAACTTTTCAGCTCTCTTTTATATATAGCTGTCATGGTTATTTCTCTCCCCCTTTATCATTATTCTGTTCTTCCGGTATTTCTGCTGATGTCTGTTTTACGTTTGTCTCGTTTGATCTACCGGCATCAGTATCTTTATCTTCAGGTGTATTTGGGACTTCGTCTGCAGATATTGGTTTATCGGATGCAGTAAGTTCAAGGAAGATTTCCTCCAGTGATACTTTCCTGGACTTCATCTCATAGATTGGGCTGTTAATCTCCGACATTTTGTAGAATACTTTTTCCCGAATGTCATTCTGCTCCTCTGTTGAAACTTTCACACTCCAGAGATTCTGTTTCTCATCTTTTTCCATTGTTACGCTGTTGACTCCCTCGATTCCCTCGAGAGCCAGCCTGATCTGTGTTTTTTCACCTTTAATAAGCATCTCCAGAGTATTGGATCCCTCTGCAAGTTTTCCAAGATTCTCAGGAGTATCGCTTGCTACCAGTTTTCCATGAGAAATGATCAGCACGTAATCGCATACCGCGCTTACTTCAGAAAGTATATGCGAGCTGAGAATAACGGTATGTTTCTTTTTTAATTCTTTAATTAAGGTTCGGATTTCAATAATCTGTTTAGGGTCAAGACCTACTGTCGGCTCATCCAGGATGATCACCTCCGGATACCCCATAATCGCCTCAGCAAGACCAACTCTCTGTCTGTAACCTTTTGACAGGTTCTTTATCAGACGGTTTCTCATGTCTGAAATCTTTACCATATCCATGACTTCTTCGATCATGTTTGCTTTTTTATCTTTTGGGATTTTCTTGAGATCTGCCACAAATTTCATGTATTCCAGGACAGTCATATCAAAATAGACCGGCGGCTGTTCAGGCAGATAACCGATACATTTCTTTGCCGCTTCCGGTTCTTCGAGGATATCGTGTCCGTCAATTTTGACGGTTCCTTCGGTGGATGCGATGTATCCGGTTATCATATTCATTGTAGTGGATTTTCCTGCACCGTTTGGTCCCAGAAATCCATAGATTTTGCCTTTCTCTATTTTAAAGGAAAGGTGGTCAACTGCCATATGGTTACCATATCGTTTGACCAGATTGTTTACTTCAATCAATGTGTTCTCCTCCTCTTAATTTTTGCCAAAATAAAATATAGAAAATGTCCCCAGGTGAAACAGAGAATGGGGGAACCCGAGGACATCTCTATAAAAATAGTTTATGATGAAGTTGTGATGAAATTAGGATAAAAGTGTGATTATTCTGTGATGTTTGTTTGAAAAAAATAGCTGTCCCGAAATCTCGGCATTTTTTGCCAGAAGATTTCATGAGACAACTATACATAGATTTATTATGACAATGGTTCTTTTAATGGTGTTCCTGCTTTACGCGGATACTTTCCAGGTGTAGATTTTTTCTTATTTATAATGACAAGGGATCGGTCAATCTCGGAGTCCGGCAATTTAAAGTATGTGATGTCTTTCACCTGACCACCGAGGATATTGATTGCTTTCTCTGCTTCTTCTGCCTCCTCCTGTACAGTTCCTGATTTATAGGAAATGAAAGTTCCTCCTGTCTTTACATAAGGAAGACAATATTCTGACAGAGTTGCAAGGTTTGATACTGCCCTGGATACACAGAGATCATATTTCTCACGATACTCTTTATTTTTTGCATACTCTTCTGCTCTTCCATGAATCGCCTTAATCCCTTCTAATCCAAGAAGCTCAAAACTTTCCTCAAGGAAGTTTACCCTCTTTTTCAGAGAATCCAGCAGACATGCCTCCAGATGTGGAAAAGCAATTTTCAAAGGCACACCTGGAAATCCGGCACCTGTACCGATGTCCATAATTGTTTTTACTTTTGTCATATCAATGGCTTTTACACAGGCAAGACTGTCAAGAAAGTGCTTTGTAAGTACTTCCTCAAACTCAGTAATACCTGTCAGATTCATAACCTTATTTTTTTCTACCAGAAATTCATAAAACTGGATAAACTGATTTTTCTGCTTCTGGCTCAGCTCTATACCCAGTTCTCTGCATCCATTTTCCAATGTCGTCAGATTATACGGCATGTATTATTCTCCTTTTTCTACCTTTATTTATTATTTTTGTATATTTTACAGGGTTGTTTTATGTGCTTTTATGATTTTATCTGTTATTTATAGTCCGTTATTTTACTCTTTTATGTACTATTTTAATATTTTTTGCCAATTTCTTGTTTTTATAAGCACATTAAAGCGTATTATATTAATTATTTCGTACTGGAAAGATACACCAGTAAAACTGATATATCAGCAGGAGAAACTCCTGAAATTCGGGAAGCCTGTCCGATTGAAATCGGTCTGTATGCTTCCAGTTTCTGACGTGCTTCGATTCTCAGGCTTCCAACTTTCTCATAATCAAGATCTGTCGGGATTTTCTTTGCTTCCAGTTTCTTAAACTGTTCTACCTGTTTTAACTGTCTGCGGATATATCCATCATACTTGATGTTAATGTCAACCTGTTCCTGTACATCCCATGGCAGCTCCGGACGTTCTTTATCAAGTGGTTTGATTGCTTCATAAGAAAGTTCCGGACGGCGGATCAGTTCTGCCAGAGTGGTTCCGGATTTCAGCGGTGTGCTGTTATAGCTTTCCAGAAGGGTCTGAACCTCTTTGTTTGCTCCGATATTTGTATGTTCTACTCTGCTGATCTCTGTTTTTATCTGTTCTTCTTTCGTAAGGATTTTCTGATAATCCTCTTCACTGATGAGCCCTGCCTGATATCCCTTTTTACGAAGTCTCAGATCCGCATTATCCTGTCGGAGAAGTAATCTGTACTCCGCTCTGCTGGTCATCATTCTGTATGGCTCATGGTTTTCTTTTGTTACCAGATCATCAATAAGAACACCAATATAAGCCTCAGAACGGTCAAGAATCAGCTGTTCCTGACCTTTAACTTCCAGAGCAGCATTAATTCCTGCGATCAGTCCCTGCGCCGCTGCTTCTTCATACCCTGAGCTTCCGTTAAACTGACCGCCGCTGAACAGTCCTTTGATTTTCTTAAATTCCAGTGTAGGATATAACTGACGTGGATTAATACAGTCATATTCGATGGCATATGCATTTTTTACGATTTTTGCATGTTCCAGTCCCGGTACGGAATGATACATTTCTTCCTGCACATCTTCCGGCAGAGAACTGGACATTCCACCAATATACATCTCATTTGTATAGAGACCTTCCGGCTCAATAAATACCTGATGACGGTTCTTATCTGCAAAACGGACTACTTTATCTTCAATTGACGGGCAATAACGCGGACCGGTTCCTTCGATCATACCGGAATACAACGGAGAACGGTCAAGGTTTGCACGAATGATCTCATGAGTTTTCTCATTTGTATATGTCAGCCAGCAGGATTTCTGCTCTATCTGAACATCTTCCGGATTAGTTGAGAATGAAAATGGTACAACTCTCTCATCTCCAAACTGTTCCTCCATTTTACTGTAGTCAATTGTATTTCCGGCAATACGGGCAGGTGTTCCTGTTTTAAAACGGAACATTTCAATTCCCAGCTCTTTCAGAGAATCAGTCAGATAGTTGGCTGCCTGCAGTCCGTTTGGTCCTGTATAATTACTTACATCACCGTAAATACATCTTGCTTTTAAATAAGTTCCTGTACAGAGGACCACAGCTTTACAGTTATAAGTTGCACCGGAATATGTTTTTACCCCTGTAATCTTTCCGTCCTCGACCAGAAGTTTTGTTACTTCTCCCTGTTTAATAGTCAGATTAGGTGTATTTTCAAGCGTTTTTCTCATTTCATTGCTGTATGCCTGTTTGTCAGCCTGCGCACGTAAGGAGTGCACTGCAGGTCCTTTGGAACAGTTAAGCATTTTGGACTGGATAAAGGTCTTGTCAATATTTTTTCCCATTTCACCGCCCAGGGCATCAAGCTCTCTTACCAGATGGCCTTTGGAACTGCCACCTACGTTCGGGTTACATGGCATTAATGCGATACTGTCTACACTTACAGTAAACATCACTGTATTCAGGCCCAGGCGCGCACCCGCAAGTGCTGCTTCACATCCGGCATGACCGGCACCGACTACAACAATATCATAATCTTCTACTAACGTTCTCATTTTGTCTCCTTTTATTTTACAACTGCTCATTCTATTCTTTCAAAAATCGCCGAAGGCGATTTTTTGATTTTTATTTACCCATGCAAAACTTGCTGAATATCTCATTTACCAGATCTTCACCAACAGACTCTCCGAGGATTTTACCCAGATTTTCATATGCATTCATAAGATCTATAGAAAAGAAATCTTCCGGCATTCCCATTTCGATACTGTTTCTGACCAGATCAAGGCTTCTGTCAGCCTCTTCCAATGCTGCTTTATGACGGGCATTTGTAATATATACCTCATCATTAAAGGAAATCTCTCCTCCAAAAAACATATCTTTAATCTGTTCTTCCAGTTCTGTAATGCCTTTTTCTTCTTTTGCAGAAATCGGAATTACAGGATGTCCTGTTTTTTCTTTCAGGATTTCCGGCTGGATTTCCGGCTGAAGATCAGTTTTATTATACAGGATAATCGCCTTTTTTCCAGTAAGCATTTCCATGATTTCTTCATCATTTTCGTCAAGCGGAACAGAAGAATCCACTACATAAAGAATCAGATCTGCTTTCTGTGCCATTTCTCTGGCTCTGTCTACCCCTATTTTTTCCACAATATCCTTTGTTTCCCGGATTCCGGCTGTATCAATAATCTTCAGAGATATTCCATGAAGTGTGATATATTCCTCCAGAATGTCTCTGGTCGTTCCTGCAATATCTGTCACAATAGCCCGGTTTTCTCCGATCAGAAGATTTAACAGTGAGGATTTTCCGGCATTTGGTTTTCCAAGGATAACTGTCTGGATTCCCTCCTGGATCATCTTTCCGTCAGAAGAAGTTTTCAACAGGCGCTTCACTTCTTTCTGTTCATTATCCACAACTTCCAGAAGTTCTTGGGGATATCCATCCAGACTGATATGTTCCGGATCATCCAGTGCCGATTCTATATATGCAATGTGATAAATCAGCTTTTCTCTGATATCTCGGATTGCTTTCTGCACAGAACCTCTTAACTGATCCATGGAACTGCGAAGCGCATATTCATTTTTCGCCTGTATAACATCCATAACAGCCTCTGCCTGGGACAGATCCATCCGTCCGTTCAGGAAGGCACGTTTGGTAAATTCTCCTGGTTCTGCAATTTCGGCACCATTTTTCAGCACTGTATCCAAAACCCTCTGCATAGCATATACACCACCATGACAGTCTATTTCTACTGTATCTTCTCCTGTAAAAGTCCTCGGTGCATGCATGATCATTACCAGAACCTCATCAATCAGTTCCTCTCCATCATAAATATATCCATAATGAATGGTATGAGTCGGAACTTCTTTTATTTTTTTCTTCCCGCCTTTTGATCTGTAGATACGGGAAATCACATCCATGGCATTCTCGCCGCTGATACGGATGATTCCGATTCCGGACGCACTCATGGCTGTGGAAATTGCTGCGATTGTTGTTTCCATTTTTTTCTCCTCACTTGCCTGTTCTATAATAGTTCCGCCCCTGCGGAACAGTAGACTGTTACAATAATTCTGTCATCTTATATACATAACAGGAAAATCACACTGACTACTGTTATTTTTTTCTGCAAGTGTGTAATCTCTCTGGTATATATACAAGACTTTCCGTAAAATAAAAATGTTACTCCAGGCAAAAGTACACACGCAAAGTTACGTGTTATTCACGCTTTCACCTAGAATAACATTCTTTTTTCATATCTGCAATGAAGCAGTCATATTATTAATTTCTTTTTAATTTTACCACTACATGACGGTAAGGCTCTTCACCCTCACTGACTGTCTCAACGAATTTATTTCCCTGAAGAGCAGAATGGATAATTCTTCTCTCATAAGGATTCATTGGCTCAAGAATAACCGGCTTGCGGGTTTTTCTTACTTTATAAGCAATACCTCTTGCAAGGTTTTCAAGAGTTTCTTTACGGCGCTTGCGGTAATCTTCTGTATCAAGTTTTACACGAATGTAATTTGATTTACCTTTATTTACCACAAGACTCGTCAGATACTGAAGAGAATCCAGAGTCTGGCCTCTCTTGCCGATAAGGATTCCCATATCTTCGCCTTCAAAGTCAACTTCCAGACTTCCGTCCGTTGTGTTATATTCAGATGTAATCTCTACTTCTCCAAGATTCATGGACGCAAATACATCAAGAAGGAATACCTTTGCTCTGTTTTCTACTTCTTTAATCTCTTCCGGATCTGTAAGGATCTCAACAGGCTTTGCTGGTTTAGCCGTCTTTTCTCTGACTTGTTTCTCTTTTGGCTCTCTGAATTCTCTCGGCTGTTTTTCTTTTGCAGCCCTTTCCTTTACAGGTTTTGGCTGTCTTGGTTTCTCAGAAACAGCTTTCGGCTCTTTGATTTCTTTCTTTACCGGTTTTATAGCTTCCGTTTTCTTTTCTTCCTGAACCGGGGCTTCCTCTTTGAAGGAATCGAGTTTCACTGTCTCTACGATCTCCTTCATTTCTTCTTCCTCAGAAACCGGCTCAATCTTACGAACCTTAATTACTGCAGGCTTGCTTCCGATTCCGAAAAATCCGTTGCTGCCTTCACTTATTACCTGAATCTCAAGCTGGTCACTGGATACGCCAAGCTCGATACATGCTTTTGTAATTGCTTCACTCTTTGTTTTCGCTGAAAACTGGATATAATCCTCCATGCCAACCCCTCCGTTCCTGACTACTTCTTCTTATTACGCTCATCAAATGCTTTTACCAGATTGGCCTTTGCAGTAATGCTGCCAGGTTTTGCATTCGCAGCGTCTTTGTAAGCTTCTTCAACCTTCTTGGCTCTTGTCTCAACATTTGTATTGCTGCTGCCTTTTTCAATCTTATTGATATTCTTGGCGCTCTGATGGGCCTGATTTGTAATCTTCTGAGGTGGAAGTCCCGCTTTCTCACGCTTCTTTTCCATCTTCTTCATATTCTCACTGATCAGGTCTTCAATCTGGATCTTATCCATCTTTTTATTGATAACAACCTGCTGCACACTTCTTACTGCTGCACTTGCTACCCAGTAAATACCAAGACCTACCGGGAATGTGAAACAGAATACTGCTGACATCAGTGGCATAACTGTGTTCATAGTCTTCATGGAGCTTGCCATTGCATTGTTGCCAT
>OCQA01001870.1_pt1 | contig 12841 bp, 6 predicted proteins | sample 1538571 | NCBI WGS metagenome assembly OCQA01 (sample SAMN04571708, study PRJEB22368) | human gut metagenome | biome: human gut; material: stool | host: Homo sapiens | place: Luxembourg | collected 2012-09-28 | reverse complement strand
GGGTGGAGGAAAGTTCGGACAAGGGCACGACCATCGCGGTGGAGCTGCCGGTACAGTGAAGCTGCATCTCACATAGAGCAATAAGCCGCGCAGTGGGAGCACCCTTCGGGCGCTCCCGCCTTATCTTAGCATTTTGAATGACTTTGTGTTTTCCTAAAGGCCCCCGCTTCGGCGGGGGCCCTTGTCTTTTCACCTTTCATTTCCCGCTGCGTAGGATAGACTGTACGGAGTCGCCCGGCTCCGCATACTACGGATACGGAAAAGGGAGTGTCTATGCAATCATCTGTCCTTCAGGGGATATTGCTCCCCTTCTGGGGCACGTCGCTGGGTGCGGCGTGCGTATTCTGCCTGCGAAGAGCGCCCTCCGCCGTTCTGCGCCGCGTGCTGGAGGGATTCGCCGCCGGGGTGATGACCGCCGCCTCGGTGTGGAGCCTGCTGCTGCCCGCTATCGACTGGGCGGACATGGGCCGCTGGTCCTTCCTTCCGGCGGCGGGCGGCTTCTGGCTGGGGGTGCTGTTCCTGCGGCTGCTGGAGCGACTGCTGCCGGAGGCTGTTACCGACCGTTCCACCACCATGACCCTTCTGGCAGTGACGCTGCACAACATCCCGGAGGGGATGGCGGTGGGTGCGGCCTATGCCGGATGTGTGGCGGCAGGAGCCGCCGCGCCCGCTGCGGCGTTTACGCTGGCGCTGGCCATCGCCATCCAGAATGTGCCGGAGGGCGCCATTGTGGCCCTGCCCCTGCGTACCGCCGGTGCGGGGAAGGGGAGAGCCTTTCTGGGCGGCGTGCTCTCCGGCGTGGTGGAGCCCCTGGCCGCCGGCGTGACGGTGCTGGCGGCGGCGCTCATCGTTCCGGCACTGCCCTGGCTGCTTGGCTTTGCCGCCGGGGCTATGCTCTATGTGGTGGCCGCCGAGCTGCTGCCCACGCGCGGCGATTCCGGCCCGGGGGCGCTGGCCTTTGCCGCGGGCTTTACCGTAATGATGATCCTGGACGTGGCGCTGGGGTAGGGAGGAGGGTTGACAACGGCCAATTCCTGTAATATAATGTCGCTGACAAGTAAATAAACAGTCTGTTGATCCAATGTCGCCGGCGGCCGTACAGCCCACCACGGGCCAGGCGTCGGCATAGAAGGAAAGGGGTAGCCAAACCCCGCACGACCGGTACTGTGAGCGCAAGGATGCACCGAAGCGGCGAGAGCCGCCGGGACGAAAGTCCGCCATTGTGGGTAAGCCCATGAGAAGGTAGGCTGCAAACGAGGAGGGATGGCTGTCCCCCGCGGCGCGAGCCAGGAGAATTGCATTGTGTAGGACAAAGTTGCAGCGGGCGCGCTCTCCGTGTGCGGGAATCTTGTACCACCATGTAGATGTACCACGCTGACCTCCTGAACGGGAGGTCGGTGTTTTTTGCACCGCCTTTTCTGCGGTCTGCCCTGTGGGGCGGGCGGCGGGGGCGGCGACGTCTTTCCGTGGTGCAGAGGTCGTATCTATTGCGTTCGCTGTCCGGCTTTGCGCCGGGCAGCGTTTCATTTTCGCGGGACAGAGTGCACTCTGTCCCGTTTTTCATGCCCTGCATGAAAAATACTCTCCTTGCCAGACTGACACGCTGCCATACACAGCGAAGCGGTGCGGAAAACTCGACTGTCAAGCTGAGGCGCCGTGCGCTTTCCATCTGACCGTGAAACTGTGCAGACGAGTCCCCTTTGTCAAGCTGAGGCGGCCATTGGCCGCGTGCTTTTCCATAAGTGGGGCGGGGATGTTGCCGCATCCCCGCCCACCCCCTCACGTCGACAAAAAATTTACATAAAGGAGAAAGAGACATGAAGAAGAGAGTCATAAGCTGGCTGCTGACCGTCGTGATGGTCGTCAGCCTGCTGCCCACCTCCGTGTTGGCCGACACGCTGGCCGCGGATCAGGAGCAGCAGACCCAGCAGGAACAGATAGCTCCGGCGGACACGGAGAACACCGTCCCTGCTGAGAATGAGGAGACGCAGGAGCAGCAGGAGCCTGCTGAGGAAGTGCCTGTGTCCCAGATGACCAGCAGCGGCGGCACGGCGCCGATGCTGGCGGCGGCAGGCGCGGTGCAGAATATCGGCACCGCGGAGGCGTTTGCCGCGATGGAGCCCAGCGGCAATTATCAATTGACGGCGGACATCACCGTCACGGCGCCCTATGGCAACGATATTACCGGCTTTACCGGCTTTACCGGCACCTTTGACGGCAACGGCCACACCGTAACGCTGGATATCACCGCTTCCACGGCCAATGTCGGCCTGTTCAGCAAACTGGCAGGCGGCGCCGTGGTGAAGAATGTGATCACCGCAGGCAGTGTCACGGTTGATCATACTAACAAAAAAAGTTATGTCGGCGGTATTGCCGGTTATGCAAATGCGTATGAAAACCCCATTCTTATCGAAAACTGCAAGAACACGGCTGCCATCAGCGGCTATAAAGCTGTTGGTGGTATTTTGGGGCAGGGAACAAATACAAATGGGATTACAATTTATAGTTGTGCAAATACCGGTACAATAGCAGGAGCAAATACCCAAATTGGTGGTATTGCTGGTAGTATTACAGCTACTGCGACTATTGAATCCTGCTATAATACGGGTGATGTCAACGGATTTAGCAATGTAGCTGGAATTGTAGGTTCCGGAAGCAGTGGCACTTCACTTCAAGTAAAGAATTGCTATACGACTGGTCAAATTGGCATTATAGAGGGAAGTAGCAATTTAAGCTATGGATTGGTTGGTGGCGGCAAAAACAAATGTTCTGTTGCCAACAGTTATGCGTTGGAGAATACTGCGAGCAGTAAGGCGCTTGTGCCAAAAGCAAATAGTAGTTCGTATCAGATTCAAATTGACGATGTGTCTTGCTTTAAGCCCTTAGACGAGATGCAGTCCGCGGAGTTTGCCGCCACCCTTGGCAGCGCATTCCAGTACAATGGGGGCGGCTATCCTACGCTGAAGGACCCGGAGCCAGTGGTGGAAAAGAACGTCGTGTCTATTTCCGTAAAGTCGGCTAAAACGACGTGCTATACCGGCGATGAACTGGAGCTCAGTGTTACAGTTACCTATGACGATAACAGTAGCGAGGTCATCACCAAGGGTTTCACGGTGGCGGGATTTGACAACACCGCGCCGGGAAAGCAGACGGTGACTGTGACCTACAAGGAAAAAACGGATTCCATTGAGATCGAGGTCATTAAGAAGCCTGAGTTTGATGACTTCTTCGCTGGTATTGTTAACAGTGTTGAGGTGACGAATGATGCCACCTATCCTTATGTGGTGGACATGACCGACAGCGACGGCCTTTGCCTGCGCTCCAGCAATCCGGCTCAAGGAAATACAAGCAGTACATCTACGATTACGCTGAAGGCAAAGGCCAATGTGACGCTTAGCTTTAAGTATTGGGGCTGCAATTATGATTCTTCTTACGCAGCTCTTACGATCGTAAAAAACAACAGCTATAATCCAGAGATGCGGTCATGGGGGAGTACTCAGTGGAAGGACTTCACCATTGATCTGAAAAAGGGCGATACGCTGAGACTGAATCTTATAAAGACGTATGTCTCAGGTGATTACTATGTCAAGCTCAAGGATTTCACAGTTTCGTCCCTGTATGAGGTGAAGTTGACAGCGGAGCCTGAAGAGGCTGATGCGGTCGTTGCACTGAAGGACAGCACAGGCGCAGAACTTAAAGGTACGAATGGTGTATACATCGTTTCTGCAGGTGAGTATACCTACACGGTGTCGGCTTATGGGTATGACACTGTTACGGAAACGATCAATGTTGCTGCAGATGTGGCAAAGACGGTGCCGCTGACCAAATCTGCGGCCTATTCCGTGGCGTTTGATATCTCGCGCCCCGCAGGGATCACGGCGGATCCGACAGTGACCGTCAGAACCAACGGTAAGGCGGTATATACCGGTGATGGTACAGGCTGCAGTCTGTCCAATGGCAGCTACGCTTATACAGTTGCCTGCGATGGCTGCGATAATGCCGGCGGTATATTCTCTGTGAATGGCGATAAGGTGAATATCACAGTGACGCTGGCAAAAAAGGCGATATTTGAGGATTTCTTTGCCAATTGCCAGGGTATCACCGTCAGCGGTGACAAGGGGAAATTTACCATAGAGGGTGCTGGCAAGGACTCCTATCTCAAGACCACAGAAACGACCACACTGGCTCTCACAGCTACAAAGAATGTGAAGCTGTCGTTCAGCTATATCGCCAATGCGGCAGGGTGTGTGGAAGGCGACTGGTATGATGAGCCGGATGAATACTATTATTTCACCATAAAGAAGAACAGTAAACAAGTCAAGCTTGCTGACAGAGAAACTTCTTGGAAAGATTTTTCAGTGGAGCTTACGCAGGGTGATGTGCTGACCATTAGTTATGATGGTTATACCAGTTACTATTACGCAGCCCTGAAGAATTTTGCAGCAGTTCCGTTCTATACCCTCACCCTTAAAACTCCCGACGGTGCAACGGTGGTGCTGAAGGACCGTAGCGGCGCGGAGATCACCGGCAAAAACGGCGCATACACCGTTGCCGCCGGTACCTATGCCTATACCGTCAGCAAGTTCGGCTACGAGACCAAGACGGGGAACATCACCGTTAGCGCCGATGTGAACGAGACCGTCACGCTGAGCGAACTTGCCTCCTGCACCCTGACCTTTGCCGTAACTCCGGCGGAAAACGCTAAGGTGACCGTGACCCACCCCGTGGGCGGCACCATCAAGCCCGAGGCCAACGGCGGCTACAAACTCTACCTCGGCGAGACCTATGCTTACACCGTCACCAAGGCGGACTATGTCCCCGTTCACGGCAGCATCACCGCCGCCGAGGACAAGACGCTCTCCTTCACCTTAACTTACGCGGGTGAGGGCTGGGACGGCACCGCCAAGACCGCACCCACCCAAGACAAAAACGGCGTCTATCAGATCGGCACCGCCGCGGAACTGGCATGGTTTGCCGATGCTGTCCAAACCGGGCAGACCGCCATCAGCGCCAAACTCACCGCCAACATCAACCTCAACGGCAAGACTTGGACGGCCTTTGGCAAGTATGATTATAAACTTGAGGGCAAGTCCGGCTTTGCCGGGACGCTGGACGGCGATCGGCACATCGTCAGCGGCCTGAAGAGCACGGAAGGTCTGGTGAGCTGCCTTTCCTCCGCCGGTACGGTGAAGAACCTGACGGTCATCGGCACAGTCAGCGGCAGCAGTCATGTGGGCGGCATTGCGGCCACCAGTTCCGGCACCGTGGAGAACTGCCTCTTTGACGGCACCGTGACCACCAGTAGCAGCAGCGCCTCTGCCGGCGGCATCGTGGGACGCGCCTCAAAAGGCAACCGCATTGTCAACTGCGTCAACACCGGCGACATCAAAAACACCTGCACCTCCTATAGTTCCACGCTGAATATCGGCGGCATCGTGGGCTATACCTATGGCACCGTGGAGAACTGCTATTCCACCGGCAATGTGTCGGCAAGAACGGATAGAGACACCAACAAGGGCATCGGCGGTATCGCCGGGCAGGTGTATGCCTCCGCCGTTTTGCGCAATTGCTATGTCACCGGCGCCGTCACCGGTCCGAAGGCCGGCATCAGCCCGGTGGTGAACCTCGTGGCATCCGGCGCCACGGTGGAAAACTGCTACTACCTCCATGCCGCCGGCATCGGCGCATCGACTGCCGGTGCCCTGCAAAAGACCGCCGAGGAAATGCGCACCCCGGAATTTGCGGCGGAGATGGGGATGCACCTTGACAGCGGCAACAGCAACGGCGGCTTCCCGGTGCTGCCCTGGCAGGGCGGCACCCCCGTGGATAATGCCGACCTCAAGGCCGCTGCCGCCGCCGCCAACGCCTTGGAACTTCGCGGCATGAGCGCCGCCGACGTCGCCAAGAAAGCCAAGGCCGACTGGAACGCCGAGAATGTGCTGGGAATCTATGACCTTACGGACTATGACGATAAGGCCGACCTCTGTGAGGAATACGGCATCGAAGCGCCCGGCGAGGCGGTCACGAACCTGCACGACTACTTCCTGAACGCCCTGCAAAAGCACTTCTATAAGGAACTGGGGCTCGATGCCGAGAATGCAGACCTTCTGAAGGCCGATGCCACCGGCGTCTATCAGCTCCGCGGCCTTACCCCGGTGAGCAGCGACCCGGAGGAGGAAGAGGAGATCGCGCAGACCCATACCGCCTGCCTGACTCTGCCCGCGAGCGTCACCGTTTCCGTGGACGGGGAGGAAAAGACCGTTTCCCTCGCATGGACGGCGGATAACGCTCTGGTGAACACCGCCACCGGCGCGCTCCGCGCCTGCGGCGGATAAGGTCACGGTGACCCTCACCGCCACTCTCCAAAGCGGCGCTGCCACGAAGACCAAGACCTTCACGCTGTGCCTCTGGTCCGAGAATGCGGAAAAGGTGCAGACTCTGGAGGATATTGCCGCCGAGTTCGCGCGCAAGAATACCGCCGTGCAGCCCCTGCAAGGCGTGGGGCTCTATGATGAAACCAACATCACCCAAGCCTTCCGCCGCCTGCTGGCAGAGCAGGGCTATGCGGATGTGGCGGACAACTCCGAGATCACCTATGTCAACGGCAGCGCCAAGGCCAACGGCTTTGACGGCACCAAGGTACAGTACATTGCCGACAACGGCAAAATCACCTACTTCACCGGCGACGGCACCGCCCGCCAGACCGTGCAGTACACGGGGTTGAAGTTCAACATCACCTATGCCGGGGTCACCAAGGAGATCACCCTCCGTGCCACCGTGGGGCGCAGCGCCGACGCGGTGCAGAAACTGCTGGAGAGCGCCGCCGAGTCCCTGAATTGGGAACTCATCCGCGGCGAGAACACCAACGGGGCCACCCAAAGCGAGGTGGCGGGCTGGACGCTCTACACCGTGAACGACCGCATCACCTCCAACCTCACGCTTCCCTCCAGCATTGCGGGGCGCTATGATGTGAAGGTGCAGTGGGGCACCCGGAACACCGAGTGGCTCTACATCACCAACGGCACCAACGGCACCGGCGTGGGCACCGTCAACCGCCCCCTGCAGCCCGCAGACGGCACGGCGCTGCCCGAGAAGTCCGGCAAGTTCCGGCTGATCGCCCGCGTGACCTATGACGCCTTCGATGACTACACGCTGGCGCACATCACCGGCGACAACGGCGTGGAGGTCTATGCCGATGTGTTCTTTGACGCCACCGTTGCGCCCTTCGACAGCAGCGTGACCAGCGAGATGCAAAACGCTCTGGCGGAGAAGTATCAGGGGCTCCTGCGCGACTTTGTGGACAAGACAAAGCCCGTGGACTTGACCGCCGTCAGCGACGATATGCAGATGCCCAGACCCGCTCTTCTGGAGGAAAAGGGCATCATGAGCGACAGTTATAACCAGAAGGTCACGATGGTGAGCCTCACCCCGGATGTGCTGGACTTCAACGGGTATCACGCCATGGTCTACCGCCCACTGCCCGGTGAGAAGCCGGTGGAGGCGAAGTATGTGGTGACCATCACCACCCGCAGCTCCGGCCTTCTGCTGGCGCGACAGGAGTTCAGCTTCACCATTCAGCCTTTTACCCAGCCGGAGTTGGATGGCGCTGCCGCCTTTATGACCGAGGCGCTGACCGGGGATGTCTACTGGGACGGTATCAAGAACAAGAATACGGTTAAGACCAAGGTCACCTCCGACCTGTACCCCTTCGCAGAGATCTGCAAAAACGAGGACGGCACGCTGAAATACGTCCGCGGCACGGTGAATATGACCTTCGACGGCATCGAGGCCGACGATATCCCCGGCTGGCTCGATACAGAGAAGTACCGCTGCTTCCGATCCTCCCGACCCTCCGTCATCGAGAATGAGCTGCTGCGTGTGCACCAGCCGGAGTACAATACGACAGTTACGCTGGACAGTGTCCTGACCTACACCAAGTACGCCCAGTATTGGGAAAAGTTCGGTATCAACGGCACCGAGGAGAGCAAGGAACGCTACAAGGACTTTGCCCAATTCTACAAGCAGCCCATCCACATCGACCTGACGGTGATCGGCGAGAAGAACGCCGCTGACCCCAACGAAAATCAGACCCTCACCGTGAAGGTCAAGGTGGACGGCTACAACAAGAACGGCCATACTTTCCAGGGAATCTCCGACTTTACCTTCACCGGCAAGGCCAACGAGGATCCCACCGCTTGGGACGCTGTGAAGGCGTGCCTTGACAGTGCCAAGTACACCTATACCGGCAGCGGCGCCTACATCAAGAGCATCACCGATGCGGCGGGCCACACCCTCAAGGAGAAGGGCGACGGCAAGTCCTCCGGCTGGATGTTCGGCATCGCCGTCAAGGGCGGCAACGAGACTCTGCCCAAGACCACGCTGGACAACACCTATCTCAAAGACGGCGACACCCTGCGCCTGTTCTTTACCGACACCTATATTCCGCTGGACCCGACGGATCCCATGGTGCCCGGTGCGGAAGTGCCCGGCTTCGATGAGGCGTATGCCGGCGCCAAGGCGTATATCCAAAGTGCGGTGAGCGCCCCGGTCGTCAGCTATCTCTTCGGCGAATGGGCGGTACTGGGACAGGCTCGCGCCAAAGTGCCCCTGTCCGAGGCATATATCGCGGCCTATTATGAGAAGGTCGTGGCCTATGTAAAGGCGAACATCGGCTCTGACGGCATCCTCCGGAAGCCCGATGATAAAAATACCCCCGTCATCACCGACAACGAGCGTATCATTCTGGCCCTTACCGCCATCGGCAAGGACCCCACCAACGTGGGCGACAAAAACCTGCTGACGGCGCTGCAGGACAAGGATATCATGAAGGTCACCGATACCAGTAAAACGGATATCAACGGCCTCGTCATGGGCCTGCTGGCACTCAACAGTCGCAATTACACCTCCGACACCTCCTGGCTGGTGCAGGCTGTTCTTGAACAGCAGAACAAAGACGGCAGCTGGAGCGCCAGCGCCGACACAAAACCCGTCGGCGACGTGGACATGACCGCCATGGCGCTGCAGGCGCTGGCACCCTACCATAAGGACGGCGGCAATGAAACCGTGAACACCGCCGTGGAGAAAGCCCTCAACTGGCTCTCCGGCAAGTATCGAAGCGGCTACGACTCCTCCGAGAGCTGCGCGCAGGTGGTCATCGCCCTTTCCGCCCTGAATTTGGATGCCAACACGGACGCGCGCTTTACCAAGACCGTGGAGGGGAAGACCCTGAGCGTGCTGGGGAACCTCCTGCAGTACCGCGTGGCGGAGAACGGCGGCTTTAAGCATCAGTTCGCAGACAAGGCCGTCAACGAGATGGCCACGGAGCAGGCGCTTTGCGCCATGGCCGCCTATGCGCGCTTTACCGAGAAGGCCAACGCCCTCTACGATATGACCGACGCCGCCTGCGCCCATCGCTTCGGCGAGTGGAAAGTGACCGTGGCCGCCACCTGCACCAAGGACGGCGTCAGCCGCCGGATCTGCTCCATTTGCGGCGTCGTGGAGGAAAAGCCTGTTCCCGCGACGGGCCACAAGTTCAGCGCGTGGACGGTGACCAAGGCGGCCACCTGCACCGAAAGCGGTATCAGCACCCGTAAGTGCAGCGTTTGCGGCACGAAGGAGACGATGATCGTCCCGTCTCTGGGGCACAGTATGACTGCCACGGCGGGCAAGGCTGCTACCTGCACCGAGGCAGGCAACAGTGCCTATTGGACCTGCTCTCGCTGCCACAAGTATTTCAGCGACGCGGCGGGAAAAACTGAGATTGCCAAGGATAGCTGGATCATCGCGGCGCTGGGTCACGACGAGGCTACCCGCGCTGCCGTGGCGGCTACCTGCTACGTCTCCGGCCGCACGGCGGAGACCTACTGCAAGCGCTGCGGGCTGGTTCTTGTTCCCAGCACGAGTATTCCGGCTACCGGCAAACACACCTATGTGGACGGCGTCTGCACCACCTGCGGTACCAGGAATCCGGCAGGGGGCATTAAGGGTGACGACCTCAAGGTGGACAGCAAGGACAACACGATCGTCACAGGCGGCGGTCTGACCATCAAGACCGACAAACCTGTTACGGATGAGAAGTTGGCGGAGATCAAGGCGGCTGTGAGCGACGGTGCAATCACCGTGACCGTGACGGATACGCTCCAGCTCACCAACGAGCAGAAGGCCGCCGACGGCGGCAAGAGCGCCCTGACCGAGGCGGCCAAGACGGCCGGTGACGAGGTTAAGAAGGAGCTGAACAAGCTGGCCGAGAAGCTGGACGCCCTGCGCGGCGACAAATCCCGCAAGAACGCGCAGTTGGAGAAGGTCGTAGACGTGACTGTGGCGCTGGTCAAGACGGAAGGGAACGAGATCAAGACCGTGGCGCAGCTTATCGAGCTGCCCCACAGCGTCACCGTGACCATCCCCATCACCGACGAGCTGTACGCGGCCCTTCAGGGCAAGCGCGTCTGCGTGATGCGCAGCCACACGGATAGCAGCGGCAATGTGACCACTGCCGAGCTGTCCGCTACGCTGGGCGGCACCAAGGGCAATTATGTCCTGACCTTCCAGACGGACAAGGCCTCCGCGTTCGCTATCGTCTCCTATGAGACGGTGTCCTCCGGGTACTACTACGGCGGAAGCGGTACGGCCGACAGCGGCAAGACCGACTCTGCCAATACGGCGGACGACAGCCAGATGACCATTTGGCTGGGCAGCGCGGTCCTGGCGGCGGCAGCCGTTGTGGTGCTGACCCGGAAGAAGCGCGTTTCCAAGTAACAACAGAACAGCCGACGCAGGGGCGCGAAAGCGCCTCTGCGTATGGCGCTTTTATGAGGAATGAGAGATATGAAGAAAAACCACCGATTTTGGCTGCTGGCGTTGGCACTGTCCCTGCTGCTGACCTGCGCCGCCTGCGGAAAAAAGACCGTATCGTACGCCCCCGGCAACATTCCCACGGCAAAGCAGGAGCAGACCGCGGACACCAGGAAGAACGACACAGCTGAAACGGGCACCACCAAGGCTGACGGCAAGCAGGACGCGGCAAAGACTGAGGATAAGACCGCGGACGATAAGAAGCCTGACAAGCAGAAGCCGGCTGGTGAAGCCAAAAAGGCCGAGGAGGACGCCAAAAAGCAGGAGGAAGCCAAGCGCCTGGAGGAGCAGAAGCGGCTGGAAGAAGAGAAGAAACAGCAGGAACAGGAGCAGCCTTCTGCGCCGGACCCGGACCCCGCGCCTGCACCTGACCCTGCGCCGGCGGCATCCGTATCGCTGTACATTTCCTGTGCCACGGTGCTTGATAATATGGACAAGTGCTCCGACGGCGTGAAGGGCCTTATCCCCGCCGACGGCGTGATCCTGTCCACCACGGTGACCATCACCGAGGGTGAGTCTGTCATGTCCGTACTGAAGCGGGCCTGCGGTGACGCGGGTATCCCGGTGAGCTCCAGCGGCAACTATGTCAGGGGCATCAACGGCCTGTTCGAAAAAAATGTGGGCAGGAGCTCCGGCTGGATGTACTGCGTGGGGGGAACCTTCCCCAGCTATGGCGCGGACAGCTATACGCTCTCCGGCGGCGAGAGTATTCAGTGGCTCTACACCTGTAATATGGGTGCAGACGTGGGCAATACCTACATGGGCTGACAAAAGGGCGGCTTTTGCCGCCCTTTTTCCGCACGCAGGATTGACGTATCCCCTGGCGGCAGGGTATAATCTAAAGGTTAAGACATCATGTATGCAGGAGGTGATCCCATGGACGATACGCTGCGCACTTGCCATCCGGCGGTGAGCTTTGCCTATTTCGCCCTGGTCATCGCCTGCGCGATGCTGCTGATGCACCCGGTGTGCCTGGTTCTGTCGACGCTGGGCGGCGGGTGGTATGTTGCCCGTCTGCTGGGCGGCAAGGGCCTGCGCCGCCACCTGCTGTGGCTGCTGCCTATGGCCCTCCTGGCGGCGGCCCTGAACCCGGCCTTTGTCCACCAGGGCGTCACCATTCTGGCCTACCTGCCCTCCGGCAATCCCCTGACGCTGGAGAGCCTGCTCTACGGTCTGGCCGCCGGCGCCATGCTCAGCGCCGTGGCGCTGTGGTTCGTCTGCGTCACCGATGTCATCACCTCGGACAAGGTGGTGTACCTCTTTGGCCGCGTCATCCCGGCGCTGTCCCTGCTGCTGAGCATGATCCTCCGCTTTGTGCCCCGCTTTGTCCGGCGGCTCCGCGCCGTGGCCCAGGCGCAGCGGCATCTGGGCCGTGATACCCAGACCGGCGCCCCGGCCCGGCGCGTCAGAAGCGCCCTTCGTGTGTTCTCCATCGTTGTCACCTGGAGCCTGGAAAGCGGGCTCATTACCGCCGATAGTATGCGCTGCCGGGGCTATGGCCTGCCGGGGAGGACCTCCTTCTCCCTCTACCGCTTTGACCGGCGTGACGGTGCCGTCGCCCTCTGGCTGGCCTTCTGCGGCCTGTATCTGCTGGGCGGCGGTCTGGCCGGCGGCTTGCGCTTTCAGTATTACCCCATGCTGCTCAGCGGCCCCGTCACACCGCTGACGGTCAGTTTTTTCGCCGTTTACGGCCTGCTCTGCTTTACGCCGGTGCTGCTGGACGCCCTGTCCCGGCGCCGCTATCTCGTCCGGAAAGGAGGGACGCCCCGTGCCTGAACTGCTGCGTTTGGAGCATTTTGGCTTCACCTACCCCCAGCAGCCCTGCCCCGCGCTGGCGGATGTGTCCCTCACGGTCCGTCAGGGCGAGTTCTGGGTCCTCTGCGGCGCCTCCGGCTGCGGCAAGACCACGCTTCTCCGCCAGCTGAAGCCCGCCCTGCGCCCCCACGGTGCGGCCGAGGGCCGTATCCTCTTCGACGGTCAGCCGCTGGAT
>OCQA01001848.1_pt1 | contig 12959 bp, 10 predicted proteins | sample 1538571 | NCBI WGS metagenome assembly OCQA01 (sample SAMN04571708, study PRJEB22368) | human gut metagenome | biome: human gut; material: stool | host: Homo sapiens | place: Luxembourg | collected 2012-09-28 | reverse complement strand
TCTCCTTCGGCACCAACGACCTGACCCAGATGACCTTCGGCTTCAGCCGCGACGACGCCGGCAAGTTCCTCGGCGCGTACTACGACAAGAAGATCTACGAGAACGACCCGTTCGCCAAGCTCGATCAGGTCGGCGTGGGCAAGCTCGTGAAGATGGCCGCGACCATGGGCCGCGAGTCCAATCCCGACATCCACCTCGGCATCTGCGGCGAGCACGGCGGCGATCCCGCTTCCGTCGAGTTCTGCCACAAGGTCGGTCTGGACTATGTTTCCTGCTCCCCGTTCCGCGTGCCCATCGCCCGTCTCGCCGCCGCACAGGCTGCGATAAAGGAAATGTGAGCGATCTTTTGAGCGTTCACAAAGCGGCTTGAAACTTGCAAACCTTTGATGTAACTGCGTTTGCAGACACCATTAGCTGAAAACAGGCAAAAATCCGGTATTGTTCCGTTTGGAGCGATACCGGATTTTTTGCATCTTTTGCGGGGCAGGTTGAGAAAAACTGCGCCATGGAGAGGTTCCGTGTGCCGCCGGTACTCGGAACGGCACTCTGAATGGCACGCGGAAGCGGCACTCGGAAGGGTTGGGGCATTAACATGACAAAGGAGAACACAGCCAAGGAGGAGGACGGTGGAACCGGCGGTAATGATGCTCCTGGAGGAGATCAGGCAGAGAGTGGTGGCACAGTCGGTGCTGCTGATAGCCATATTTCTGATGCTGACAGCGGCACTGCTGGCATTGCTGATGAAATGTCTGTACAGAAGGATGGAAGCCCTGATCACAGAGATCATGGTGAAGGCAGCACAACAGACACAGCAGAACCCGCAGGAGACACAGTTCCCGAAGGAGGACTGAGTAATCCCGATTCCATCTTCCCCGCTGTGGCTGCTGTTCCTGCGGAAGTAGTGGATCGACTTGATGAGCTGCTTGCTGATACAACTGGTGAACCCGCCACAGACAGTAAGCAGGCCGAACCTCAGCCTACAATGGGAAAAGTTGAACAGGTTATCTGGGATGAACAGCCCACATCTTCCCTCTCCGAAGCAGGGATTTCCGGTGCTGATACAAATGACAAAGTGAAACCCGAGCCTGATGCAAACCCTGAGGGCAGCAACTCCAAGAAGGTCAAGCAGAAGAAGTCCAAGGCCAAGACAAAGTAAAATCCCCTCATTGGCATAAGTCCAACAGCCATGGCCGGGAACCATTGCAATTACTGCGTTTCCTGCGTTTTGCTCATGGCGGTGATATAATTATTTCGTGAGGTGATCCTATCCGGTTCCCGCGCACGAGAGGACTTCCGCCGCACAAGCGACGGCACACGCCAAATGCCGGAAATGCCGGAAATGCCAGAAAGGACTTTACTTATGCGGCGTAGCCCTGTATAATCGTTTAAGATGGAAAATCGTCGAAAGACTATGCTGCAGGGCCATATGTCTGAGTGGGAGAGCCCCTATGATCGACCGACCGCACTCTTAAGGCAACACCGCGCAGTGAAAGCTGCGGTATTGCCTTAGCAGGACTGCGGTCAGTTTCTTTCTCTGCGAAAGGAGGGAGCATCGGTGAACCGCGTGTTCCGCGAGGAAAAGAAATATCTGATCTCGCTGCCGGAGGCGCTGCAAGCCTGCCATCGGCTCGCGCAGGTCATGCACGAGGACCCGCACAACGGCATAAGCGGCTACCCTGTCCGCTCACTTTACTTCGATACGCTCGACGACAGGGACTTCCGCGAAAAGGCAGCGGGCGTGGAGCTGCGGCGCAAGCTGCGCCTGCGCTGCTACGATCCGGCGGCAGACTTCGCCATGCTGGAGATGAAGCAGAAGCAGGGCGCAAGTCAGCTCAAGCGCTCTCTGCGCGTGACACGGGAGGATGCCCAAGCGCTCACGCGCGGCGACTACGCGCCGCTGCTGCGGTATCCGGAGTCTTTTGCCGCGGAGTGCTACGCGCTGATGCACAGCCGGTGCTATCGCCCCAAAACGATCGTAGAATACGACCGCAAGGCATTTATCGCCAAGGAGAACAAAATACGCATTACCTTTGACAGCCGCATTGTTTCCGTCGAGAGCTGCTTCGACCTCTTTTCGCCGCGGCTGAACATGAACCCCGTGCTCGATCCGTACTGCGTGGTGCTTGAGGTCAAGTACAACGGCTTTCTGCTCGATTATCTTCGCGAGCTGATCAACAGCGTGGATCGCAGTGAGCTTTCTGTCAGCAAATATGTGCTTGCCCGCCAAAACGGATGTCAGACGAGGCTATAGGAGGAAAACACCATGAGACAACAGATCCTGAACCTTTTTACCACACCCCGCGATATGTCGTGGGAGGATATTCTGCTCAATATCGTCCTTGCCGCTGTGCTGGGCTTTTTTATCTTCCTGTCCTACGCCATCTCCCACCGCGGGACGATCTACAGCCGCAAGTTCAACGCCTCACTCGTCATTCTCGCGGTGCTGACGGGGACGGTCATGACCGTCATCGGCAACAACATCGCGCTGTCTCTCGGTATGGTGGGCGCGCTGTCCATCGTCCGCTTCCGCACCGCCATCAAGGACTCGCGCGATACGGTTTATATTTTTTGGTCCATCATTGTCGGCATCTGCTGCGGCGTGGGCGATTATGCCGTGGCCTGCATCGGTAGCGCCGTGACCTTCGCGGTGATCCTGCTGCTCGGCTGCATCAAGAGCGATAACCGGATGCTGCTCATCATCCGCGCCCACCGCAGCAAGCAGGAGCCGATCAAGGCGCAGGTCTACAAGCTCTTTCGCGCCAAGGCGACGCTGCGTGTGGAAAACACGACGGAGGATACGGTCGAGCTGATCTACGAGATCACGCAAAAGCTCCTGCGCCGCGCGGAGCAGACAACGTCGGACATTCCCGGCAGCATCTATTCGCTGGGAAGCATCGACTATGTCAATCTTGTCATGCAGAACGACGAGGTGTCGAACTGAGAAACCGGAAAGAGGGGAGCGGAGACGAACATGAAATACAAGCGAATGGCTCTTGCGGCCTGTGCGCTGCTGCTCCTCCTATCCGCAACAAACCTGTCAGCCGTGCTGACCGATGAGCACCCACGCTATCATCAGCATCTTGAGCGCCCCGCCTATACACCCTGTGCCGACCACGGAGAAGATTTGCTCTGCTCTCATCTGCCGCTCGTGCTCATCGACACCGGCGGCGCGGAGATCCCCGGCGTTCCCATCCGCGACGGCGACGGGAGCCGAAGCAACGACACCTTCACCACTACGGCGGACGGCAGTACGCTGCTGCGCGCGTCCGTCTCGGTGGTGGATCACGCCGAGGGCAACAATCACCCCGCCGACGCGCCGACTCTGCAAAGCACCATCGACATTCGCGTGCGAGGCAACTCCTCGCGCTATTTTGATAAGCACAGCTATCTTATCAAGACGCTGACGGACGACGGTGCGGCCTCGCGCGATGTCGCCATGCTGGGGATGGATGCCTTCGACGAGTGGGCGCTGCATGGGCCGTACCTCGATAAGACGCTCATCCGCAATTATATGTGGTACAATCTTGCGGGCGAGATCATGGACTACGCGCCGAATGTGCGCTTCTGCGAGGTACTGCTCAACGGAGTGTATCAGGGGCTTTATGTTATGACGGAGACTGTCAGCTCCGGCGCGGATGCCCGCTTGAAGCTCACGGAGCCGTCGAAGGACACGGTGCAGACGAGCTATGCTCTGCGCCTTGACCGCGGCAGCGGCAACGAGGTCAAAAACATCGAGACCTTCTCCCAATACGCCCTGCGAAATCTGCAGGATATGGACATCGTCTATCCGGGAACAAAATGGCTTACGCCGGAGCGCGCGGCGTGGATCGCACAGGATTTCTCCGACTTTGAAAAGTCACTCTACTCCTATGACTATGATACCGAGCCCTATGCATGGTGGGAGCAGGCGGACATGAGCTCTTTCGTGGACTACTTTATCCTCAACGAGTTTACCTGCAACTATGATGCGGGCTGGCTTTCCACCTATATCTACAGGGATGTGCGCGGCAAATACAAAATGTGCATCTGGGACTTCAACTCCGCCTGTGACAACTACAGTCATCCGGTCACAGAGCCGCAGCATTTTGAGCTGCAATACAATGTCTGGTACTATATGCTCAGCAAGGACGAGGACTTTATGAACGCCGTGATCGAGCGCTACCGTGCGCTGCGGCAGGGTGTCCTGAGCGATGCATATCTCAACGGCTATATGGAGGCCGTGGTGGAATGGCTCGGCCCCGCCGTCGACCGCAATTTCTCCGTCTGGGGCTACACGCTCGAAAAGGATATGCTCTCCCCCGCAGAGCGAAACCCGCACACGCACACCGAGGCCGTCGCGCAGATGAAGCGCTTCTGCACGGAGCGCGGCGCGTGGATGGACGAGAATATCGACATTCTGCGCCAATACAGCCACGAATCCAAAAACAAGAAATTCAACCACTGAGAAAGCGAGGGCGGAGCCGTGAAAAAATTTATCATCGCGCTTTCCGCTCTGATCCTGCTCTATCTTGCTTATGACACGGCGCGCTACCGGCTGGGATGGTACATCGACCTGAAGCCGGACGAGCCGGTGACGGCCTTTATGACCACGGATACGCAAAGCATTTACATGGATCGCGGCAGCGGTCCCGAGCCGTTTATCGTTAAGGGCGTAAACCTCGGCGTGGGCATCCCGGGCGAGTGGGCGACGGACTACGCCGTCGACAGGGAGACCTACCTGCGCTGGTTCGGGCAGATGCAGGAGATGGGCGCCAATACCGTACGCGTTTACATTACGCTGCATGACGATTTTTATAATGCCTTCTATGAATACAACACGCTGCGCGAGGAGAACGGCGAGGAGCCGCTCTGGCTGATCCACGGCGTGTGGGTCAACGACTATGTGCAGAATTCCCACCGCGACGCCTACGATAAGGACTTTCTCGATGCGTTTATCGAGGACGGGCGCACACTGGTCGACGTTCTGCACGGCAACAAGAAGATCTCGCTCGGGCGGGGCACGGGATCGGGCTTTTACAATAAGGATGTTTCCCGCTGGGTCATCGGCTATATTCTCGGTGTGGAGTGGGAGGATGTGACCGTCACCTACACCAACCACAAATACCCCGATCTGCCGCCCTATCAGGGAACGTACCTCTCCGCGACGGAGGACGCCTCCGCCTTTGAATCCATGCTCGCGCAGGTGGGCGACCGGATCATTGAATACGAGAGCCGCCGCTACAAGACCCAGCGCCTTGTGGCGTTTTCCAACTGGCCGACCACCGACCCCTTCCTCTACCCGGAGGATATCACGACTTTCTTTATGAAGTGCGCGCAGGTGGATGTGGAGCATATCCGTGCGGAGGACGCCTTTCTTGCCGGACAATTCGTTTCCTATCATGTCTATCCCTACTATCCCGACTATCTCAACTATAGCCTCAACCCCGCGGTGATGGACCGCACGCCCATCTGGGACGGCAAGGCCGTCATCTCTCGTGTGGAGACCGGTCCCGGCACGCCCATCAGCGAGCTGCTCCGGCAGGAGGACTTTTACGATGGGGCCGGCGCGGTCAATACCTATCTTGCCTATCTGCGCGCCCTGCGGCGGCATCATACAATGCCAGTCGTCATCTCCGAGTTCGGCGTTTCCACGGGACGCGGCATGGCGCAGAGGGACCAGAACACCGGCCGCAATCAGGGCCACATGTCCGAGCAGGAGCAGGGGCAGGCCCTTGCGGAATGCTGGGAGGATATTATGACGTCCGGCTGCGCGGGCGGCTGTGTGTTTACCTGGCAGGACGAATGGTTCAAGCGCACCTGGAACACCATGCACGCGGTGAATCTCCAGCGCACGCCGTACTGGAGCGACTATCAGACCAACGAGCAGTATTTCGGTCTGCTTTCCTTCGACCCCGGCGAGGAGGAAAGCGTCTGCTATGTGGACGGCGGCCTCTCGGAGTGGACGGAGGAGGATAAACTCTTCGACACGGGCGAGCGAGCGCTTTCCATGAAGTACGATGAGCGCTATATCTACCTTCTGGCCTATCAGAAGGGCTTTGCAAACGGGGAAAAGCGGATGTTTATCCCCATCGACACCACGCCGAAGACCGGCAGCACCTACTGCAAAAACTATGGCCTGCGCTTTGACCGCGCGGTTGATTTCGTCCTTGCCATCGACGGCAGAGAGAACAGCCGCCTCGTGGTGCAGGAGCGCTATGAGGTGCTGCGGGCCATGTTCTACCATGAAACGCACGACGCGGACGCCTACCTTGACCCGCCCGACGCGGACACGCCGCTGTTCAAGCCCATCGAATTGATGCTCCAGACGGCGACGCCGCTGCTCACCGGAAACTGGCAGGCAAGCTCTGAGACCTACGAGACGGGCGATCTTGCCTACGGCAACGCGAACCCGTCGTCGCCCGATTTCAACTCATTGGCAGACTTTATCTTTGCGGGCGACTATGTGGAGCTGAAGCTGCCCTGGCAGCTTCTGAACTTTGCCGATCCCTCGCGCATGACCATCCACGACGATTACTATGAAAACTACGGTGTGGACTACATCACCATCGACACGATGTACCTGGGCCTGACAGACGGTGAGGACGAGGGGCGCGCGGCGCTCTGTCCCGCCGCGCTCAAGGGCTGGGGCAATACGGTCAGCTATCACGAGCGGCTCAAGCCCTCGTACTACATTCTGCAAAAGCTCTGGCAGTAAAACACACAAGAAAGGGGAGAGCGCCGGTGCCTGTTGAAATTCTGATCTACATCTACCTCGGTATGTGCGCCGGCATGATCCTCTTTAACATTGCAACGGCGCTCCTTTCGCGGCGCAGGGAGCATCGGTCCTTCCGCGACGGCATCCGCCTTGAGCTGACGGTCTCGCGGGAGCTTGACCGTCTCGCGGAGACCGGAGCGGTCAGCGAGAGGCATCTGCACTTCATGGAGCGCAGACTGCGCCGCGTGAACGGCATGGCGGCCTTTGACGCCGCGCTGGAGCGCCTGTGCGTGAGACGGCCAGAGCTGACCCGCTCCTATCTGACGGCGCTTAACGGTGTGACGATCACGCTGGCAGAGGATTACTGCCGCCGCGATGAGATCGAGGCGGCGTATTTTCCGTATATCATCCGGAAATACCGGCTGCTCGACGGGAAGGAGAACGAGGCGCTGAAAACGATGCTGCTCGACCTGTTGCATGAATCGAGCATCTACTGCCGCGAGAATGCCATGCAGGCGCTCTACACGGCGGGCGATCCCGCCGTCCTTGTGCGTGCGCTGCGGATCATCGACGCAAGCAGCCTCTATTATCACAGCAAGCTCCTCTCCGACGGCTTGCTGAACTACACGGGCGACACATGGGAGCTTGCCGACGCGCTTTGGGAGGCGTTTGATGCGTTTCAGCCGTGGATGCAGGTGACGCTGCTCAACTATTTCCGCTTTTCCTCCGGCGCATACTGCGAGAAAATACACGCGCTCCTCAACGATCCCGCGCAGGACGACGAGGTGCGCTTTGCCTGTCTGCGCTATCTTGGCCGCTATCCCTATCCGCCCGCCTACGCCGATCTGCTGCGCTATGCGACGCCCTCGGAAAACGCGCGCTGGGAGTATGCAGCCATTGCGTCCTTTGTACTGGCGAGCTATCCCGGGGCGGAGACTGCGGCGGTGCTGAAGAGGAACCTCTATCATCCCAACTGGTATATCCGCTTCAACGCGTCAAAAAGTCTGGAGCAGCTCGGCTTCGGCTACCGCGATCTGATCGACGTGATCGAGGGGCACGACCGCTACGCCTCCGAGATCCTGCGCTATCGCTTTGATGTGCGGGAGCTGGAGGAGCGAAAGGAGGACGCAGTATGTACGACGGTATAAAGCTGTTTCTTGAGTGGGTGGGCTATTTCTTTATCGCTTATCTGATCGGCTACTCGACCTTTCTGTTTCTGTCGGTCGTCGTCGGCTCACTTGAGCTGTACAAGCACCGCCGGCAGGAAATGCTCAAAAGCATTCTGCCTTCGGATTACTACCTGCCCATCAGTATCATCGTTCCCGCCTACAATGAGGAGGTCACCGTGGCAGACACCGTGCGCTCACTGCTTGCGCTCGACTACCGCTCCTATGAGATCATTGTGGTGGACGACGGATCGAAGGACCGCACCTCGGAGGTGTTGGCCGAGACATTTGATATGCACCTTGTTCACCGGCCCATTCGCCGGCAGATCAACTGTCAGCGCGAGGAATACGTCTATGAGACACGCGCACAGAAGGTAGCGGTGACGCTCATCCGAAAAAAGAACGGCGGCAAGGCAGACGCGCTGAACATGGGCATCAACGCCGCAAATTTCCCGTACTTTATCTGCATGGACGCGGACTCCGTTCTGCAGTACGACTCTCTGCGCCGCATCGCCCAGCCGATATTGGAAAACGGCAATGTGGTGGCGGTTGGCGGCATCGTCCGCATCTCCAACGACGTTGAGCTGGAAAACGGACGGGTGAAGCATTACCGGCTGCCGCGCAATATTCTCGCCTTCATGCAGGTGCTGGAATATGACCGTTCGTTTCTTGCCTCCCGCATTCTCTTTGACCGCTTCAACGGCTCGCTCATCATTTCCGGCGCCTTCGGGCTGTTCAAAAAGGATGCCGTCATCGCGGCAGGTGGCTATGACAGCGGAACGATGGGCGAGGATATGGAGCTTGTGGTCAAGCTGCACGAATACTGCACGGTCAACAACATCGACTATGCCATTCGCTACGCATCCGACGCGATCTGCTGGACGCAGGCGCCCGAGCGGCTGCGCGATCTGTGCAAGCAGCGCAAGCGCTGGCATCTGGGCCTGTTCCAGAGTATGTACAAGCATCGCGTCATGTTTTCCAATCACAGGTTCGGCGCGGTGAGCTTTGTATCCTATCTCTATTTCCTCATTTACGAGCTGCTTTCGCCGTTTATTGAGATATTCGGCGTGTTCACGATGGTACTCGCGTGGTGGTTCGATTTGATCAACGTCCCGTTTATGCTGCTCTTTTTCCTGATCTACGCCGTGTTCGGCTCGGTCCTGACGCTTACCGCCTTTTTCTCGCGCATCTACACGGCGGACCTCACGCTCTCGTTCGGCGACGGCCTCAAGGCCGTCTGTCTGTGTCTCTTTGAGCTGGTGTTCCTGCGCTTTATTCTCGCATGGGTGCGCTGCACGGCCTTTATCGGCTATAGGAAGAAAAAACTCAGCTGGGGGCGCATCGAGCGCCGCAAGATCGATTTGAAATAAAGGGGGGTGCCGCCTGTGCGCCGAAAAAAGCTCTTGGGAATCACGCTCTGCGCCGTGCTGACGATCGGAGCGCTGCTGTGCTGTATGCAGGATGCAAGCGCGAGGGAGACGCTTCTGATCTCGGGAAACGCCGATCTCTATCCCATCGAGTCCTATGACCGCGGCAGAGAATGCTATGTCGGATTGCTGCCGGAGCTGTACGAGCGCCTGAGTGAGCAGACAGGGTACGATCTTGTCTATCTTCCGTACAGCAAAAATACCACGCAGGCGCAGCAGGCGGAGAACCGGCAGGCGGACATTATTTCCGCCTATCCCTCCGGCGCGCTCGACAGCGGCGCGATGCGCCGTCAAGTGCTGCTCTGCACGATAGAACATGACGGCGCAGAGCGCGCGATATATGTTGGCTTTACCAACGCACTCACGCCGGAACTGGCCGGCGCGCTTGCACAAGCGCTGGAGAATCTCTCCGGCGCGGAGAGCATCGGCGTCCTGGCAGACTATACGAATAGCAGCGGCGCGGAAGCCTACCGTACCAGGTGGCTCATTACGCTCGCCGCATTGATCGCGGCGATGCTTGCCGCGGCGGTCGCGCTGATAGTCTTTGCGCGAAAAAAGCGTGCCGAGCAAAAGACCAACGCCCTCATCGATCCGCGCTACGGCATCGGGAATGACCGCTTTTATCTGCATTGCGTGGAAACGCTGCTCCCCGCCCCGCTCAGAAGCATCGTCTATGTCATCTGCATCGGCTGCGATATGCCCTCGCTGGAGCATCGCTGCGGCGAGGCGGAGCGCGAGGAGCTGTTCTGCCGCGCGGCGGAGTTTCTCCGGCGCGGCTGCGCCCGCGAAGATTACCTTGCCTGTGTGGGGCGCGGAATGTTCGCCCTGGTGTGCCAACGCAGCAGCCGCGAGGCGGCACAGCAGCGCGCCGAGGGGCTTATCCGCGGGCTGGACGGCTACCTTGCGGGCTTCCGCGCCGAATATGCCGGCGCGTTCCGCGCGGGCATCTGCTCGCTGGAGGAAAACCCGGACTACAGCGGCGAGGCCGCGCTCTATAGCGCGCGGCAGGGCTGCGCCTATGCGTTCGGTCACGGTATGCTCTGCGCGTTCGGCAATAAGCGTATGGTCGGTGAAAGCGAGCAGCTCGACCGGCTGCGCCGCCGCACGGCGGAGGCTGTCGCCAAGGGCGAGTTTGAGCCGTACTTCCAATTTGTGGTGGATCGCGGCGGCACGATCATCGGTGCGGAGACCGTATCCCGCTGGCAAAGCCCCGAGGATGGACTGCTGCCGCCGTCCAAGTACATCGACCTGATGATCCGCGCCGGTACGGTCACAGAACATGATCTCTATATGCTCCGCTGCGCCTGTGCGCAGCTCCAGTCATGGAGACGCGAGGGGCTGGAGAAGCTCTGCCTGTCCTGTAATTTTACGCGCCAGTCGCTCTCGGACGAGCGGACCTTGCCGCGTGTGCGTGAGATCGCGGAGCAGTATGACTTTTCACATGACTGCCTTATTATCGAGATCACGGAGGATTGCCTTGTGCATGACCGGAGCGCAGCAGCGGAAACGCTCAACGGTCTGATCGCGCTGGGCTTTCATATCGCGTTGGACGATATGGGTGCTGGTTACTCCTCGCTTTCGGATCTGTGTACCTACCGGTTCGACTATGTAAAAATCGACCGCAGCATCCTCCTCGATGCGGAGGAGGAGCGCGGAAGGGCATTGCTTGCCGGTTTGGTGCAGCTTGCTCACAGCATGGGTATCCGAGCGCTGTCTGAGGGTGTGGAAACAAAGGAACAGTTGGATATTGCGCTTGCGGCGGGCTGCGACTTCATTCAGGGCTTTTATTTCTCGCGCGTCCTGCCGAAGCGGGAGGCGGAGCGCTATCTGCGCGAGCTGACAGAGCAGTAAGGAGAAAGAAATGGAAAACAAAACGCGTTCGCGTGTCATGCTGGCGATCACGCTGTTCAGCGCGATCGTATTGTCGGGTACGGTCTTCGTCTGCGTAAGGCGCGCAGGTGAGGAGGTCACACAGCGTTCCTTCGATGAGCTGACGACCGCAACAAAGCAGCTTGCCAAGGACATCAACAATGCCACACGCACGGACCAGACCATCCTCTCCGCCATGGCGGAGCTGATCGCGGGGCAGGACGAGGACGATCTGGATTCTGTGCTGCGCATCATGAACACCTTCAGCCTTGATAAGACCTTTGTCTCCGCCGTCGCGCTGCTGCGACCCGACGGCACGCTGCTGCTGACCGACGGCGCCCGCTACGACGTTTCCGGCGCATTCGATTTTGAAACGGAGGCGGCGCGGGGCGCGTACATCTCAGACCGCGTGACAAGCTACTTTGCGCCGGAAAAGCTGGTGGTGCGCAACGTCGCCGCCGGTGAAGCGCGACGGCGAGACCATCGCCATCCTCTACGGCGTCGTCCTCCTGCAGGAGCTTTCCCGAAACTATCAGATCGACCTCTACAACGGCAATGCCGTCCTCCTTCTTGTGGACGGCAACAACGGCGACATCCTGCTGGATACCTGGCATGACTCGCTCGGCAACCTCTCGGATCTGCGTGGCCGCAAAATGCTCAAGGGCTACACCTACGAGGAGGCGATGAAAAAAATCCCCAACGGCATCGGCGGCGATATATGCACCGTATCCCGCTCCACCGGCCTCACGCTCTACCTGCACTACGAGCCGGTCGGCATCAACAACTGGAGCGTCGTTCTCGGCGTCAGCGAGCAGGACGCGCTGGCGGGAACGCGCGGCGTGGTGAAGATCCTCTACCTGATGTCGGTCATCGTCGGCGTGATTTTGCTGAGCTATCTTGCCTACATCAGCTGGTACCTGATCTCGGCGCGACGCGGCGTTTACCGTATGAGCATTACGGACCAGGGCACGGGCCTGATGAACCGTGTCGCCTATGAGAAGTGTCTGCGCAAGAGCGACCAGCGCGTCATCGCTCCGGCCGCCTGCATTTATATCGACGCGAACGGCCTGCACGAGATCAACAACGAGCGCGGTCACGAGGCGGGCGACCAGCTGCTGCGCGCGGTCGCAGAGCGTCTGCGGGAGCAGTTTCCGAGGGACGATCTCTACCGCGTCGGCGGCGACGAGTTCGTCGTGTTTCCCGCGCCGGCGGCAGAGGCGGAATACGAGGCGCGGATGCGGGCGGTTTCTGAAAGCCTTGCCGCGCAGGGCCACAGCATCTCCTACGGCATCGCCGTCTGCGAGGCGGCAAACGGGCTAAGAGAGCTGGTCCGCGAGGCGGACGAGAAGATGCTCGGGAGCAAGCGCGCCTACTACGCCGAGCACGATCGCAGAAGGCCGAGATAACGCCAAGACGACAAAACCGCTTTTGTATGGGAGTGTGGTAGAATGACTTCGAGGCAGGAAACAAACCGGAGACCGCAAACGGAGGAAACATGAAAAGAAAGGGAACGATCATTCTTGCGATGCTTCTTGTATTTGTCATAGAGGTTTGCCTGATCTACACACTCAAGGGCAAAATGGACACGCTTTTGCAGTTTACAAAAATTTTTTCGGTGTTCCTGCTCGTCCTGCTTGCGGGTCAGCTGAGAGATGCGGGAAAGAGAGAGTAAGCGTTTCAATCTGCTGAAGAGTGACAGAAGCCACAGATAATAAGAAAAAGAGGAGCGCCGCTTGGCGCTCCTCTTTGCTCGTCGAAAAAGTCCGGCTGGAGCTGGGCTTTTTCTGATAGATATGGTAGAAT
>OCQA01001843.1_pt1 | contig 12991 bp, 5 predicted proteins | sample 1538571 | NCBI WGS metagenome assembly OCQA01 (sample SAMN04571708, study PRJEB22368) | human gut metagenome | biome: human gut; material: stool | host: Homo sapiens | place: Luxembourg | collected 2012-09-28 | reverse complement strand
CGTAGATATGCAAGAACGAATTAACTGAAAATTCAAACAATTATATATAAAAACAAAAATAAATAAAAAATACGAAAAAAACGGATAAATATATTGACAAATAGAAGCCCGGGTGTTAAGATAAAACCATCAAAAAAAGATATTTAACTAAGAAGGTACAAGAAGCGGATGCCTGATTAGATTAAAAATAACGGATAACAGGAGGTTGGACCAATGGACAGTATAGTTTCAGAATTTCATCAATATGTCAGTGGTACGGCGATTGCAGGTTCCTGTGAAGAAAGAGACCTGAGCAAAAGTTAATTCGCAGATCTGGTAAAAATTAAGAATGAAAATAAATGGAACGGAGAGAATACAAGACCAGATTCATAATAAAAAGATAAAGCAGTTGCAGATATATTGAATAAAGTTACCACATACAGAACTGAACGATGTGTAAAGGAACATGGAACAGTAGCTGTAAAAGAAAAAGGGTCTTACAGGAATCGTATCAGGATTTACCTTCGATCCAAAATATAAAATAAAAATAATGAGAAAACTAAATATTATAAAAAATGCATCTTCAAGGGTAGTTGGAGGTGCATTTTTTTGACATTGGGAAGATGGTATGGTACACTAATGAAAGAGTATCGCCTTATGTTAAATTGACATGAAGAGATCTTGAGTTACCGAATAAACATTAATATAATGAGGTGAATGCGGTGGACAAATATGAATATAAGCAACTGTCAGAGCGAATGATAGAGCTTATGCAAAATGAAGAATACGGGGAAGCAAAGGAGATTGCTGACTCCATTGACTGGAGAAGGGTTCGCAATGCCATGATGCTTGCGAATGTAAGTGATATTTATGAAAAGACCGGTGAATATCAGAAAAGCTATGATATTTTGCAGATTGCTTATCATCGGGCAGAAGGAAGCCGGAAGGTATTGTATCGTCTGAGTTCTCTTGCACTGAAGACGGGGAATGTAGATGAAGCAATAGATTTTTATGATGAGTTTGTGCAGTTAGCACCAAAAGATCCGAACAGACATATTCTGAGATACCAGATCTTACGGGCACAGCGGGCTCCGTTAGAGCAGCAGATTGAAGCACTGGAAGAGTTTAAGAAGGCAGAATATATTGAAGAATGGGCGTTTGAACTTGCAAAGCTTTATCAGGAAGCAGGTATGACGGCAGAATGTCTGGAAGAATGTGATGATCTGATCCTGTGGTTCAGTGAAGGCAAATATGTATATAAAGCAATGGAATTGAAGATGCAGTATAAGCCACTGACACCTTCGCAGCAGGAAAAGTATAATCGCAGATTTGAAAAAAATGGCGGTGAGACGGAAGAGATTCCGGATCTTGAGACGTATGTTGCAGAAAATAAAGAGCCGGAAGATCATTTGGATGAAGCAGCAACGGAGCATGCAGAGGCTGTTTCAGAAGAGCCGGTTGAGGATATTCCTGAGAGTATTGGACAGCAGGATACAGGAAAAGAAGAAAGTTCAGAGAAACCAGTCCGTAAGCCGGAAAAGAAAAAGATCGGTGATACAATGCGGCTGGATGAGGCATTGGAACAGTTACTGCATCGCAAGCCGGAAGTATCTGCGGCAGAGGATGAAGAGCCGGATATTTCTGATCTTGAGAGTGTGATCGGTGATATTGAGTCGGTCGTGGATCTTGATATGGTAAATCAGATTTCACAGGAAAAGCATACAGGTGATGTGCCAATCGGAATGAAGGAACTTATTCCTGGAGAAGTATCAGAAGAAGCGGCAGATAAGAAAGAGCGGATCCCTGTAGAAATCACAACAGATATTACGGAAGATGACGCAGAAGAGCTGAATCTTGAAGATCTGGTGGCAGAAGAGCTGCCGGAAGAAGTCGAAGAGGCAGAGCCGGTTGAAGAAGAGGCGGAAGAAGTCGAAGAGGCAGAACCGGTTGAAGAAGAGGCGGAAGAAGTCGAAGAGGCAGAGCCGATTGAAGAAACACAGACAGGGACAATAGAAGAAGAACTGCAAAAAATTGCTGATGCAGAACCGGCTGAACCGGAAGAAGAGATCTTCGATATGGAAGAAGCGGAAGACTTCCTGGAGGATTCACCTGCTGAGGATTGGGAAGATGATACAGAATCCTTTGAAGAAGCGGATGCAGAGGAGCTGAGTTTTGAAGAGATTTTATCTGACTGGGATTCGGAAGAAGCAGAGGCGTTGCTTGAGGATGCCGAGGAAGAAGTATATGATGAGTCGGTAGAAGAAACGTACGAGGAAGAACCGGACGAAGACGAAGCAGAAGATATATTAGAAGATGCCGAGGAAGAGCCGATTGAAGAATCAGCAGAAGATGTCGTTGAGGCGGATACTGAGGAAATATACGAAGAAGAGCCGGAAGACGAGGTTACGGAAGATACTCCAATCCTGTCTCCTGATATTCAGCGGCTGATTGATGAAATTGAAGGTGCAGTTCCGGCAGAGGAGTCTTTGCCAGAAGAAAAAGAGATAGAAAAAGCACCGGAAGAACCGCATGAAAATATGGGAGAAGTGACAGAATCTCTCCGTTTAGATGATCTGCCGGAGGAAGACGAAGATTTATTTGAAGATGAAGACTTCTTAGAGTCAGAGGATGAAGAGGATGAGTACGAGTCCTATGAAGACGACGATTCAGAAGAGGATGAGTATGAATCTTACGAAGATGACGATTCAGAAGAAGATGAGTATGAATCTTACGAAGACGACGATTCAGAAGATGAATATACATCCTATGATGAAGATGAGTATGAAGATGAAATCTATGATGACGAATATGAAGATGACGATGAAGCTTATTATGAAGAATCGGATGATGATGAGTTAGCAGATGATGAGGAATTCTACTATGAAGACGAAGAAGAACCGGACGAAGAACCGGACGAGGAAGATGCACCTGATTTTGAAGATGAATTCAAGGTAGATCCGAAGCACAGTGAAGAGCCGGATGATCGGGAGATTCCGGACGAAGATGATGGAATTGATATCATGTCGGCTACGACACCGTTGAGCAGAAAGGAAACTGCAAAGCTGATCGCTACAGGTAAGACTTCTCCGTTGCCACTGGATGAAATTTCAGATGCATTATCCATGGATACAGGATTTGTAGTACATGGAAGATATGATCTGGAAACTCAGAGCGGAATCGGTACAAGAGCCGGCCTGACAGAAGAACAGAAGAAATTATTCTCTTATTTTGTTCCTGTGCGTGGCATGAGCGAACAGTTAGTAGATGTTCTGGAGCAGGATAAGAACTGTACAAACCGGAAGGGAACGTCGAAGACAGGAAATCTCCTGATTATTGGAGATAAAGGAAATGGCAAGACTGTTCTTGCAGTAGATGTAGTTAAAGCAATCCAGAAGCAGAGAGAGATCCGTCAGGGTAAGGTAGCAATCGTGACAGGAGAGTCCCTGAATAAGAAAAAGATCGGAGATATTTTCGATAAATTATACGGTGGTGCTTTGATCATTGAAAAAGCAGGAAAGATGAATGAAAAGACAGTCGCCAAGCTGAACAGGGCAATGGAGCGTGATACAGGAGAACTTCTGATCGTGCTTGAGGAACAGAGAAAGCCGTTAGATCGTCTGCTTTCCTCCAACCGTGAGTTCAGGAGAAAGTTTACTTCCCGTCTGGAAGTGCCGATCTTCATTAATGATGAGCTTGTAACATTTGGTCAGACTTATGCCCAGGAGAATGGTTACAAGATTGATGAAATGGGTATTCTTGCTCTTTACAGTTGCATTGATTCTCTTCAGAGAGAAGATCATTCAGTAACTGTTGCGGAAGTAAAAGAAGTAATGGATAAGGCAATCGCACATTCACAGAAAGCTTCAGCCAAGAAGCTGGTGAAGAGAGTATTCGGAAGAAATACAGATTCGTCGGACAGAATTATTCTTTCCGAACGAGATTTCAACATTTAACGACAAAATTTAGTCAGAATTAATAGACAGTCTTGGGAAAGGCTGTCTATTTTTGTGCAAAAATATGTTTTCTCTTTCTTTTTTCAGGTACATCAAGTATAATGATGCTATGATGTTGGGAGCAAAATCCCAAGCAATGAAAGAATTCGAGCAGTGAGGTGGATTTATGGTTACAAAGAAGAAGGCAGTGAAAAAACTGCAGCCTTATGAGATAGGAGAACTGGATCACTACCTTTTCGGGCAGGGGAATCATTATGAGATTTATAAGAAGCTTGGTGCACATGAAGTGACAGCAGGCAAAAAGGGTGTTTATTTCGCAGTATGGGCTCCACATGCAAAGAGTGTTTCAGTGATCGGAGAGTTTAATGGATGGGATGCTGCAGCGGACAGGATGGAGCGGCAGGAGCCATTAGGAATCTATACAGTTTTTGTACCGGAAGCGAAAGACGGACAGATGTACAAATACTGTATTGAGACACAGAGCGGAGAGCTGATCTATAAGGCAGATCCATTTGCCAATTATGCAGAACTTCGGCCGGGAACTGCTTCCAGGATTACGGACATTTCTCATTTAAAATGGACGGATGACCGTTGGATGGAAAGCAGAAAAAAATGGGATAATAAAGAAAATCCGTTATCCATCTATGAAGTGCATATGGGTTCCTGGATGAGGCATCCGGGAAGGGAAGATGAGGGATTTTATACTTATCGTGAATTTGCAGAAGCGATTACAAAATATGTAAAAAAGATGGGGTATACGCATGTAGAACTGATGGGAATCGCGGAGCATCCATTTGATGGCTCATGGGGATATCAGGTAACTGGTTATTTTGCACCGACTTCCAGATATGGAACACCGGAAGATTTCGCTTATATGATCAATTATCTGCACCGGAATGGGATTGGTGTGATTCTTGACTGGGTTCCGGCACATTTCCCGAAGGATGCTCACGGACTGGCTGATTTTGACGGAACACCGACTTTTGAGTATGCAGATCCGAGAAAGGGAGAGCATCCTGACTGGGGAACGAAGATCTTTGATTATGAAAAGCCGCAGGTACGGAATTTCCTGATTGCAAATGCATTGTTCTGGATCGAGCATTTCCATGTGGACGGACTGCGTGTCGATGCAGTGGCATCCATGCTTTATCTTGATTATGGAAAGCAGGACGGACAGTGGGTTCCAAACAAGTATGGTGGAAATCAGAATCTTGAGGCGATTGAGTTTTTCAAGCATCTTAATTCTGTTGTACTTGGAAGAAATCCGGGGACGATGATGATCGCAGAAGAATCCACTGCATGGCCAAAGGTTACAGGAAACCCGGAGGATGACGGACTGGGATTCAGCCTGAAGTGGAATATGGGATGGATGCATGATTTTACAGAGTATATGAAGCTGGATCCGTATTTCAGGAAAAATGCACATCATATGATGACATTTTCCATGGAGTATGCATATTCGGAGAACTATATCCTTGTTCTTTCGCATGATGAAGTCGTTCATCTGAAATGCTCCATGCTGAATAAGATGCCGGGAGAAGGCTTTGACAAATATGCCAATCTCAAGGCAGCATATGCATTTATGACAGGACATCCGGGAAAGAAGCTTCTTTTTATGGGACAGGAGTTTGCACAACTGCGTGAGTGGAGCGAGGAGAGAGAACTGGACTGGTTCCTTCTTTCAGAAGAACCACATCAGCAGATCCAGAACTGGTACAGAGATCTTCTGCATTTATATAAGAAGCATCCTGCACTGTATGAGCTGGATAATGATCCGGCCGGATTTGAATGGATCAATAAAGATGATATTTTCAGAAGTATCTTCAGTTTTGTCAGACATTCAAAGGGAAAGAAAAAGAATCTTTTATTTGTGTGCAACTTTACTCCGGTAGCAAGAGAAGATTACCGGGTTGGAGTGCCGACGAAGAGGCAGTGTAAGCTGGTACTGAACAGCGACGAGAAAGAGTATGGAGGTTCTGGAGAAAAGAGAACCGAGATCTATAAGCCGGTGAAGAAAGAGTGCGACGGTCAGAAATATTCTTTTGCATATCCGCTCCCTGCTTATGGCGTTGCTGTATTTGAATATTAAAAGAATAGTTTCAAGATGGAGAAAACCACCGGATTTTAAAGAGAAGTATCTGAAAATCCGGTGATTTTTAGTTCCATATTAGACAAAAATAAGGAAGAATAGTAACGGTAATGACAAGGAAAAAAAATCTTGTAATGTTATAATAGATTTGTATACTTGCGTGATTTTATTTGATAGTTAAATAAAATTAAATTTTGCAAGGGAGGAAAAAGCATGAAAGGAAGAAGAGTCCAAAAGGTACTTGCAGCAGTGCTGGCGGTGGCAATGGTTCTGCCGATGACTGCAATACCGGCAAAGGCTGAGGAAGCGGAAGAAGTTACATATAAGCTTTATCCGAATCCTCAGGAAATGACGTATCAGGATGGAAGCTACATCCTGAAAAAGAATGTCAATGTCATTTATGATGAGGATATTGACGATGCAACAAAAGCACGACTTGAAGAGACTGCAGAACTGAAAGGTCTGAATGTGACAGAATCAGATGCAGAAAAGAGTGGTGCAACGAACATTTATGTAGGAGTTTACGGATCGGACGGAACAGTAGATGATCAGATCGTAGATGAATATGCTGTAGATACTTCATTATTTGATCATACCGATTCCTATTTCCTGAAAAGTGACAACAATACGATTGCTGTATTGGGAAAAGATACAGATGCAAGTTTTTATGGACTGACGACACTGTATCATGTACTTGCACAGACAGAGAGCCTGTCGATCAGAAATTTTACGATTGAAGATTATGCAGATGTTGTAAGCCGTGGATTTATTGAAGGATATTATGGAAATCCATGGTCTACAGAGGATCGTGTGAATCTGATGACATGGGGGGGATACTATAAGTTAAATGCTTATTTCTATGCACCAAAGGATGATCCGAAACACAGAGCAAACTGGGATGAACTCTATACAGATGAAGAGTTAGAGAGTAAGATCAGACCACTTGCAGAAGCTGGAAATGCTTCCAAGTGCAGATTTGTGTATGCCCTGCATCCATTTCCGAGTGGAAATAACTTCCGCTTTGATACAGATGCACACTATAATGAAGATCTTGCAAAATTGAAAGCAAAGTTTAAGCAGGTAATTGATGCAGGAGTACGTCAGATTGCGATTCTTGCGGATGACTTTGTAAATCCGGGAGCAGCAAATGAAGTAAGACTTCTGAACGATATGAGTACCTGGCTGGCAGAGGTGAAGCAGGAATACCCTGATATGAAGATGACACTTCCGTTCGTTCCGTATGATTATATGGGAAATGGAAGTTCCAGTGAACTTCAGACCCTGAAGAGTGTACCGGAAAATGTACAGATCGTTATGACCGGTGGACGTGTCTGGGGTGAGGTTACAAATAATTTTACTACTACATTTACAAATAATGTAGGAAGAGGTCCTTTCATGTGGATCAACTGGCCTTGTTCAGATAACTCACATAAGCATCTGATCATGGGTGGTAACAGCACATTCCTTCATGGTGGTGTTGATGCGTCTAAGATTCAGGGAATCATGCTGAACCCGATGCAGCAGTCAGAGCCAAGTAAAGTAGCTATTTTTGCAAATGCATCCTATGCATGGAATATCTGGGATACAGATGCCGATGCAGATCAGACATGGGAAGACGCATTTTCATTTGTAGATCATAATTCGGCAGTAGAGACAGAAGCAAGTGATGCACTCAGAGAGTTGTCCAAGCATATGATCAATCAGAATATGGACAGCCGTGTAACTGAGCTTCAGGAGTCAGTAGAACTGAAGGAAAAACTCAACGCATTTAAAGATAAACTGGAAACGGAAACGGTCACAGAAGCAGATGTGGATGATCTGATCCAGGAATTCCAGACACTTCAGGATGCAGCAGCATTGTATAAAGAATCAGGTAATGAGGCAATCAGAAATCAGATTGTTTACTGGCTGGATTGCTGGAAAGATACAACAGATGCAGCGATTGCATACCTGAATGGAGTAAAGAGTTCTCTGAACGGAGATGTATCCGCAGTTGTGGAATACAATACAGAAGGAGAAACGGCATTCGCACAGTCCAAGACGCATGATTTCCTGTATGTAAATTATCAGGAAGTCGCAGAAGTCGGAGTACAGCATATTGTTCCGTTTATTAAAAAACTGGCTGAATATGTATCAGGCAAAGCTGAACTTGCCCTGAATCCGGACAAAGTGATCCGTAAATACATCACAAGCCGTACAGACACACCGACAGGCTCTGCGGATAACTTATTTGACGGAGATGACAGCACAAGTGCGATTTATAAGACACCGAATAAGATTACAACAGGTACCTATATCGGAGTAAGTTACAGCAAGGCAATCAAGATCAATGATATCCGGTTCCTTCTTGGAGCAGGAAAAGATCATATGGATCAGGCAAAGCTGCAGTACACAACCGATGGAAAGACCTGGAAAGATCTGGAGCTTACAGGCATGAACAATAGTTTTGCAGGTGTCAGAAACCAGAACCAGGAAGTAAGTGTTGCAAAAGAAAATCTTCCGGAAGATTTTGAAGCAATGGGTATCCGCCTGATTGCAACAGCAGACAATGCAGCAGATGCATGGCTGCAGGTTAATGAGATCACGATCAACAAAGATGAGAATACAGATGACGGCGACGACAGCGAACTCAGTTATACATTAATGAAGCCGGATCGCTGGAGTGTTTACCAGGGATCAGAATCACTCCTTCGTGACGGAAATGACAGTACATTTATCTGGTTTAATACAGGTACTGGTGATGCTGTAAATGTAGATGATTTCCTTGGATACAATCTTGGAAAGGTTGCAACATTGGAAAGTGTACATATCGCAGTAGGATCACCGTCCAATGGTGATAAGTTTGTAAAATATACAGTTGAGACATCTGTAGATGGAACGAGATGGACAGCCGTTCCGGGATATGAATCCCATACAGGAACAACTTCAGGAACTGATGTACTGGATATTGAATTAAACGGACTTCCTGCACAGTATATCCGTATCCGCAATCTGGAATATCGACAGACTTGGGCGAGATTCTCAGAATTTACGGTAACAGAAAGAGTAAATAATACAGGAACAAAAGATAACGTATTTACAAATATCAAGAACTGTGAGGTCCTTGGAACAGCAGCAGAAGGAACTGTATCACTGAATGCAGCATCCTTAAGCGTAGGAGCCGAAAAGTATATCGGAATCGATCTTGGACATATCAAGGCGGTGACAGGAATTACCAGTCCGACAGGAACTTCACTGAAGTTACAGACTTCTATGAATGGGGTAGAGTGGACAGAGGTAACAGATCCGTCCCCGGCAGCCGATGCACGTTATATCAGACTTTATAATGATAAAGATGCAGCAGTGGATGTAAGCTGGGATGCTTTCACAGTAACGTATGAATTTATTGGTGAAAAGACAGTAACCAGTGATTTTGCACAGAACGATGCAAGCCGTGATATGCGTGGAAGTGGAAACGTCAATAATGTTTTTGACGGAGACCTTACAACATATGGAACGATCACAGGTGTGCAGGATAGCGGAAAGAAGATCGTGTTTGACCTTGGACAGACGATCGACTTCAAGTCCATCCGTTACTATGTAAAAGAGACAAGCCTTGATTTCCTGCGTTATGCAAAATTTGAAGTAGCAAATGATCCTGATGCAGCAAACTGGACAACAGTGCTGACTGTAGGAAATAATTCTTTCGAGAATACAGCCAATACAGATACAGCAAAAGATTATGCAGCTCTGACACATGACAGTGAGAATCCTGGAAATATGTATGCAGAGCAGACAGGGCTGAATGTAAGCGGACGTTACTTAAGAGTTGTACCGCTTAAGACATACAGTTACAGATGGGTTGATTTCTATGAGATCCAGATCAATGGTGGAGCCTATATCTCTACAGAGTCAAATCGAGATATCGTATCGACCGTGATCGAAGAAAAAGGAAAAGTACCTTCCAATGTATTTGAAGAAGATTACCGTACGGTATACAAGCCGTCAGAAGCAAATGGATCATTTACTTATCGCATTTCTGATCTGGAGGCAAAGAGAACGATCCGTATGATCCAGAATGGAGCAGCATCTGATGCAGTTGTAACTGCAAGAATTGCAAATGAAGATGGAAGTAATATCCAGAGAGTTACACTTGGTAAACTGAGCCAGGCAATCAATGAATTTGCTGTAGCTTCAGATAAAAGAATTTTGGATGTAACAGTAACCTGGGGTGAAAATATTCCGGAAATTTCAATGATCAAGACAAGCAGTAAGGCAGCAGCTACAGTTGACAAGACAAAGCTGGATGAGGCGATTGCGGCAACAGGAAGCAGTGATGCAGCAAACTGGACAACAGATTCTAAAGCAGCAGTAGATAAAGCGAAAGCAGTTGCTGAAGAACTGAAAACGAATGAGTATGCTACACAGGATACAGTTGATACAGCAGCAGGTGCATTGAAGACTGCATGCAGTAAGGCAAAAGTAAAAGCAAATGCTACAGTTCTTGAGGCACTTCGCAGGGCAGTTGCAGAGAAGAAGAGCCAGAAAGACGGAGAGGTTGAAGTTTATACAGCCAAGACATTTACAGCATATGAAACTGTACTCAATAAGATTGTGGCAGCACTGGAAGATACAGATAATCTTTCCCAGGATACAGCAGAAAAGCTGAAGACTCAGATTGAAGAAAAAGAAGCAGCTCTTGAGTATTCAAAAGTAGAAAGAGAACTTGCTGAACTGGAGCTTCAGGCAGGAGTTGAGTATAATGCAGATGATTATACGACAGCATCTGCCAAAGCATATACCGATGCAAAGAAAGCTCTGAGTGATCTGATCGAAGCAGATAATACTACAAGAGTTAATCCGACAGAGATCGCAGCAAAGAAAGCAGCTTATACAGACAGTATTACAGCATTAGTTGATGTGAGAAGTCTGAAGAGCGTGATCGCAGAATGCAATGAACGGCATGAGGGAAATGAAAAGAAGTATACAGCAGCAAGCTGGAAGAATTACAGTGATGCACTGGATGCAGCAAATGCTGTTCTTGCAAATGGAACAACAGAAAGTGTACAGGAAGCAGAGACAGCTCTGCGGGCAGCAGAAGGAGCACTTGTACTGAAAGATACATCCGCAGTACAGACAGTCATTGATGAGATGAAGAAAGTCAATGCGGAAAATTACACAAGCGACAGCTATGCAGTCCTGAAAGCAGCTATCGCACAGGCTGAAAGCCAGATTGATGATGAGACAAAGGCAGATGCCAATATCCGTGCTATGCAGGATGCGAAAGCAAATCTTATCAGCATCGTGGAACTGAATGCAGCATTAAGTGATGCAGCAAAATATGAAGCAGCTAATTATACAACAGATTCCTATACAGTTCTGGCAGCAACTGTAAATGCGGATAACATGAATGCATTGAAGACATCCGGTACAGCAGAACAGATTGCAGAAGCAGTACAGTCTATCCGCAATGCAATCGATGGTCTTGTATTAAGAGCAACAGATATGGATGCTTACAGAGATAAGATTCAGTTCAAGTCTGAAGCAGGAGATTACACAGAAGAGACTTATACAGAGTATAAGGAAGCTTACGATGCACTGATGGCACTGGACAGCAGTACAGGAAATGTATCAGCAGATGAGTTCCAGGCAGCAAAAGCAAGATTTGAAAATGCACAGGCAGCACTGAAAATGATCAAGGCAGATTACACGAAAGTGGATGAAGCACTTGCAAAAGTACCGGCTGATCTGAGTATTTATACAGACGCAACTGTGAAGACACTGAAAGATGCGATCGCCAAGGTCGACAGAAATCAGCCATTGTCCAAGCAGGCAGAAGTAGATGCTTATGCAGATGCGATTCATGATGCAATCAACAACCTGGTTGTAAAATCCAAGTCTGATGATGGAAAGGATAACCAGAACGGTAATTCCAACAATGGTCAGAATAATGGAAATACAGCAGGTAATGGAAATGGATCGGGCAAAGGAAATGGCACATCCTCTAACGGAGCAGTCAAGACCGGAGATACTGCACCGATCGCAGGAGCATTTGCACTGATGATACTGGCAGCAGGGGCGGTTGTAACCGTGCTGAAAAGAAAAAGATACTAAGATGCAGCGTTAAAAATGCAAAGCAGGGTGTCCGTACAAAAGGACACCTGAAATGAGATAATAAGAATCAGATGAGGAACTCTTATCTGGTTCTTATTTTTGTTACACAAATTTGAAAGCTTATTTAAAAAAATAAGTTGTAAATGCAGTTCTCAAATGAATACAGACTGAATCAATACGGCAGCAATGAAGCAGCAGAAAGGAATATGATTTATGAGAAGAATAACTTATACGAACTGGATGTCCAAAATTTTTAAAGAAATCACCAACGGAAGAGGAGAGCGGGTGCTCGAGAATCCTGCAGTTCAGGTCCTTGGAGCTATTTTCAGAAAGATGAATCTAGATCAGAATACCATCGGAGCTGTGTCAGAACGTCTGCAGAATGAGAAAGAGAAAAAAGATAATATTGTGAAAATAATTGTTGCAGTAGTTATCATATATCTGATCTGTTATATCATTGGCGGCGAAGTTGAGTGGCTGGCAAGAACGGCGATTATATGGACGGGAATCGTGTTGGCGATCCGGGGGATAAGGAAGAAAAACTAAGTGCCCCCTGTATATGAATTGCCATATGTCGCGGATGATCAGGAGATATTGTCTGAATATACAATTCAGACATACATCTTCAGACCTCTGCATAGATTGTAAAAAATAAACGATGCAGGGGCTTTTCCATGAGAGATTATATTGAGGAGCGGGCGGTGGAAATCGCAGACTATATTATAGAAAATAGTGCGACGGTGAGACAGACTGCGAAGCAATTCAGGATAAGTAAGAGTACGGTACATAAAGACGTCACCGAACGGCTTCTTCAAATCAATCCCTCTCTGGCACAGGAGGCACGAAAAGTGTTGGACATGAATAAATCAGAACGACA
>OCQA01001841.1_pt1 | contig 12993 bp, 9 predicted proteins | sample 1538571 | NCBI WGS metagenome assembly OCQA01 (sample SAMN04571708, study PRJEB22368) | human gut metagenome | biome: human gut; material: stool | host: Homo sapiens | place: Luxembourg | collected 2012-09-28 | reverse complement strand
ACTCCTGCCGATGCTAAGAAGGCAAGAGAACTCGGCGCCGAGGGTATCGGTCTTTGCCGTACAGAGCATATGTTCTTTGAAGAGGACAGAATCGCAGCATTCAGAGAGATGATTTGCTCCGATACAGTTGAGGAGAGAGAAGCAGCTCTCGAGAAGATTCTTCCTTATCAGCAGGGTGACTTTGAGGCTCTTTATGAGGCTCTTGAGGGCTGTCCTGTAACTATCAGATTCCTTGATCCGCCGCTTCATGAGTTTGTTCCTACCGAGGAAGCAGACATCGAAAAGCTTGCTAAGGCTCAGAATAAGAGCGTAGAGGAAATCAAGGCTATCATTTCTTCTCTTCACGAGTTCAACCCGATGATGGGTCACCGTGGTCTTCGTCTTGCTGTTACATATCCTGAAATCGCTAAGATGCAGACTAAGGCTGTTATTCGTGCAGCCATCAATGTTTCTAAGGCTCACCCTGATTGGAATGTAGCTCCTGAGATTATGATTCCTCTCGCTTGTGATGCTAAGGAACTCAAGTATGTTAAGGATATCGTTGTTGCTACTGCCGATGCAGAAATCGCTGCAGCAGGCGTAGATATGAAGTACGAAGTTGGTACTATGATTGAGATTCCTCGTGCTGCTCTTACAGCAGGCGATATCGCTAAGGAAGCAGAGTTCTTCTGCTTCGGTACTAACGACCTTACCCAGATGACATTCGGCTTCAGCCGTGATGACGCAGGTAAGTTCCTTAACGCTTACTATGACAAGAAGATATTTGAGAGCGATCCGTTTGCTCGTCTTGACACAACAGGTGTAGGCCAGCTTATGGAAATGGCTGTTAAGAACGGTAAGGCTACCCGTCCTTCACTTCACTGCGGTATCTGCGGTGAGCACGGCGGCGATCCTACTTCCGTTGAGTTCTGCCACAAGATCGGTCTTGACTATGTATCTTGCTCACCGTTCCGTGTTCCGATTGCTCGTCTTGCTGCTGCTCAGGCTGCTATCGCAGAGATGTAATCGTTTCTCGTAACAGAATAATATACAAAACAGGAGGATGGTAAAAAACCATCCTCTTTTTTATTTTTGTTGCAATGCGTAAGTCGAACTGTAAAATATGCGCTACTTAATATGTTTTATATTATTATATATAATATATAAATTATAATATATGCAAGGGCGAGGGATTTATTACAAATATTAATTTGAAAAAGTTTTGTGCAATTCTATATATGGACGAAATTTTTAGATTATCAGGAGAATTATACAATATATAGAATGCTTGTTGTTGAAGCTTGCTAAAAAGTTACAATTTGTAACAACCCTGTAACTAAAGTTTGTAAGAACCGTCCAAATATTCAATTTAGTACGCTAAAGCACAAAAGTCATCAACCACAATATGTAGTAACTCAACTCGATTTTGACGGATTAACGAATGTCTCATTTATGCATTTTGCACAAATTCATCTTTATTTTCCATTTGACTCATTGTCTATAAGTGCTATAATAGGCACCGTTTTGAGGCAATACTCTATAGAGAGGAATAAATTTCATTGTATATTCCGTATCTCAGGATTGCCAAGAAAGGAAGATATAAGATGACGAACCGATTTAGTACAGGTAAACGACTTATTAAGCCTATCCTGTCAGTAGCAGTTGCGCTTGTGCTTCTTATAACATTGTTTGTAAACACAGCATTTGCCGATTCGGCAAAGAAATATGATGTTACCGTTATTGACGGTAACGATACGATTGCGGTTACTACAACCGAGACCGAGCCTATCGAGATTCTTAAATCGGCAGGCATTACTCTTTCACCGAGTGATAAACTTGATATTTCAAAATTTGTTGCAGAACACGGCGGAACGATTACAATCGACAGATATAATTTAATCTATCTGTCACTTGCCGGTGTAATTACCGAGTACGGAGTTTATTCCGATACTGTGCTTGAGGCTCTTGAGGAGCTCGGCTATAAGGTCGGCGAAAATGACAGCGTAAGTTGTTCTCTCAGCGACCCGGTGGTAAACGGAATGGTTATCAGCATTGATTCAGCCATTACCGTAACACTCACTGCGGACGGAAAGTCAGAGGACTTTGCGTTGCTTTCGGGCAATGTTCAAAGTTTGCTCGATAAGGCAGGCGTTAAACTCGAGGGTGATGATTATACAGAACCGTCGCTTGATACTGAACTTACGGACGGTATGAGCGTTACCGTTAACCGTGTAACCTATACTGAAGAAACAGTAACCGAAACAGTTAACTACGACACCGTTAAGATTGACGATTCCGATATGGAAGTCGGTACGGAAAAGGTGCAGACTCAGGGCGTAAACGGTGAGGACAGCGTAACCTATAAGGTTAAACTTGTAAACGGCAAAGAAGATTCAAAAACTGAAATCAGCCGTAAAGAGACAAAAAAGAGCGTAAATAAAGAAGTAAGAGTCGGAACGAAACTTCCCGATAATTACAACAGCGTTGAGCCTAACGGCGTAACAACCTGGAACGGGTACAGCGTAGGCGATACCGTAAGCGGCAGATATTCTCATTACTGTGCTTGCTCGATTTGTAACGGCAATTCAAGAGGTGTTACCACTTCCGGCAGAAGAATTCAAAACGGTATGCAAAATCCGTACTATGTCGCTTGTAACTGGCTTCCGCTCGGCACCGTAATCGATGTTGACGGTCAGCTTTATACAGTAGCTGACAGAGGCGGCTCGGGTCTTTCAAAGAAGGGCAGAATAGATATTTTCACCCCCGAAGGACATTCTATGTGCTATGCTCTCGGCGTAGGTAATTGCACAATTACTATCGTTCGCCTCGGCTGGTAAACTTAATAATTCCAAAGTACAGAGCGGTGCTGAAAAGCATTGCTCTGTTTTTGTATAATTATGGCAAACTGCGGAATAATATTTTAGGTGATTGAATGTACTATACCTTTGATGATGATGCCACTACCGCCGAACTTTGCGACACTACCGACAGTCGCCTTGCCTATGGATATATACCGCAGACGGAACTTCAAGCGGCGGTAAAGCATTTTTCTTTGCCGTGTCAAACTCTCGTTTTGCTCACTTCTCTCAGCCACCTAAATGAGGTATTTGTCTATGATGACTGTATTTTTACCGTTATCGACACTCGGCGTGACCGCTTCGCCGTTTATGTTCGGAAAAATCTTCTTCTCGTTGTTGCCATAAAGGACAGCAGTCATACCGTGCGTGACAGTTTTATCTCTCTGGCTCCCATCGAAGAGCCCACCCTTGCCCGACTCATTTGTATTTTAATCGAAGATTTGATTTCCTGCGACTCAAAATATCTGCTTACTGCTCGTGAAACCGTTGAGAAAATGGAAAAACAACTTCTTTCCTCAAACGAGGCAAAGGATTTTAATCTTCGCCTTTTCAGCCAAAAAGAGAACCTCTTTGAACTTTACGCTTATTGCGATAATCTGCTGGATTTCGTCTCGGCACTCGGGGAAAATAAGCCGAACATTTTTGATGATGAAGAACTTAAATCATTTTTGCCTATCGGCGATAAAATTACCCGCCTTAAAGAAAGCGTGCGTATGATTCGTGAGAATATCGAGCATTTGCGTGACGCTTATCAGTCAAATCTTGATTTGCGCCTTAACCAAACGATGAAAATTTTTACCGTGTTCACCGTTCTTTTTTCGCCGCTGTCTTTTATTGTCGGCTGGTACGGTATGAATTTTAAGTATATGCCCGAACTTTCTTCTCCCTACGGCTATGCCGGAGTCGCCGCCCTCGTTCTCGCCGTGGCGGTCGGTCTGCTTATTTGGTTTAAGCATAAGCGCTGGATATAGAGCATAGAATTCTATGGTGATTCTATGATGAAATTTAATAAAGCCGATACCGTTTCAGGCTACACCGCCTGTGCTCATATCCACCTGATAGGCTCGGGGGAATGCGTTGTTGACGGATTAAAGCGTGTGCTCGAATACACTTCGGAATATATAAAAATCGACCTCGGTTCGTTTTCCGTCGGCATCAGCGGCTGTGCACTCAGAATAAACGAGTTCTCGCCCGAGGGTGCAATCATTCGTGGCGATATTCTCTCTCTGGAGTATTTTTCAAATAAATAGATTTCTTCGACTTTTTTTCGGCTGCGTTAAATTCACTTTCACCGACGGATTTTGTGAGGATTTTATAAATGAATGCCTTGTGCGTGACTTAAATATAATAAATGTTCGTCGCACGGATAACGGTCTCACCGCCGAATGCTCCCCCGAGGAGTATGCCTCGATTGCCGATACGGCACGAAAATGCGGCGGCAGAACAAGAATTCTTAAAAAAAGCGGCGTCGTTTTTCTTCTATCCAAAATGCAAAACCGTATGGGACTTTCAGTCGGTATCGTTTTGGGCATTGCCGTCTTTTCGCTTCTCTCCGGCTTTGTCTGGGACGTTCGTGTCACGGGAAACGAAACACTCACCTCATCTCAAATTTCGGACTTTCTCGCAGAGCAGGGACTTCGCCCCGGTGTGCATTGGAAAAGCGTTGATAAAGATGTGTGCGAAAGTCTCGTTATGGCAGAATTCGACGAGGTTGCATGGGTACATATAAACCGCCTCGGCACTTGTGCTCAGGTGGAAATTAACGAAACCGAGCCTAAGCCCGAAATGGCCGACTCAACTAAGGCGTCTAATCTTAAAGCGACTAAGGACGGCACAATTATTTCATGCGTTGTATATGACGGCTGGCAGCAGGCATTTAAGGGCGATGCTGTGATAAAGGGCGACATTTTGGTCAGCGGCGTTTATGAGAGCGAGCACGCCGAGGAAAATATGTTCGCTCACGCCGACGGACTTTTTATTGCTCAAACCGAAAATCCTTTTTCCCATACCGTCTCCCGTGAGCAAAAGCGAAAGCGTGTCACTTCGGTTAAAAACCGTAAGGCACTCTCTCTCTTTGGACTTTACATTCCGCTTTATTTCGGCAAAATTCCCGATAAAAACGCAGATGTAAATAAAACCGCCGATTATCTTAAAATTAATAACCGCCCCGTTCCGATAGGCGTTATAAATATCGAGGTCACTTCCTACGAAATCTATTCCTATACTATGAATGATGACGAACTGCTGGAGATGCTTAACGCCGAAACCGAGGAAAAAATCAATTCCCTTTACGGCAGCGATAATGTTTTGCATTCGGATATAGCCGTGTCGCTTCAGTCCGATAAGGGAGTCGCATCGGGCAGCGTGAGTGCACTTGAAAACATCGGCGAGGTCGTGGAATTTTATGATATAAAGGACATTTCCGATTAATTTCCTATTGAAGATTAATGGTACTTGTGCTAAAATTGACTTGATAATAAAACAAAAAGAGGAGGTTTGTGTATGCAAATGACTTTTCGCTGGTTTGGCAAGGAAAAGGATACCGTTTCCCTTGAACAAATTAAGCAGATACCGAATGTGGTCGGAGTTGTTCCTGCTCTGCACGATTTGCCTGCGGGCGAGGCTTGGACTATGGACAGGGTTCAGGCTATGTATGATGAGATTACCGCATCGGGACTTACTATGGAGTGCATCGAGAGCGTTAACGTCCACGAGGATATTAAAATCGGTCTCCCTTCAAGAGATAAATATATCGAGAATTATAAAACTTCTATTCGCAATCTGTCTAAGGTCGGCGTTAAGGTTATATGTTATAACTTTATGCCTGTGTTCGACTGGACAAGAACAGATCTTTATATGCCTCTTTCCGACGGCTCGACCTGCCTTTGCTATGACGGTAAGCAGGTAGAGGGTAAGTCGCCCGAGGATATGTTCAGAGAGATTGACGATAATTCTAACGGCTACGCTATGCCCGGCTGGGAAACCGAGAGAATGGGCGAAATTAAAGAACTGTTTGAAAAATATAAGGGCGTCACGGCAGAGGATTTGTGGAATAACCTTAAATATTTTCTTGAGGCAATTATGCCCACTTGCGAGGAATGTGATGTCAAAATGGCTATTCACCCCGATGACCCGCCCTGGAGCATATTCGGCTTGCCCCGTATAATTACGGATAAGGCGGCTGTTGAGCGACTTCTTGCTATGGTGCCGTCAAAGTATAACGGCTTGACTCTTTGTACCGGTTCGCTCGGCGCAAGCCCCGATAACGATATGGTAGAGATTATTAAGGCGGCAGGCGACAGGATTTACTTTGCTCATCTTCGCAATGTACGGATTAATAATCAGTGGTTTAACGAAACTGCCCACGAGAGTAACGCAGGCAGTCTTGATATGTACGAGATTGTTAAGGCACTTCAGGAGGTCGGATTTGACGGCTATGTTCGTCCCGACCACGGCAGAATGATTTGGGGCGAGGTTGCAAGACCCGGCTACGGACTTTATGACAGAGCACTCGGTGCATGCTATCTTAACGGTCTTTGGGAAGCAGTAGAAAAAAGCAGAAAGGCTTAATCGGCTCCCTTAATAGGGAAACTGTCGGAACTTGTTTCCGACTGAGGGGTTCACTTAACTATAACAAAACACTCAATGTTGACCGTGGGTTATGTTCTCGAATAAAAGGACAAACCCCATACCACTTTTGGAGGAATTATAATGATACATGAAAACTTAAAAGGCAGAGTGGCTGTCGTAACAGGCGGCGGCGGAGTTCTCTGCGGACAGTTTGCAAAAACACTGGCAAAGCAAGGCTGTAAGGTAGCCGTGCTTGATTTGAATGAGGCGGCGGCTCAAAAGTGCGCCGATGAAATTATCTCTAACGGCGGCGAGGCGATTGCTGTCGGCTGTAATGTTCTCGATACTGAGTCTATGCAAAATGCTCGTCAGGTGATTAACGAAAAATTCGGCACCTGCGACATTCTCCTTAACGGAGCAGGCGGTAATAATCCTAAGGGAACTACCACAAAGGACACTCTCGAAAAAATCGACCTTCTCCAAAAAGACGAGAATGTTAAGACCTTTTTCGACCTTGACCCTGACGGAATTTCTTTTGTATTTAATCTTAATTTCCTGGGCACTCTTATTCCTACCCAGGTGTTTGCAAAGGATATGGTGGAAAAGGAGCATGCCTGCATCGTTATGATTACTTCGATGAACGCATATCGTCCGCTTACCCGTATTCCTGCTTACTCTGCGGCAAAGGCTGCTGTAAAGAACTTTACCGAATGGATGGCTGTTCATTTTGCTCCTATGGGAATCAGAGTAAATGCCATCGCTCCCGGCTTCTTCTCGACTAAGCAGAATGCCGCTCTCCTCTGGAACGAGGACGGCACTCCTACCGAGCGTACAGGCAAAATCCTTGCCGCAACCCCGATGGACAGATTTGGCGAGCCTGCCGAACTTGACGGCACTCTCCTCTTCCTTTGCGACGAGGCATACAGCGGTTTTATCACAGGCGTAAATATTCCCGTTGACGGTGGATTTAACGCATATTCGGGCGTATAAAATCGGTGCAAAAATTACATTAGCATTGTTTAGCACACATTTGCCGCAGATTGCATTTGCAGTCTGTGGCTTTTTTCGTACCTGTATGATAAATTGTTAACAAAATGTTCTTCTTTGTTTGGTGCAATTTTACTAAAAAAATATTTGTATTTTGTTTATATTAATAGTGAATACAGAGATATTGCGACAAAATAATTGAATATGTAATAATTTTGCAATATAATCTGTTAGTTAAAAGATAAAATCTGTATTTTGATAAAGGAGTTGACTGATTTATGAAGAAATATTCGATTCGATTTGTGTCAATTATACTTTCACTCATACTTGTTATTTCGTCATTACCGCTGACTGTGTTAAGCGTTAGCGCAGCGGACGGTGACACCGCAACGACAAATCTTGCAGCCTCGGATGTTGCATATTGCGGCACAGGCGTAGGCTTTGACAGTAATAAATGCGTTCGCTTTCCCGAGCAGGGCTATACCGCTATCAAGCATTGCGAGTTTACCTTTACGGGTACTGTAAGCGGCGGTCAGGCTGTCGGAACATTCAGCTCCGATGCCCTCGGATATACAAAATATGTTAATATTTCAGCTGCTTTACAGCAACCGTTAAAGACAACAGCCGAAACGCTCACTGTTGCTTTTAATTCGGCAATAGGCGGTACGGTTTCTATTCATAATAGCGCAGGACAATACCTTTTCTTCCGTGATGAGGAATGGAAAAACGGTGAGTACTATAAGTTCGACAGATATGGCAAAGCGGAGATTACTCAAACAGCATTTTCACTTTTCGTTAGGGAAAGCGGAAATACCACCTCGGGAATTAACGGCTATAAGAGAGTTCAAAATATAAATGAAATTAAACAGGGCGAAAAATATTTAATCGCACACCCGGGCAAGTACGACAGAAATACCTCAAATGCAGCCGATGGCTCTGCTTGGTATGTTCTTCACCCTTCAAAGAGCGATGAAAACTATGTTCAGGTCGCTAAGGTTTATAACACTGTCCTAAGTTCAACGGCTAAAAGAATTCAAAACGGTAGTTTCGAGTATAATGCCGACGGCAGCCCATATGTCCAAGCATCAGGCAATCAGCCACAATCTCATGCAATTCAGGCTTGGAATACCACAGCCGAAGAAAATAAGGTAGAACTTTTTAATGCGAGCAGTATGGCACACATGTCTGCAAGTGATTCGTCAAAAAATTATATTCCCGACGGAAGCTATGCAGCCGAACTTAATGCGGATGAACCGGGTTCTCTTTATCAGGTAGTGAACACTATGCCGAGCAGTACATATCTTTGGGGACTTGACCACAGAGGCCGTTCCGGTACGGATACTATGGCTTTGGTTATCGGTCCGAGCCAAGAGTTAAGACCGAGCAAAAACAGCGGCTCAACCAATTCCGAAACAACGTCATCGACTACCAAGAAGAATTATGGCAAAGACCAGTTTATGCAGATGGTCGAGTGGGCAAAGGCACAGGCAAAGATCACACTTCCCGATTACAGCAAAAGTATAAGCGGAAAAGGAATTCAGAATATCACCGTGTATTCTAAGCCTTTCGGATTAAACGGTTCGTTTAAGTCGAACGATGAGCTTTCTCCGTTCAGCCTTGTCCCCACAGACGAGCATACAGAGGAATGGCATATTTGGATTATGACTTCCGGAAACAGTGACTGGTCGTCTTACGGCTCAAACGATGAGGAAAACGGCATAAATACCTATGGAAATATTAACTCCTCCGATATGGAGAAGCTAAAGCAGTACTTTTACAGAGTTCCTGCCGGTCAAACAGAGTCTATGTTTGCGTTCGTTCCTATCGACACGGCATACCAGCACCAAAACCCCGGTAAGACCACCCTCGGTAACTTGCTCGATAATGTAAATTTCGAGGTGTTTAACTCGTTTACAGCAAGTTCAACCAACCACGGAGCAGGTTCGCTGACAGATAACGACAACGGCCATGCCAATGAGCAGGATATTACAGATACTCATCCTATTTCTGTTTATACTAAGGATAATTCAACCCAAAATCTTGTTGCTGAAATCAAGAAAGAGGATAGTGGTAAAGATGTAACCTTTGCAGGTGTCTACCTCACCACTCAGAACGCAAAAGGCGAAAGCGTTACCGTCTTTAAGCCTCTTAAAAATTGCGAGATTGACGAAAGTCAGCTTGAATGGAAAACGGATTCAAAAAACGAAAAACTCCAAACCGCTACGGTTACATTGCCGAACGGTCAGCAGGCTGTTGTTTCCAGATTGAAAAATGATAATAAAGGATATGTGTACGACATCCCCGACGATATGTGGCTCAAAACCACCGACAGTAACGGTAATACCGACTATGTTATGCAGATAAAGAATGTGTCCTCATCTATGGACGCTCACTTTATCTTCCTTAAAAGTCCTACCGTAACCTATGACGCAAACAGCATAAGCGGTTTTGAGTACAAAATCAGCGATACCAATACCACAAATGTTTATACCTTTAAGCCTCAATCGGTTGATGGCGGAGTAAAATATATCGACCCTGTATCGTCCCGTAACCCTGATGCACCTAATGAGGGTTGGAAGTTTACAGGCTGGAAGTTGTTTGACACCAACGGAGTTGTAAAGGACAATAACGGTAACGATGTGATTTTAAGCGGTACTAACGCTATCGCTTGTAATACAAAACAGCCGAACGGTCAGCCGACCGAGCGTACATTCGTTGTTGTTGACGGACAAAGAGTAGAGGACGCTTTCAATGAAGGTGTCGATGTTGTCGACAGCAAAAATGCTATCATCGGCAAGCAGTGGACAGTCAAGGACAGCGCAAAGGACAGCGTTGTTTACGAAAAGGAGTCCGAGGCTCTTTCGTTGGTTGCTCAGTGGAGATTTAAGAATACCTTTACCCCCGAGTATCAGAATAATGTTACCGATACAGGCTTTACTCAGGGCGAAACCGGCGGTACAATCGAACTTAAAAACACCGACAGCGAGAATTATTCCGTAGGCGAAAACGGCACAAAGTCGTATTTTGCAGGTGTTGGGGAGCAGGTTGTTGCAACCGCTAAGGCAAAAGAGTTCTACACCTTTATCGGTTGGTACGACAGCGAGGGCAATGTAGTTACCACAAATCCCGAACTTGTCGTAAATCAGGTTAAGGGCGAAATCGGTAAGTATTCCGCTCGTTTCCAAAAGACAGGCGTAACCGTAAACTTCTACTATTTAGAGTATAACAAAGACACAAAATCTTACGAATATAAGGTTTATGACGGCGGTAAGTATACTCAGTATCTTAATAAGAACGGCATCGCAAAGCAGCCGACAGGTGACAGCAAAAAAGTAAAGACTTGGTATACCTCACGTACAAATCTCGGCGCTGATACAGCATTTGACTTTACTAAAACTCTTGATAAGAGCATAGACCTTTATGCCGCTCCTGCCTTTACATTTAATTATCTTAATCAGTTCCAGTTTGCAGAGCCGTGGCGAATGATTACCTATGCTACCCTCAAGTATGACGGAAAATATATAGATATGAAAACTGACCCGGATGTAACCGATTATAAGGTATACATTCTTAAAGCAAGTTCCGTAAACGATGCAAAGCCTACTTCGAAAGATATTAAGGCTAATACAAATACTAAGGTTGTAAAAAAGGATGACCCGAACATTATGTTCGACGGTACAACGGGCGTAGTAAATGCTAAGTTTAACCGAATCGGTACTAAGTATAATAATCAGTATATTTTCGATATGAAAAAGCCTGTTTGGGTAACCTTTGAGTTTACATACAGAGGCATTACATATACCGCTAATGTTAAAAACAGAAGTCTTTATAATAACATTGATACTTATATGAAGACTACCGGACAGCAGTATTATACCGAGTACAGCAAGCAACAAAAGGAAGTGCTTGACGCTATTAATAAAATGTACGATGCAACCGCAAAGTATGATATTAAAGAAGCAACAAAGTGTAACTCCTCGGTTTCCGTATCAAACGATGTAAAGAATAGCGTTAAAGATCCCGAAGAGGGCTACAAATTTGACTCGTCAACAACTATAAGAAATATCGAGCCGTGGGGCTTTAAGTATTCGTTCAGCGTAAATGGTAAGGCACTCAGCGAATATTCCGATTACGGCGTGGTTGTTCTCTCGGGTGCAGACAAGGCACCTACCAATGCAAGTCAACTTGTAAATAACGAAAAGGCTGTTATGTATTCTAAGTCGGGTAAAAATATTTACGACGTTGAAGGCGATGCAAATACGGCTGCCGCTTATCATGTAAACGGTATCACTATCGCAAACTATGATAAGCCTACTTACGCAGTGTTCTTTGTAAAGGACAGCAACGGCGACTACCATTATTCGTCGGTTATCTCAAACAGTTATAAGGATATCGCCGAAAATGACACTTCCGACAGCAAAGCAGTAAGCACGGCAATTCTGAATTATGCCCAAAAGTATAACGAATATGTGGACGCTATCAGCAGTAAAAATAATTGATGAGGAGGGAAATATTATGAAAAAGAAAAGTGAATTTGAACTTCCGAAAATCGAAGTAGTAATGTTTTCCGTTTCATCCGAAGTTCAAACAGGTTGGATTCTTACACCCAGCGGTAAATGGGAAGAAGAGGACGATTGGATCGACCCGGAAGATAACATTTACTGATAATTAATAAAACTAAAACGCTTGACTGAATTTATTGTTTCAGCCAAGCGTTTTTATATGCCTTGATTTGTGTTAGTTTTTTGTTATCGAAAACAATAATGCCGCAGGCGAACCCACGGCATTATTTATTATTCTGTTGTTTGAATCAGTTTTATGTAGTGGTCGATTATGTCGGCTGCGTTTTCTATGCCCACCTTTGATGAATTGATGATAAGGTCATAGTAGCGTGAATCGCCCCATTTTTCCTTGCAATAGTAATTGTGGTACTGCTTTCTCTGCTTATTTACCTTTTCTACCATTGACTCGCCCTCAACCTCTGTTATGCGATACAGTTTAGAGATTCTTGTAGCCTCGTAAACCAAATCGCCTGTTACAAAGATTGAAACCATATTTTCGTTGTCTTTGAGGATTGATGTAGCACATCTGCCGACTACAACAAAACTTTCGCCCGAATTTGCTTTTTCACGCAAAAAGTCGAATTGCATCTGGCTTATTGTTTCTTCGGGAGAATTGGTGAAGCCGTTTACGGTTCTGGAAAACAATCTGTTTCTCGGAATCTCGTCATATTTCTTCAGCTCGTCTAAGTCAAGGTCTTTTTCCTTTGCGATTAGTTCAATCATTTCCTTATCATAGAGCGGAATACCGTATTTTTTCGCCAAAATTTCGCCGATTTTGTGACCGCCCGAGCCGTATTCACGACCGATTGCAATGATTCTTTGCTTAGCCATATTGTCTCCTCCTTAAAAATTAAAAATATCTTACCTTAATTATAAGCATTGCTATTACTAAAACAATAATTGTTGCGGGAATTGCGGTCTTGCAGTATTTGCCCCAGCCTACCGGGTGTCCTGCTTTTGCCGCAACGGATGTACCTACTACATTTGCGCTTGCGCCGATTGGTGTAGCCGAGCCGCCTATGTCCGTACCGATTGAC
>OCQA01001814.1_pt1 | contig 13194 bp, 17 predicted proteins | sample 1538571 | NCBI WGS metagenome assembly OCQA01 (sample SAMN04571708, study PRJEB22368) | human gut metagenome | biome: human gut; material: stool | host: Homo sapiens | place: Luxembourg | collected 2012-09-28 | reverse complement strand
CTGCTCCGGCTTGTAGGTGGGCGGTGTTTCCTTGTTGCGGTCCGCTTCCGGTACCTCATCCGCCGCATGATCCTTCTCCATCTTGCTGAGAGACTCCGGCGCGTCCGGCTTGGTGGGTGTTCCCTGAATGGCCTGCTCTGTGCCGGAGCTGTCAGCGTCGTTGCCGAGATCGTGGTGATCTCCATCTGTCTTGATATCCACCTTTACCTCTGGATTGCTGATGTTCACTACCGGATCTTTCGTGTCCGGCACATCGTCCGGGATGGCGGGGTCGATGGGCATGGGCACCGCCGCAAGGCGGCTGACGATCCCCACCACCAGTGCCGCGCAGAGCAGGACGCCTGCCGCAATGAGGATGATGCGTTTTGTTTTCTCTGTCATAATCGAACTCCTTTCTTAGTAAGGGTTGATAATCCATCTTCTTATCCTGAACATACCACAGCTCTGTGCGGAAGTCCACCGCAAGAAACTGAAAGCATTAAAACTTTGGAATATACTTGGCTTCCACCCTCAGATTTATGCTTATAGGCGGCAATATCCGTCCGGCAAAGCGGGTGGGGACCTCCAGATGGAGGGTGGCGGTTGCGAGATACCCCTCGCTCTGGCCTGATGCGATGGCGTTGTTGGAGATGCGGACGGACAGGTCGGAGATCGTATACTCCAGCTCATTTCCAGCGTATTTCATGTAGCCCTCGCCATCTGTGGTAAGGCCAAGAATATAGGATAGGTTGCCGTAGATATCACCGGTGTCAATGGACTCAAACCACTCACCATCCCCCTCTGGGAACCAACCTGCGGCATAGCCCTCCCGCACAGAGTGGTACACATCGTCATAATTCTCATTGACCGTGGCAATGACCGCCTGTTGCACCGCGTCCCGCACACCTTGCACGATAATATTGACTCGAAAATACTCGGAGATGAGCATAAAGAGCATCAGCAGGCAGAGTGTCACAGCAATGACCATGGGATAGCCCTCACCGGAGCGGGAGCGCAAGAATCGTTTTCTCACTTCCAGTACACCTCCGATCTGCCGCTGGCCTGTGCCGTCAGTTCAATAGGAAAGCTGCCAAGCCCACCAAAGCCGATGTCCATATCCATGGTCAGCGTCACCGTCACCTCCTCATTGAGTTGGATGCGGCCGGTACGGGACCAGCGGATGTCCGGGTCGATCTCCAACCGCTCAGACAACACCTGCGCGTTTCACTCCCGACTCTGCCGGTGATCTCGGCTTCCCGCACCAGCTCGGCGGCGAAGGTGTCAAGCTGCTGCTTCGCCACATACACCGGCAGCACCTTCACCGCCAATGCGATCACCAGCATGGCACAGAGGATGAGGACACAGGTATCGATATAGCCCTCGCCGGAGCGTTTCTTCCATTTGTTTCTCATCCGAACAGCCCTCCCATCGAGGTGAGGATCTGCATGAGGATGACCACAATGTAGATAAGCATAAAGCAGACCAGCATGACGAAGGAGTACACACGGATCTTGGGCGGGATCTTCGCTGCCTGTGCCTTGAGCCGCTGAAGCTCCAGCTGTTTCATATCGTGCGCCAGCATCTGAAAATAGATGCGCCCGTCATCCCCGCGCAGGACGCCGATGAGCCCACGCACGATGTCCGAGAGCATGGGCGACGCCAGCCTGCCCTCGAAGCGCACCAGTGCCGCCTCATAGGAGGACGAGCGCATATCCGCGGTCAGCACATCCAGCTCACGGGCGAAGTCGGGACCGGCGTGCCGCTTGTAATTTTCAAGGATCGTCAGCACATCGCGGCTGGCTCCCAGCTCCTGCTCCACTGTGGCAACAAAGCGGGGCAGCTCTCCCTCGATCTTCTCGCGGCGTTCGGTGACCTTTTCCTCCGCCTTGCGGCTCTCCTTGAAGTAAAGCAATATCGACAGCAGCACCACGATGGGCGAGAGCAGAGGAAAAATCAGCAGACACGGAATGACCGCCAGCAGCGCGGCGGCAGGCTTGAGGATGGTATAGGCCAAGTAGACCTCCGGCGTCATATCCATTCCGGCAGCACTCAGCGTGCGCTCCATGCGGTGACGCTTGTACTCATCCATACGGATATACTTGGAGAGCTTGATGGCCCAGCCAAGGAAGAGGGCGTCCAGCGACTTCATCCGCTTTTTCTCGGTTCGCCCTGCGGATAGGAGTGCCTTCTCCGTGGAGAGACGGGGCAGCTTCAGAATATCCGCCAGAATGAAGAACAGACCCGCGGCAACGGCCACACCGAAAAGGAACAGTAAGATCGTCATGTCCGTCACCTCCGATATTCAATGGGCTGGGTCAGCTTGACCACTCTGGCAAAGGAGAGAAAGATAGCGGCGGCACAGACCGCCAGCACCGCTTTGCCGGGTACGGTGGTCATCAAGGCTGCATACCAGTCCTTGTTGAGAAAGTACAGCAGTGGGATATTCAGCACCACCAGCGCCGCCATGGAGATGAATTCCTTGCGGGGCGCGAACACGAGATTCTCCAGCTCCCCATTGATGATGCGCATATCCGAGAGCTTTGCCACAATGGGATTAAGGGTGCTTTTCATGCTGTGGTCATACTGGCAGGCGGAGAGTGCCTCACACCACTCCCGCCACACCTCATTGTCAATGGCAGACTTCAGCTCCGCCAACGCTACATTCATATCCGGGTCGATGTGCTTGATGCGGGTGAGGAAGCTGCGGAACACGCCTTGCACGGGCGGGTTCAGATAATTGATATTCTCCTCCACGGCGGTCTGCAGATCCTCACTGCGGAGGTAGGCCGTGGTGATGATAGAAAGTGCTGTTTCCAGCTCGGTGGAGATGTCCTTCTTGTAGTGTCCGGCTGTGAGCTTGATGTACCAGAACGGTAAAAACATCATGCCCATTGCTAAAACCGGAACGAGCAGAAAGTTATTCAGCACGATAGCAATGCCTGCACCCACAGCAAAGAACAACAGCGATGCCGCGCACAGCATGGGAAAGCGATCCTCCTTGCCGGTGGTTTTCAGGATCGTCTGCGTTTCTAATATCTCACGGCGAATAAAGTTCGGCTTCTTGCGCTGAGTGGCTTCATTGATTTCATCACGGATGCTCCTAGGACCGACGGTCAACCGGTGAAACACACCCAGCGTGAAATCCATGGGCGAGATGCGAAAGATAAGAAATGCGCCGGCAATCATGCCAACGCATGCAGTCAGTAGCAGGGCTGTCAAGTGGCGTTCACCTCCTTCTTGGGCTTCAAAAGAGTCTGTAGTTCCTCGTTGGGCATACCGTTTTCCAGCAGGCGTTTGCGTAGACTCACGGAGATCTCATTCACCTGCGTGTGATGTCCTTCGATGACGAATTTTCCGTCTTTCATGTGGTTTTCCGTGATAATATACCGGAACAGTGTGTTGTAGCGGCGATCCCCGTTGGGCAGGATCTCGCATTCCATGATCTCCATCATGCGGCGCTGCTTGTTCTCCAGCTGCTTGCAGAAGACCACAATGGGGTATGCCTCCGTCACATAGCTGAGAAGCGTTTCATCGGACATATCCACGGCTCGTTTGCACAGGGACACCATGCGGCGGTAGGTCGCCTCGCAGGAGTTGGAGTGGATGGTGGTCAGCACCGCCACGCCCACGCGGGCGGCCTCCTGCGCGGCATTTGCCTCGGCGCCGCGCATCTCGCCCACCACCAGGATATCCGGGTTGAAGCGCAGGCAGATATCCACCAGCGCGATCTGATCGATCCGCTGTCGCTCATTCTCGCTGTCGCGAGTCAGAGTGTGGACCACCGAATTGACCACCTTTCCATTTTCCTCCCGCACCAGCTCCAGTTCGCGGGAGCCGTTCTCAATGGTGAAGATGCGTTTGCTGTCGGGAATCGTGGTCAGCAGCCAGCCTGCCGCCGTGGTCTTACCGGAGGAGGTTGCACCGGCCACACAGATGGAGATCCCATAGCGCAAAAATACGGAAAGCCAGTCCAGCATTTCCTCTGTGGCTGTGCCGCTGCGGAGCAGATCCTCACGGCTGAGATTGTGGCGGTTGACAATTCGGATAGAGGCTGCAACGCCCACATCCTCATCCACCACGGGGGATTTCATAGCCGCAATACGGGTGTTGCGGGTCAGGTGTCCCGTGACCAGAGGGCTGGCATTATCCAGCACCATGCCGGAGGCGTGGAGCATACGACGGATGACGGCGAGCGCATGTTCCGGCGAATCGAAATGCTCTTCCAATTTCTCATTTCTGCCATCCGAATACTGAACTTCGATATCCCGCCACGAGTTGATGTTGATTTCCTCAATGCCGTCTCCATAGATGTAGCTGGTCAAAAAGCCATACTCCGCCATCTCAGAATAGATGGCGTCCGCCAGTTCCGTCTGCGTCATGCCTGCTACGGCGATACGTTGATCCTGCAGGTACTTGGTGATATAGCGCTGAAGCTGCTCTTTTGCATCTTCGCCACCCTGAGAGATTAGGGAGGAATAGGCGCCAGAGATGTACTCCTGTACTTCCTGTAGCACGGAGCTAAAGGCTTTGCCTTCCGTTTCCGGTGTAAAGAACAGATTGTGAGCCCGTCCGACCGTGCTGGCATCAGTGTTCAAGGTCCGCTGCGGCGTGTCGTCCACCACAACCGGAACGACATCTAACTCTGGGCTGTCATGGAATCCTAACGCATCTCTTTTTTCTGCGTTTGCCGCAAAGAGCGAAGCACTTCTCTTTGTTCCAAGGGCCATGTCAAAACACCTCCTCGATGATCTTTTCCAACTCCTTGCGGAAGGCGCGACTGTCCTTAAGAGAAAGGTCAGAAAACAAATTGCCGGCGAGATACTGCTCCTCCAATTCCTGCGAATAAGGCAACTTGAAGGTCACACTGCCGAGCACTTTGCCAATATGGTCCGCCGCTTGAAAAGGCTTAACATTTGCCGCCACTTTATACTGTTTGTCTGCATCCCACTTGGCATCCTTCAACAATGGAAGCTGACTGGAAAAGTAGCTGATGCTTTTGAGATCGCAGTTAGCAAGGCGCAAAACACTGTCAGCCTCCATCAGCGCTACAGCGGAGAGAATATCGTTTGCAATATAGCTGCCACAGTCCACAATAACATAGGGTGCGATCTGTCGCAGCCCATCCAGCAGCTCTATTGCCTGCTTTTCGGTAAAAGGCGGAATGCTGTACTCATTTTCACCCTTGAGTAATCCCAGCACAGTGAGATAGTTGCTGCGCTTGAGGGTGACAAGGTTATGCTTGATGAGATTTTCTCCAATGCGGGCAGCAGCAAGGATATTGCCCAGGGATCTCTCACATTCCAGTTCATCCGGAGAACAGATGCAGGGAAGCATAGGGGCAGTCATGTCGCAGAGCAGAAGAATAACATTCTTCTTTTTGGTGGAAAGCATTTTTGCGATTTTCACCGCCGTTACCGTCTTTCCACTGCCGGGACTGCCCCAAACCGCCAGCATACCGCCGCTGTCGTTCTGTACTTCTGGCTGTTCCGATCCCTCGGAGCTGCGTCGAAAGATACCGGCTTTCTTGAAATTCATTCCATCACCTCGTTGTCGGGCTTAGCAGCAACAGAATCAGCATTTTCGCTCTCTGCGGAAGACTCCTCCGGCTCGGCGTACAGCTCCTCAATGAGTTCGTCCTGCGCTTCGATGAACTGCTTTGCGCCGTCCACCGTACCGCGGTAGACGAGAGCCAAGTGGAGCTTGGCGTCCTGCTCCAGCTCCGCCAGCACCTTGGCCTGCTCCGGCAGAACGAGGAAGGTCACGGTAGAGGGCAGCTCCTTCTCGTCACCCTTTGCTTCACCGGTATTGGCGTCATAGCCGGTGCTGGCGGTAACAGAGATGATCTCCACATACTGCAGCTCGGCGGGGATGGTGGTTTCACCGTCCTCCGGGTAGTCCGCCACGATAACCGATACGATGTCGCCGCTCTGGAGCTTGCCGGAGAGTCCGGTGGCGAAGCTCTTGATGGTGACGGAGATGGCCTGCTTCGTGCCGTCCAGATTATAGAGATAAGCATTTTCGGCGGCGGGCGCTTCCGAGAGCTTGGCGGCGAGAATATAATCGCCAACGGCAAGGTCTGCCTTGGCGTATTTGCCCACTACATTGTCTTCCACGGTCATAAGGCCGGAGGGGAGATTGTAGGAACCGACCTCGGCCGTGGTGACCATATCCTTGCTGATGAGTTCACCGGCGTGAATGTCCTTTGTGACGCGGACGATCTCTGCCTTCTGACTGATTCCCCGATTAAACAGCGGCGTGATGCCGAAGCAGATCACCAACGCCAGCAGAATGCAGATGACGCCGATGACCGTGCGGTTTTTGAAAATACTCATGGAGCATGTCCTCCTTCGTTTTAGATGATATATGCGGTGATAAAACCAACTGCGAGAAATGGCGCAAGCGGATAGCTCTCTGGTGGGCGTTCCGATCCGCGCAATGTCCGTACAATGACTACCACAAGATAAAAAAGGCAGTACAGCAGGAGCGCCAGCACCAGTCCAGCGCCGCCGCGCAGGACACCCAGCAGGAAGCCGGAAGCGGCGATAAGCAGCGCATCTCCCATGCCGCCGCGCCCTCTGTTGCTTGCCAGCAGGAACGGAACGGACAGCAGTAGACCCAAAAGGTGGGCGGGGCTGAAGGAAATCAGCCCCGCCCCTGCGATAATGATACTGGAAAGGTCATAGATCTGCCTGTGCCGGAGATCCGTCCATGCCGCGCTCATAAGTCCGATGAGGAACAGTGTCCCCTGTAGGACAGACATCACGATTAACCAGCGTAGTTGAACATCTCCGTGATGCGCTTGTTCAGTGTGGGCATGACCACATCGCCAAACAGAGCATAGAGACCTGCCAGCAACAGAGCACCCAGCACCACGGCGATGAGGATCTTGACGGCGGTGTCGATGTAGCCCTCGCCAGAGCGATAGGTCGCGGCAAGGCGGATGGCGTTGGCGCGGATGGAATTGACGGTGTTCTTGATAAACTTCTTCATGTGATAATTTCCTCCAAGTTATATGTTTTGTGTGGTGGGTGATTACATGGTCTGTTCCGCAGCGGGAGCATGGTTCGTCTGCTGGGGCTGTCGGAACGACTGCTCATAGGCATCCAGCACCGCATCGTTGAACTGCTGGCGAGCCTCCTTCGTGCAAGGGAAGCAGATGTCGTGGTAGTCGCCGCGGCTGTCCTTGTACTGAGGCATGGCGACAAAGGGCCCATTCTCGCCGCGGATGACCTTCACGCCGCGAATGGCAAATACGCCGTTGATGTCCACATTAGCGTTGGCGAGGGTGTACTTGCTGTCCTTCACGGGATAGATGCGCACGGCGTACTCCACGGGGAGCGGGGTATCCGGTGCAGGGGTGGGAGCTGTTGCCTTGGTTTGGGCTTTGGGCATTGGGATTCCTCCTTTTCTGATTTGGATATGAAAAAAGCACCCAGTCAGGTGCTCATTTCACAGGCTTATATCCATTTCCTGCTGGGGTGCAAACTCGATCTGCTGGAAGCCGATGCGGTCGCAGTAATAGAACTCACTGCCGCCTTCGTCGTATAGTTCCAGCACATCCGAGATGCCGATGGGGCGGCCGTCATAGCCGGGAACGGGATTGCGGAAGATGGTGTAGATCTCCTCTAGGTCGTTGGTACCGACTTGACCGTCATAGACCATCTCATAGCTCTTTCGACTTGGATGACCGAATCGCTGTACCATCGTCTCATAGGAAACGAAACGGATATTGATAGGACTGTCCCGCGAGAGCTGCCATACACGGCAGTTCTTCGGGGGCGGAGCCTCTGGGTCGAAGCGGCCGCTGCGCTGCCCCAGCAGGAGACGGTCATAGACGCCGTCCTCCCAGCGGATGGTGAGCGCCTGCTTTTGCAGAAAACTCTCCAGTTCCTGCGTTTGGAACATGGTGTCCACAACGGCTTCTTTTCCTGTAATGTATCCGGCAGGGTTGCCGTAGCAGAGGATACGGTCATGGTTATCAATAAAAATGCGCTGCACTTGTTTTACCTCCAATCATTCCAGCTTCATCTCACCTGTGGTCGGCGCCTCCTGCTGTGGCACAGTCAGCTCCATGAGCTTCTCCTGCGCCCAGTCGGGAAGATGCTTTTCGTCCAGCACACCGATGAACTCATGCCGATTCCAGCGGGTCATCTCACCGTCACCCAGACAGGTACAGCGTACCGAGCGACCAATGGCATGGGGCCTGCAGCCGAAGCCATCATGGGCATACCAGAGTTGGTTTTCCTGACTCCAACAGGATTCCTTGAGCGTATCTGGCGACAGCACCAGCACCTTGCCGGTGAAGTCCTGCTCGGCGCGGTCACCAACGCAATGCTCTGCTCCGAACAGATTCAGTGCCTGCACTGCCTTGCGATAAAAAGTTACGAAGCCATCCAGAACAGCCGGATGGCTTCGGACAGTAATCTCGGCATTGTGACGCTCATCCTGCGGAATGTAGCGCCGCTCAGCCCACTGTTTATTGGCATGGCTGAAGCGACCATCCCACTTGAGTTCATGCAGGGTATTGGCAAGTACCCACGCAGTGCGTTTATAACCGTATTTCTCCAGCACAAGTGAGGTACAGTCCTTGTCCAGATGCATTCCGTCAAAGCTCCGACGGATGGCATCCTCGATGGCGTCGCGGCAGGCAATATTGGCGCGGTGGCTTTCCCTCCAGAGCGAAAGCTCATTTCGTTCTCTGGCCTCCTTCGCCGAGTAGGGATAGAGATAGGTTTCATTCATTTGGATCTCTCACCTCGCTTCTTCTTTGAATGCCTATGGTATCACTTATCGTAGATAATATCATTCTCCATCAGCGCATCTTCCAGAGCGGACAAACAACAGCCGGACTTGCGCAGAGCGTACAGGATTACGGGCGATACATCGGAGAGGTCGAAGTCATTGTCTGCCTCGCAGACGGTAATCACGCCGGAGTCCTCATCCACATAGCAGTCCAGCTTGGCGTCGGGCGCGATGTCCGCTTCCTCTCGGGCCCAATCGGGAACGGCGACAGAAGGTCGGCAAAGTTCTTCGATTGACAGATCACTGTAAACACAACCGTCTTCATCGCACTCGTCACAATGGCCACAGGTGTCCCGCAAGGACAGGAGCATCTGACCAACATGGGCGGTCAACGCCGTGAGCAACTTGACATATTCCATTGTGGTCATTTTGGATTTCGTCAGGATCACAGCTCCGTCCAGCGTGGTCAGCTCCAACTTCGCGTTGTCGGGGATGCCACTCAGCTTCGTAGCCGCAGGCGGGATGGTGATGGCCTTGTCTCTGGAAAGAATAAAGTTCATAGTATGGTTCCTCCTCATTTTTCTTTGGTAGGTGTTTTGATGGCGTGGGTAGGTTCGTGCATCAGCTCATATCGAGTATCGCTGCTGCCATCCAGCAAGCTGTCCAAAGTCAGCTGCCAGCAGGCTTTCCGAGGATCATAGTTGGTGATGATAGCTTCCTCGTACTCGCTACCTACTGTCTGGGACATACTGTTGGGACGGACAGTGCGAAAGATGAAGAACTCTTTATAAAGTTCTGAAATGTACGGGCAGTAGTTGTAGGACACCATAACATACCCGCGACAATTCATGAGGGTGTCATGGAGCCGCTGGTGATCCACTTTTGGGAATCCTACCTCATAGCACTCTGCTTCAAAGTAGGGCGGGTCACAGTAGATCCATGCATCCTCTCGGTCGTACTGACGAATGACATCCTCAAAGTCCTTGTTCTCCACGATGACATTTGCCAATCGGCGAGAGCATTCCCATATCAGGTGAAAGAAGCGACGGATATCACAAGGTTTGCCGCCGAAGGATTTGGCGCTGCCGCTGAAACTGTAGCGAACTAGTTTGAAGTAATCTGCGGCACGGCGGATATCTCCGCGCGGAGCGCGTTCCAGCATAAGAGCGCGGATGGCTTCAGCATCGGGAGGCTTCAAGTAGACCTCTGTCAGATTCATCTCCTCCTGCAGGTAATCATCCGTGAACTCACCTCTGGAGAAGAACTTGTAAAGGACGTTGAAGTCATCCCGCGTATTCAACGGCAGGAAGCCCAATTCTGAAAGCAGCGCAAGGGTGCGGTTTTTCACACAGCAAAACAGGTTGGTAAGGTTCCCGTTGAAGTCGTTGTAGACCTCCATGCACCCATGCCGAGTGGGGCGGTTCATGGTCACTGTGCCGCTGCCCCCAAATACATCGATGAAGCGGCTATATCGCTCCGGTGCCATCTTGTTAATGATCCACAGAAGCTTACCTTTGCCGCCTACCCAAGGGATAAAGCTGTTCAAGATGCACCTTCTCTCAAGGGAAAAGCATCCAGTGACCGCTCTAATCCGCGTCTTGCTGCCGCCAGTCCATTTTCCATGCTCTGAAGCTGCTGAATCGTGGAGTAGACTTCGCCGGCAGTCGCAGCGTAGAAATATCCGCATCGATCACTCCCAATGGGAATACCCTTGCGCCTCATACGATTTACCAGTTTACGAAGATCTGTTCCGCTAATCCCGAGGGCCGCTTCCAGTTCAGCACCGCTCGCTCGATATTTTCGCCCAGTACATGCTCCTTTCAGATAATTCAATAATTTTTCTTCTCGCATTGCTGTTCCTTTCCGAGACCGCTATCCCGGATTAGGGAACAAAATGAGCAAAAAAGGAGGGTCCGCTGTCCCCATCTGGGAATACGGCCCCTTGCTGTTTATTTTTTCTGTTTCGTCCACACAGAACGGTTACCGTTCTTCTTGCTCCTGTGAATCGAATAACATCTCCAATATACTTTAAGAACGGATTCCGTTCAAAAGGAGATTGCTGTATGGATCAGGTTGCATTGGGAAAACGAATCAAAGCTGCCCGTGAGCGTGCCGGTATGACGCAGGAGGACCTTGCTGCTGCCGTGGAATACAGCGTAGACCACATGAGTGTGGTCGAGCGCGGAGTCAAAGCACCAAAACTGGATAAGTTGGTTACCATCGCCAATGTACTCAAGGTTGGAACGGACGAGCTGCTTCAGGATAATTTGGATGCGGCAACGTTGCTTCACGCCACAGAGCTCTCCGAGCGATTGAAAACACTGTCCCCAGAAGGGCAGCGCAAGGTGATGAATGTGCTGGACACTTTGGTCGACGAATTGCGGTAACACCGGTGCAGAGGTTTGCTTTTTTGCAGACCTCTGTTTTTTTCGACTGCGTTCGACGCTTTTCCCCTAAACCTCTGTGCTATTGTAGTTCTACAAGAACGGCACCCGCTCAAAATAGCAAGGAGTGATACCATGAAGAGGAAGAACATAAGCGCCGATACCGCACTGTTAGAAGTTGCACGTAGACACAACACCACCGTAGATGAGGTCAGAAAAGAGATCCGGATTGCAATGGCGGTGGCAATGTGTAGCCCTGATCCTGATGTACAGAAAAGATGGCGTGAGATTCCACATAATGACGAAGTCCTCACGCCGGAAGATTTTATCGCCTATGCTGCGCGGAAATGCCTGGAGAGGTTGTAAGCTGCTTTGCTCATCTCATCGCCATATTCGCTTCTGATGCTTTCTGTACCGGCGTCAGCATGGGCTGATAGTCCGCACGGTGCAGCAGACCGTAGGGTGAGAGCACTGCGTTGTCCTCCTTGATGAGGTCGCAGCCGTAGACGTAGAGGTTTACATGGGAAAGCAGCAATTCCACTGAGTGGTCATCCGTCATGAAGTGAAGCTGGTCGATGGCAGTTTCCTGCGGCGAGCTGATCTCCGGTGTGAGGACGTAGTCATCCAGGCACTCTGTCAGGCTTATGGCGGTTGCAATGTCCTGTACTTCAAACTGTTCCAGCAGAGCCTTCAACTTCGGAAGCTGCTTTTCAGGCGAGGACATATCCTGTACTGCTTTGGCGAACTCGTTGAATGCCTCCAGTTCAGAGGGGAGGTCTGCGAAAAAGGCGGCGTTGGGAAGAATGCCGTCATAGTTGAGGACAACGGTGTTTTCCCAATTCAGGGTGCCGAGCTGCTCCTGTGCCGCAGCCAGCACTTCTTCTGACGCCGGAAGATCCAGCTCCGTCGTGCGGTTACCTCCAATGTCGGGATGCAGTCCGAGCGTGAGCCGGAAGAGGTATCCCGGCTTTTCCGGCAGCGTCTTTTGGACGGGCGGCGCGGTTGTCAGCTCGCCATCCTGCAGTACATACAGGCTGCCCACAAATACGCCGTTTTCACTGCATCGCATCATTCTCCCGATGCCGGCGAAGTCCAGCATCTCGAATACCTCGTCGGATATACCGTCCAGCTCGGGGACGAACTCGTTTTCCGCATAGAAGCGGCCAAGCTGGGCGTCACCCGCGGCATCCACCACATGATAGCAGTCTGTTTTTGCGCTGACCGCCAGATCCCGCAGATCCTGCAGCGTGATGACACCGCCGTTGGTATCGACTTTATTCTGCACCTCCATGCGCAGGAAACCGTCAAAGGCAACCTCCTGCACTTCGTCCAATGCCGCAAGCTGTGCGGCAAGGTCGTTGAGCTCGTTGAGGCTGATGTCTAATCCATCCAAATGGGGAGAGAGATACTCAAAGGCAAAGTAGTCTTCGATCTCCATGTACAGGATGTCTTCTTTCTGAAGGCGCACCTTGTCCAGCGCGTCCCACAGTTCCCACGGTGAGGCGGGCAAGTCCAGCTTTGCGTATGCATCGCTGTTAGGATTGCCCTCCTTTGCCAGATACATGGCAAACACTTTCTTAGCCAAACTTCATTCCTCCCATCTTCTGCTCATAGTAGCTGGGGTCAGCACCAGGGACGCCCCAGCCGTGCATGCTGCCGCATTCCATGGCAAGGCGCTGCTCCCGCGTCACCCCAAGCCGTTCGTTGTTATAGTCTGCCAACTCTTGGTTATGCGCTGGATCGTCTGTGCTCCAATCACTGGGATAGTAGCCGCTCTCGCCGCGCTTGATACAGATGAGCTCACCGGTACCGGAGAGGGTGGAGAAGCACAACTCCGGCAGCCCCTCCGCCAGCTTGGGGGAGAAAAGCTCCTGCTCCGTTTGGATCCTCCACTCGTCCGAGTTCCAAAGGTGGACATACAATTCACTTCCACCATCCACAAGGATATCCCGCTGCTCAAAGCCCTCGCCCCAGCCGTCCGATGCCTGTCCGGTGAGGTATTCCTTTAAGTTTTCCAGTTCCGTGTCCGATAATTTCCCGGCGACACGGCATTCTGCCACGCCCCAGAGCTGCCGGTCACGCACCTCTA
>OCQA01001812.1_pt1 | contig 13206 bp, 6 predicted proteins | sample 1538571 | NCBI WGS metagenome assembly OCQA01 (sample SAMN04571708, study PRJEB22368) | human gut metagenome | biome: human gut; material: stool | host: Homo sapiens | place: Luxembourg | collected 2012-09-28 | reverse complement strand
TTGCGCTGGCGAATCCCGCCGTCATCGGCTATTTGAACAGCCTGTATGCGGTCGGCGCTTCCATGGCATATTTGCTTCTTTTCCTCGGCGCGACGGTTTATTGCCTGTGCCGGGAAAAGGGATGCGGCGTTCAATGGACGCTGCTGGTGCTTTTTGCGGCGCAGCTGATGCTGCGTACCATGGCGCAGATGATGGTGCTGCTGCCCGCGGCGGTGCTGGCGGTTGTGCTGTGCGCCGTGCATAGCTGCCCCGGACGGGCAGAACGTCCGCTTCATGCGGCGTGTGTGCTGATTGCAAGCCTGATGTGCGTGAGCGGCCTGGTCACAGGCTGGCAGGCGGACGATACGGTGCATTCCGCCGCCGCGAACTACTTGGCGGTCTTTCAAGGCTATCTGCCCGCATCGGAGAAGCCGGAGGAGACGCTGGAAGCCCTCGGCTTGCCCGAAAGCTACCTCGCGGACATCGGCAAAAGCTACTATGAACCTTCCGAAAACTTTGTGAACGATCCGCGGGATGCGGAGAATGCCGCCCTGCTGAACGAAAATATTTCGCTGGGGAAACGGGTGAAATTTGCGATTCAGCATCCGGCAGTCGTTCGCACCATGATGGACAAAAACGAAAGCGCTTTGCGGAACGCGGACAGCTGGTATTTGGCGGACGATGCTGGGAATGCCGTTTCGTCACGTTCACCGCTGCATACCGTGCTGGAAACCATTTTCGGGCGTGACCATCACGCCATTTCCCGCTGGTGCTTGATTTGCGCGGCGCTCCTCGTGCTGCTGCTGCCCATTGTACGGCGGCAGAGCGCATCCGTGATGCTCTGCGCGTTTCTGCTGATGGTACTGCTTGGCACGATTGGCTATCTGCCGCTGACCCTCGTGCTGACGGGCGGCATTGACCTGCTGACCGTGAAGCCGCTGGCGTTCCTGCTGGGCGGTTTGGCGGTGCTGATGAGCCTTGTGTCCGGCGCGGTGCTCCTTCGCCGCCTGATGGTGTGGCTGAGCGTGAAGGACGCGAAATTGGCGCTGCCGCCCTGCTCGGCGGGCGCGTCCGGCGGACTGCTGGCGTATCTCCGTAAAATCCGCGTGATGCAAAAGGGGACGGTCGCCATTGTTGCATTGGTTTGCGTGGCACTCTGCTGCTGGCAGCTGCTTCCGGCAGAGCACATCGGCGGCGTGAACAACGGCGACTTCGGGCGCATGATGGAGCAAATCGACCTGTACTGGGCACAGCCGCAGCTCGATGATGAATCGACGCAGCTTGAGTGGGGTGTCGTCGAGGATTACTCCTACCGTGAGCCGTTCCATCCGGCGCGCTTGACCTCCATAGACCCCACCTATTCGCTGATTTTCCCGTCGATGCTCGTGCGCTTCATCACCCTGCTGGCGGGCGGCAATTACTCCACGCAGGTGCAGGCGTTCATCCTGCTGGCGCTGGTGATGGCGGCGCTGCTGCTGCTCGTGCACGACCTGTATCCGCTGCTGGGCAAGCTGACGCTTCCGGCGGGGCTGGTTGTTGCGTGTATGCTGCTGGGCGAAAATTACCTCGCATGGTACAACTCGCTCTTCGGCGAAACGATGATTCCCGTCGGCTTGATGCTGACCATTGCCTGTACGGTGCATCTGGCGCTGATGCCGCGTGGCAGCCGGAAAAGCTGGCTGTGGATGATTCTGCTTGCCATCAGCGTGCGATTTCTCTGCACTGCCAAGGCACAGATGGCGCTGGCGCTCCCGGCGGCGATTGTTCTGCTGATTGTCTTTACCGTCTATCATCATCCGCAGACAAAAAAGCCGCTGATTGCGTTTTCGCTGATGGGCGCGCTGCTGTGCGGGCTGGTCAGCTACGACACGCTTGGTGTGTACCGCAAAAATCAGGGGGTGTCCGAAAAGCAGACCATCTGGCAGAGCGTGTTTTACGGTGCGCTGATGATTGCCGACGACCCGGACGCAGCCATGGAAGAGCTGGGCATTCCGGCGGAAATGAAGGCGGACATCGGCAAACACGCGTACTATCCGAACAGCGAGTACGTTTATCCCATTGAGTCGGACGAATTACAGGAGAAATTCTATGACCATGTGACGACGATGACGCTTGTGCGCTACTATCTGCGCCATCCGAAGGACATGCTGACAATGATGAACCGCGCGGCACAGGAATCCGTCACGTTGAGCACGTCGTTCATGACCTACACGGACGCACTGTACAGCAATAACCGTCCGCTGCACCGCATGAACCTCTGGTGTAATCTGCGCAGCATCTTTGCGGCGCGCGCGTTCTGGGTATATGTGCTGCTCTACGGCACGGCGGGCGTGTTCTGCCTGACGCTGATTTGCCGCAAAAAGACGCGGAAGCAGACAAAGCTGCTGGCGATGCTGTTCCTGTGCGTGATGTTCGTCGGCGTAATGCAATATCCGCTGTCGGTCATCGGCAACGGCTTTGCAGACAACAATAAACAGATGTATACCTTTATGCTCTGCCACGACCTGCTTGTTGTGGCGGCAGGCGTGGTGCTTGTGCGGCGGCTGATTCCGGCGCGGCGCACGGCGGAAAATGCAATCAGGGAGGAAGCAGACCATGAGCCGCAAGAAGAATCTGCTTGATTATCTCGCGCTGACGCTGTTTATCATGTGCATGGGCTTGGCGCTCAGCGCCAGCCTCGAATATGTGACGCGCGCGACGGAGCGGGAATATCTCGGACAGGGAATCTGGGTGCTGAGTATGGCGGGGCTGTCGCTCCTTGCGCTGCTGCTGGGGCGGATTTCGCGCAAGTGCGGGCAGAAGATGCAGCCGCTTCCCAAAAACATCGTAATGATTGCGCTCGGCGCGGTGCTGGTGGGCGTTGGCGTGTATCTGCGCCTGTGGGTGATTTGGAACATCCCTGTTGAGCCGGATTCGGACTTTGAGACGTACTACCGCATGGCGAATCACCTGCTGAATGATACGCTGATGTCCGCCGAAGGAGCGGTCGACCGCCGCTATATCGCGCTCTACCCGCACACCATCGGCTTCCCGATGCTCATTCTGTGGCCGACGTTTGCTATTTTCGGCGCGTCGGTGCGCAACGCGCTGTACGCAAACCTTGTGTGCAGTGTGATTTCCATCCTCTTGGCGGGGCATATCGCACGGCGAATCGCGGGGCGCACGGGCGCGCTGGTGGCGGTGGCGCTGATGAGCCTGTGGCCGTCGCACATCCTGTTCAGCAACATGGTTGCCACCGAACCGTCCTTCACGATGCTGATTCTGCTCGCGGCGGACATGATGACGAGTATTCTTGACCGCCGCAAGGGCAGTCTCTACGACGTCGCTCCTTCTCGGATGCTGGGCGTGATGGCGCTGTTGGGCATCGTGCTGGCGATTGCGGGCGCAATCCGCCCGATGGCGATCATTCTGCTCGCGGCGTACTGCGTGGTGCAGCTGTGCGTCACGGGCGACCCGATGAACGAAATCCGTGTGGAGGGCGCGCGCTACGCCACAAGCCAGCCAATCGTCTGCATTGTGCTGGTGCTGGTGTGCTACCTCGTCACGGGCAGCGTCATCAACCGCGCAATTTCTGACATCATCGGCGAGCAGCCTGCGTCGGGGCTGTACGCGTCCGGTTACAACCTCATGGTCGGCTTGAACACGCAGTCGAATGGCTTGTGGAACGAGACGGACAGCGAATTCTTCGCGCAGGCGTATGACGCTACGAAGTCCGCGACGGGGGCGCATCAGGCGTGTATGGAAGTGGCGGCGCAGCGCATTCAGTCGGAGCCGGAAAACGTGCTGAACCTGATGGTCTACAAGTTCCGCGACCTGTGGCGAACGGATGATTTCGGCATTGACTGGAATCTGCTCTGGACGGAGCAGCAGGGGACGCTGACGCCTGAACTGCGCAGCCTGCTGGAGAGCATCCGTCCCGTTGGGCGCGTGATGTACATGGTGGTGCTCTTGTTCGCAGCGCTGGGCGCAATGGAAGCGTGGCGGCGGCGGCTTGCCCCGAACGCCATGATTCTCATTTGTATGCTCTTCTTCCTTGGCACGGCGCTGAGCCATATGCTGCTGGAAACGCAGGTGCGCTATCATTACAACATGATTCCGTTCCTGATCCTGCTGGCGGCGTGGACCGTTCGCTCGTGGAGCAAGACTGCCGCGGAGAAAGAAGACGTCCGCGTGATTTATATGGATCGCCCCGAAAACGCCGAAGAGAAGAAGGATAACATCCATTTCGACATGGCGAAAGCAATCGCGGAAGGGCACATCCACGTTTCCGTGACAGAGAACGTCGCACGCACGGAAGAAGCATCAAAAACGGAAGATTTGGCGAAAAATAGTGCAGAAAACACCTAAAATGTTCGCCATACTCGTTTCTGGCTATTGCGAAAATTTGCGAAAAATGATAGAATAAATTGAACAATGTGTGAAGAAAATTCACCGGCAAGGGTGCGGCGCCGCCTTTTATGACAATACAGAGAAGAGGGATTGCAGGTATGACGAATCGCGAACAAAAGCTTCTGCCGTCGGCACGGCAGTTGACCTCCGTGCGTCGGACGTCGAACCTGAATTCCTTGACGGGACTGCCGGAGAGGCTGGACTTCTTGCGGCAGGTGCAACAGCTGTTGACGGAAAAGAAGCTGAACGGCTGGTGCGTGCTGTCCATCGACATAGAACATTTCAAACTGTTCAATAACTGGTATGGGCAGGTGCAGGGGGACGAGCTGCTGCACACAATCGGGCATCAGCTGGCGCAGCTTGCGAAGGAGAACAACTATATCGCCGGGTATTTTGGCGGCGATGACTTTTTCCTGTGTATGCCGGATGATGACAAGCGGGCGCAGGCGGTATATGACCTGATTTTCCGCTGCATCGAGGATTATCAGCAGCTTGATAGCTTTCTGCCGCTGCTGGGCATCTGCCCGGTGGATGAGCACTCCGACGATATCAGCGTGCTGTGCAACAATGCGCAGATTGCGTCCGGGGCGGTCAGGGGCAAGCTGAATCACCGCATCTGCCGCTTTTCCGAGCAGATTATGCAGCAGCTGGAAAAGCATCAGCGCCTGCTCAGCGACGTGCGCATCGGCATCCAGCGCGGCGAGTTTACGTTTTATCTGCAGCCGAAGTGCAACAGCTTGACGGGCAACATCGTCAGCATGGAGGCGCTTGTCCGCTGGAATCACCCGGAAATGGGGCTTGTGTCGCCAAGCCGCTTCATCCCATTGCTGGAAGAAACTGGGCTGGTGACGGATTTAGACCGCTACATTTGGGAGAGCGTCTGCCGCACAATGAGCGGCTGGATTCGCGGCGGAAAGCATATCGTGCCGATTTCGGTCAACGTGTCCATCACGGATATGAAGGCAATGGACGTTCCTGCGCACTTCCGCGAGATGGTCAGACGCTATGACCTCAAGTCGGAGCTGATTCGCGTGGAAATCACCGAGACGGCGTTCGCGGAGAACAGCAATCTCGTGCGCGAAGCCATCGACCGCCTCCACCAGTACGGATTTACTGTGCTGATGGACGACTTCGGCAGCGGCTATTCGTCGCTCAATATGCTCAAAGATACGAACGTAGATGTGCTGAAGCTGGACATGAAGTTCATCGAGATGAACGTGGAGAACCGGCAGAAGGGCATCCAAATTGTGGATTCCGTTGTCAATATGGCGCACAAGCTGAATATGACGATTATCGCCGAGGGCGTGGAGACGAAGGAACAGGTCGATATGCTCAAAACGATGAACTGCATCTACGGGCAGGGCTACTATTTCTATCGCCCGCTCCCGGTGAAAGATGCCGAGCGCCTGCTGAGCATCATTGTGCCGGAGGATTACCGAGATATTCAGCGTTTCTCCGGCGTATCGCCGATACCTGCTGCGCCCAGCCAACAGTGGAATACAACGCCGGAGATTGAGCGCGATGTGATTGCGACGCTGGACAGCGCGTATCTGCTGCTTGCTCGGCTGAATCTCAACACGGGCGAATGCCAGCCGCTCAAGCGTACGCCGCCGCTGCCGGATGCGCAGATGCCGTTTTCGCGCTTCAGCAACGATTTGGTGCGTCATCAGCTGATTCACCCGGAGGATTTGGACGACTACCAGCGGTTTATGGCGCTGGCACACCTGCAGACGGAGATATTCAGCGGGCGGCGGCACATGGACTTCCGCTTCCGCTTGTCTGATGGCAAGCGCTTCAACTGGGTGGAGCTGTCTGTCCTGACCAGCCGCGGCTACACGCAGCAGGAGCCGTGGACACTGCTGTGCATCCGCCGGACGGACAACATGGTGAACATGGAAGCCGACCGCCACTATCAGCGTGAACTGGAATACTACTGCAACTGCGACGCGCTGACGGGACTGTTCAACCGCATGAAGTTTGAGAAGGATGTTTCGCTGCTGAACGAGGAACATCCGGACACCATCGAATGCGTTTACATCGACGTCGTTGGGCTGCACGAAATCAACAACCACTTGGGGCATCAGACAGGCGACAGTATGCTGTGCATGGTGGCAGGCACAGCGCGGAGCTTCTTCCCGAACGACCGGCTTTACCGTATCGGCGGCGACGAGTTCGTCATTCTCTGCTGCAACCGCAAGCATGACGAAGTGCTGCTGGCAGTGGAAAAACTGCGCATGACGCTTCGAGGCGCGGAGTACGAAATATCCGTCGGTGTGCAGCAAGGCACGGGGCAAGAGAATGTGCAGAACATCGTCAACCGTGCCGAGGATGCTATGCGCCGCGACAAAGAAGCGTACTATCAGCAGAACGGTCAGGAGCGCCGGATGCGCTCGCTGAACGAAAAGCTGGATCGCCTGATGCAGGAGAAGCAGGATGCAGACCAGTTCATCCGCGTCATTGCGCCGGAGTACATTGCGGTGTACCTCATCAACTTTGCGCAGGATTCCTTCCGTAAAATCCTGATTCCAGATTTCTTCCGCGATATGCTGGACAAGTGCAACGGCTCGTTCCGCCGCGCGATGCTGGAATATATCCGGCTCTATATAGCCCCGGAGGATCAGGAAGAGTTTGAGTCGCTGACATGCGCGCAGATTGTGCGGGAGCGCCTTGCGAGGGAAGGCACAATTGACGAACATTACAAGCGCAGCGACGGTATGCCGATTCACCTGCGGATTATGGCGTGCGACGGACTGAATAAGGAAGAAAGCATCTGGATTTTTGCGAAGGATACGGAGGCAACCTGATTGTAGAAAAAATGCGCATCAGCATGATGAAAACACGGCTGGTGCGTGTTTTTTTACAATTCAGTGATTGCAGTTTGCGCGAAAATGCTGTATAATGTTTGATGGTAAATAATAATGAGGAAAGTATTTGGAGGAACGAACTGTGCCACTCAAGCCTGTTTTTGATAAAGCGCCGCTGACAATGCTGACCAGTCAGCCCCTGCGCGCTGGTCAGGTGCGCGTGAACCTGCCTGCCTTGACGCGTCTGTATGCGCAAGTGGAGAATCGCCGTGAGCCGCTGCTGCTGGAAGGCGCGTTCCGTCTGGCGTGCCTTGTGAAGGCGGATGCCATGCAGTCGCCCGCCGCCACGGCGATTCGGGAAGCCGCCGCCGCTCAGCGGGAGGATGGCTCTTTCGCGCTGACGATTGAGGACTCGGTGTATGTCCTGCGCGCGGTGTGGGCGCTGTATGAAGCGGAAGCGAAGAAGGAAGATTTGACAGTGCTGCTGCGCTGGTTCCAGTGGGCGGCGAAGCAGTGGGACGACATTGCGGCGGATGAGTACGTCCGCGCGTTCCCGGCGGATTTGCTCGAACTGCTGGAAAAGGTCTACCGTATCACGGGCATTCCTGCCATGCTCAAACTTGCCCGCACTCTGTCCGCCAGCACGATGAACTGGAGCGGCGTCCTGACCGCGACCCCGATTCAGACGCCCGTGAGCAAAGCTGCTTCAGCAGAAGAACTGGACGCCGGTCTGAAGAAGGAAAACGGCGATTTGGAGGGCTACTACACCCGTCTGGCACTGACGACGAATGCGGCGGCTCTGGCGGATGGCGCTCGTGCGGCGCTGGCGCGCGGCTGGCTCAACGGCTCGGCGACGGAGATGAACGCCGCAAAAACGGGCTGGGAGAAAATCAGCCGCTATCACGGCGCAATTTGCGGTGGACTGACCGCAAATCCGATGCTTGCGGGCGGCAATCCCAGCACGGGCATTTTCAATGATACCTTGGGCGCATGGGCGGAAGCGTTTGTGTGCGCAGGCATGGGCGCGCACGCGGTTTGGGCGTGGGATGAGCTGGAACGGCTGGTGTTCAATGCGCTTCCGGCGTGCGTGGAGGAAACACGCGTGCAGCTGGTGCAGCGCGTCAACTCGCTGGCGGCGCAGGAGACTCAGCAGGGAAGTTTCGCCCTGACGCTCGGACGCCTTGCGCGCGGCTATGCGCTGGCGATTCAGTCCGCCGTGACCGCATGGGTGGACGGCTTCGCGGTCAATATGCTGATTCCTGGCAAATACGCCGTCTGCGACAATAAGATGGTGCTGACTATTGACGCGCAGGGCGAGCGCTACGCCATCAAGATGCACATGAAGAACGACCAGAAGGCGTTTTTCCACATGCGGCTTCCGGCGTGGGCCTCGTCGTCCGAAATCCTCGTCAACGGTGCGCCGACGGCGGAATACCGCTTGGTGGACGGCTGCATCGGTATCGAGCGCGTTTGGCACGACGGGGACGAAATCGTCGCCGTGCTGGAACAGCCCGTCATGCGGCACAGCAGCGCCTATCATCAGGCAACGTACCTCACGCGCGGCCCGCAGGTGTTGGCGCTCTCGGCGGACGGCGACTGGGCATATGCGCTGTGCGGCAACGGCAAAGTGACCGAAAATGGCGTGACCGCCCCATTTGCGCCGATTGCGTGGAAAAAAGGAAACAATGCCCCGGTGGATGTGCCGGTGCTGCCGGAACTGACGGGCGACATTCGTGCGCTGCCGCTGACGCCGTATGCGGATACGCCGGTGCGCATTGCGCTTTTCCCGCGGGGGGATAAGGCATGACGAGCATCCGCCTTGCCCCGATGGCAGGCATTACAGACTGGCCGTTCCGCGTTCTGTGCTTTGAGCAGGGATGCGATGTAGCGACGACGGAGATGGTCAGCGCGATGGGTTACCTCTACGCGCCGCGCAATCATCCTGCGACCGTTTCCCTGATTGAACGCCGGGACAGCGAGGGCAAGCTGCTTGTGCAGATTTTCGGCAAAGAAGCGGATTTGATGGCGCGCGCGGCGGAAGAACTGTCCGCCATGGGGCGCTTCGACGGCGTGGACGTGAACATGGGCTGTCCGGCGCATAAGGTCGCCGCATCCGGCGAGGGAAGCGGGCTGATGCGCACGCCGGAAAACGCAGAAAAAATCCTCCGTGCGGTCTGCAAGGCGAGCCATCTGCCTGTGTCGGTCAAGATGCGCCTTGGCTGGGACGACGAGCATATCAACGTCGTGGACATGGCGAAAATGGCGGAGGACTGCGGCGTGTGCGAAATTGCCGTACACGGTCGAACGCGGATGCAGCAGTACAGCGGTCACGCGGACTGGACGTATGTGCGCAAAGTAAAGGAAGCCGTGCATGTGCCGGTGATTGGCAACGGCGACATCTTCACGGCGGACGATGCCGCCCGCCACTTGGAGGAAAGCGGTGTGGACGGACTGCTGATTGGGCGCGGCGCGCTGGGCAATCCGTGGCTGTTCCGTCAGGTGAAGCAGCGGCTGTCTGGCGAAAATGTAACCGCGCCGACCGTTCAGGAACGCGTGGAAACCGCCCTGCGCCACTATGACATGCTGCTGCAATGGAAGCCGGAACGCGTGGCGGTGAATGAAATGCGCAAGCATGTCGGCTGGTACGTCAGCGGAATGCGCGGCGCGGCACAGCTGCGGGCGTCTATCAATCTGGTTGAAGACCCGAACGAAGCAAAAGATATGATCCGCGCCTTCGCGGAAAGCGCGGAATAATCACCCGCCGTAATGAAAGGAACGTGAAGATTCATGCGGAAACTGCACTCGCTGATATCGCTCCTGCTGGTGCTGCTGATGCTTGCACCCTGTGCACTGGCAGATGCGCCGCTGCTGCAAGCCGCGTCGGACTGGAATTTGGCGGATACGCCCCTGTCGGTTACGCTGTCCATCAGCCTTCAAGCACATGCGCCTTTTGATGAGACGCGCACGGCGATGCTTGACCGTGTGCTTGCGCCGTTGTCGCTGAATTTGTATGCAGCGGACGGCGAAAGCGGCGTTTCCGTGCTGATGAACGGCAACGAACTGCTGACGATGGCGCAGAAGGGCGACGCAGTGCAGTTCTCCTGTATGCCGAACGTTTCCTATGCGTCGCTGGACGGGAATGCGCTGGAACTGCTGCTCGGCACGACGTCGGATTCCCTCGACCTGCGCGCTGTTGACGGTACGTTTGAGAAGTGGATTGACGACGGCTGGGTGCTGTCAAACGCGATTTTAGAGCCTTTCGCGGAGTACGGCAAACGCAAGAGCGTCAAGACGACCATCAAGGACATGGGGCTGGCGCGCTCCTGCACGGATTATACCTTCTCCAAGTCGAAGCTGGAGGAAATGCAGCAGACGCTTTTGTCCCTCTGCCCGGAAGGTGATTTGCATGACCTGATTGCGTCGCTGACCTTCTCCGGCACGCAAAAACTGCGCGTCTATCGCACAGAGGACGAAGTACCGCTGCGTGTGGAGTACAACGGCGTTTGCGGCGTGGATGGCAAGCTGCGCACGGTCAAGCTCGTCTGGCGCACAAAGCGAGAGAGCGGCGAGACGCGCGATGAAATCACGCTGACGTCCCCCGCCAAGAGCGGCACGGACAAGAACACGCTGGATTTTGAGCGTATTATGACCTTTTCCAGCGGCAAAATCACCATGCAGGGCACCTGCTCCTACAAAGTGACGGCGAGCAAGCAGACGACGCAGACCGAGGTCACGTTTGACTTGACGAACCGCTTGGAGAATGACAGCGACAACGTGAGCGGCAGCGTGGCTATCAAGCGGCAGCTGCCGGGCGAAGATTACGCCACGAAGCGCACTATCACGCCGAATGTCGTCCTGTCCGGGAACGCAGAAGCGCCGGAAATCAGCGGGACAATCGGCTATCAGGAAGAAAAACGCTACGGCACGACTGAAGAATGCGTGATTACGCTGCGTGCGGCGCGCGCAAGCGAATCCCTGTGGAAGGACACCGCGGCGACGATGGAACTGTCCACGCTCAGCGCGGAGACGCTGCAAAATCTGCGCAGCCAGCTCAGCGGCGCAATTGCGACTGCTATCGTCCGCCCGCTGATTCAGGTTCTCAGCGCGGAGGACGCGGCGTTCTTCTTCTACGAAATGTCGGATGAAGACGTTCAGACCATTCGGCAGGCGGCAGAATCCGCCGTCGAAATCGAATGACACCCGATAAGGAGGGTAAACCCATGCTGAAACGAATCCTGTCTGTCCTGCTCTGCGCGGCGCTGCTGCTTGGCGGCACGGCGCTTGCTGCCAAAGAGGATGACTATACGCTCCCGGAACTGCTCTACCAGCAGTTTGCTGTGCAGGATTACCCCATTCGAGGCTCAGTTGCGGTTACGGCGTCCGGCACGGCGTCGTGGCTGGATTTCCTGCTGCCGTTGACGGCTTCGACGCTGCATGTGCGCCTGCTGAATCTGGAGGACAGCGACGATTTCCAGTATCAGGTGTTTTCGCAGGATGACAGCGGCAGTCAGCAAGGCTTGACGCAGCTGTACCGCGTGGGCGACACGCTCTACCTGCGCACGGATGTGCTGCCGGATGTGCTGCTGTCCATGCCGCTGGCGGAATCGGGAAAAAGCAATCCATCGTTCTACTCTGTGCTGGCGGAGATGATGGCGCAGCCTGACATCCTCTGGGAAAGCATGTGGCAGCCGGCGCTGGAGGAATATCTGAACGAACTGGAGCTGTGGCTGGCGGATTACGCCGCTGAACCTGACACGATGACTGAAAACGGCGAGCTTGTCATGCGCGTCAGCTATGTGATTCCAGCGGACGACGTGAAAGAGCAAACGAAGCTGATGTGGAAGCAAGCGCTCTATGACGAGACGCTGCTGACGCTTTTGCGCCCGATGATGACGGAGGAGCAGCAGGCGGCCTACCTCAATCCCGCGCTGGGCTACTTCTACGATGCCTGCATTGACGCCCTGCCGCTGTCGGGCGATTTGCGCCTGTCACGCAAGTTCTCCGCGCGTGGCGATACGCTGTCCGTGGCGGTGGCGCTGCCCCTGCCGCAGAATGCGTGGGGCTACACGACGCTGACCTTCCGGCAGCACGACTGCGCTTGTGCTGAACAGCGCGACGCAGACGCTGACATTCAGCATGGCGTCGGCGGACGGCAACCAGAACGCAATTACGGGCAGCATCAGCAGTGTACCCGCCGCGTTCGTAACGGACGCAAAGACGCTGCAGGCGAAATTTGCCCTGACCAGCCAGCATTCCGAAACGCAGGACAGCGACGGCACACGCCATGATGACAGCGCGTGGACGCTGACCATCGAGCCGGACACCGACGGCGCGGAAGCAGCGGATTTGGTGACGTTTGAGCCGATTACGGCGGAACTTTCCCTCCAGTACAGCACCGAAAGCAGAGAAGGCGCGCCGATTCAGCTGCGCGTGATTGCCGCGCTGCACATGGCGGAAGCGGACGTCGGCGTGAAGATGGCACTGCGCACAACGAGCCGCTGGAACGCGCTGACCCTGCCGACGCAGGGCGCGGAGGACGTGATGAGCATGGATACCATGCGCGCTGTGCAGCTGCTGACGACGGCATCGGACAACCTGACGCGGCTGATTGCAGGCGGCAGTGCGCCGGCAGCTACGACCGCACCGGAACTGCCCACACCTGAACCGAACACGACACCCGTCCCATCGCTGACGGGAGAATAATCAGCAAAATCGCCGCAGTGCATCACAAACTGCGGCGATTTTTGTCGGAAAAGGAGAAATGCTCATGCGGAATGCGCGCGCACTTCAGCGGATTGCCATCATCCTCGCGGTTTTGTTTGCGCTGTCGCTGCTGCCGGTGATGGCGGTCGCGTTCTATAATCACCCGCGCGCGGACGACTACACCTACGGCGCGGTGCTGCGCAAGGTCATTGACGCAGGACAGGGGCTGCCGGAGGCTGTCGCAGCTATTGCCGCCTACGTCCGGAGCACCTACGCGCGCTGGCAGGGGTCGTTCAGCGCGGTGGTGCTGTTCACGCTTCAGCCGGGCGTG
>OCQA01001806.1_pt1 | contig 13257 bp, 12 predicted proteins | sample 1538571 | NCBI WGS metagenome assembly OCQA01 (sample SAMN04571708, study PRJEB22368) | human gut metagenome | biome: human gut; material: stool | host: Homo sapiens | place: Luxembourg | collected 2012-09-28 | reverse complement strand
CTTTACTCCGCACACACGTCGGTGATCAATCTTGTAAAGCTCTTCTATATTATCATTCGTAGCCCCCATATAAAAAGAATAATTGGCAACTGAGGTTTCGGCTGCCCGATTAAATTTCCAGTCGAGAGCCTCTTTCGTTGTCGTTTGAGGGTTCGTATTCGGCATTTCCATATAAGAAGTCACCCCGCCTGCCACCGCAGCCATCGATTCGGAATGCATATCAGCCTTATAAGTCAAGCCGGGTTCTCTAAAATGTACCTGATCATCGATAACACCGGGTAGAAGCCATTTGCCAAAGGCATCTACAACCTCATCCGCATTACGCTCCATTTCGATGGTACACTCTTCGGGGTAAACCGCAGCAATTTTATCTCCTTCGATAAGAACCGAAGCTATTCCTGCATATCCTTCATTTATTAATGTCGCATTTTTTATCAGTATTTTCTTCATGATGCCGCATTGCTTTTTTTATGGGGATATTTCTTGAACCAACTGTCATATTTCAATTTAATTACTCCGAAAACAGCCTCTCCGAAAATGCTGCTATTCATTTTGCTAGTGCCCAATACCCGATTTATAAAAATAATAGGAACTTCTACCAACTTGAAGCCACACTTATATGCTGTAAACTTCATTTCTATTTGAAATGCATACCCTTTGAACCTAATATTATCCAAATCGATCGTTTCTAAAACTTCCCGACGATAACATTTAAATCCTGCAGTCGTATCGGCAATATTCATTCCTGTGACAAACCGTACATATTTCGATGCAAAATATGACATCATCACCCGACCCATCGGCCAATTTACGACATTTACCCCCGTTATATAACGAGACCCGATAGCAACATCCGCACCTTTGTTGGCGCAAGCATCCCATAACTTTAAAAGGTCGTCAGGGTTATGAGAAAAATCGGCATCCATTTCGAAAATATATTCATAACCATGAGCAAGCGCCCACTTAAATCCGGTTATATATGCCGTACCCAGTCCCTGTTTCCCTGAACGTTCAATAATAAATAAGCGACCTGTAAATTCTGTCATCAACCGCCGTTCCATCCGGCGAACCATCATCAATCACCAAAATATCGAACGCATGTTCTAAAGAAAGAACTTTGCAAATGATATTTTCTATATTCTCTTTTTCATTATAAGTCGGGATAATCACCACCCCGTCAGATTTCACATTCGAGCTCATGAGCCTATCGATAAATCGTTTATTTATCAAAAAATCAATGTGACAAAGATACTACAAATTGAAAAACTACGTAAAATGAATAGTAAATAATGATTAACATGCAATAATTTCTATCTCGCAGTTTGATCAAAAAGATGTATTTTTGTCAAACTTTACGGATGATTATTTCTACAAAATGAAAATCGACTCATTATATACGCTTTTCAATACGCCTGCCCGGCAAAAAGCATTACAAAATCTTGTTGCGGATAACCGGACAAAGACAATCCACATAACCGGACTACAAGGTTCTGCAGCCTCGTTATTGCTCTCGTCACTATCCACTTGCGGAAGGCCTGTCGTTCTGGTTGCGAACGATATGGAAGAAGCAGGATATCTTTATCATGATTTGGTGCAAATACAAGGAGAAGGAAATATCGTATTTTTTCCTTCCGGCTATAAACGTGCCATTAAATACGGACAAGTGGATGCGGCAAACGAAATACTACGGACAGAAACTCTTAACCGTCTGAGGCAGACCGACCGATCTTTGATCGTTGTTACTTGTCCGGAAGCTTTGGCTGAAAAAGTCGTCAGAGAAACCACACTATCTGAGAAAACGATCCACTTGGTAAAGAACGGGAAAGCAGACATCACGAACATTTCGGATATTCTTTTCAAATATGGCTTCGAGCGAGTCGATTACGTATATGAACCGGGACAATATGCTGTAAGAGGCAGTATTCTCGATGTTTATTCTTTTTCTTTCGACCAGCCCTACCGTATCGATTTTTTCGGAGATGACATCGAAAGTATCCGATCTTTCGATATAGAGTCGCAATTGTCCAATGATCAATTCGAAGAGATATTCATTATTCCCAACATGATGAATAACGAAGCTAACGGCATCTCTTTTCTGGAGTTTATCGATCCGAAAACAATTTTCGGATTCAGAGATCTGGCATGGTGCATAGAACGAATCAACGGAATTGCCGGAGAAACTCTGTCCGATCAATTATTGATAACCGAAGAAGGCGATCTTAATGCAGGAAAAAAAATCATAGACCCGGACACATTCCGCAAAAAAATATTCGAATTTAAACGAATCGATTATGGGAATAAAAGTCTTTCCCCAGACGCAGCCATTCTGAGAATAGAATGCTCGCCTCAACCGATCTATCACAAGAATTTCGAACTGGTTATCGATTCGTTCACCTCTTTCTTGAAAGAGGGATATACTCTTTATATTTTAAGCGACAGCGAAAAACAGATACAACGTATTCAAAGCATTTTTGAAGATAAAGGTGAAAATATCTCGTTCACCCCTGTACAGAAAACACTACACGAAGGTTTTATAGACCGGGAATTGAAAGCCTGCTTTTTTACAGACCATCAATTGTTCGACCGATTCCACAAATACAGTCTGAAAAGCGACAAAGCCCGTTCGGGAAAACTTGCTCTCTCACTTAAAGAACTGCAACAAATCGAAATAGGAGATTATATCGTTCACATAGATCACGGTGTCGGAAAATTCGGAGGATTGATACGAACAGAGATCAATGGAAAAATGCAAGAAGTCATTAAACTCATTTATCAAAATGACGACATTCTTTTCGTCAGCATACACGCTCTGCACAAATTAGCCAAATACCGGGCAAAAGAAGGAGAACCTCCCCGAATCAACAAATTAGGGACAGGAGCATGGGAACGGATGAAAGAAAAGACCAAGAGCAAGATGAAAGATATTGCCCGCGATCTTATCAAACTGTATGCCAAAAGAAAAGAAGAAAAAGGATTCGCATTTTCCCACGACACATTCATGCAGCAGGAACTCGAAGCGTCATTTATTTATGAGGACACACCCGATCAATTGAAATCGACAGCCGAAGTAAAAGCCGATATGGAAAAAGAACGCCCTATGGACAGGCTGATATGCGGAGATGTCGGATTCGGAAAAACTGAAATTGCAGTCCGGGCTGCTTTTAAAGCTGCATGCGATAATAAGCAAGTAGCTGTTCTTGTCCCGACTACCGTACTGGCATTTCAACACTATAAAACATTTAGCGAACGACTTAAAGATTTTCCCGTTAAAGTAGACTACCTAAGCCGGGCAAGAACTTCTGCAGAAACACGACAGATACTCAAAAACTTATCAGAAGGTAAAATCGACATACTGATAGGTACACACCGCATCATAGGAAAAGATGTAAAATTTAAAGATTTAGGATTACTTATCATCGATGAAGAACAGAAATTCGGAGTTGCCGTTAAAGAAAAACTGAAACAGATAAAGACAAATGTAGATACTTTGACCATGTCAGCAACACCGATTCCTCGTACTTTACAATTTTCGTTAATGGGTGCTCGGGATCTTTCGGCCATAACGACTCCCCCCCCTAACAGGTACCCGATACAAACCGAGGTTCACGGATTTAATGAAGATATTATCAAAGAAGCCATCAATTTCGAAATGAGTCGAAACGGCCAGGTATTTATCGTCAATAACAGAGTAAAACAGCTTTATGAACTGGAAAATCTCGTACATCGCCTTGTTCCGGACGCCAGAACAATTGTAGGTCACGGACAAATGGAGCCCGAAAAACTCGAACAAGCAATTATCGATTTTACAAATTACGACTATGATGTATTGATAGCGACCACCATCATCGAATCGGGAATCGACATGCCCAACACCAACACGATTATTATCAATAATGCTCAAAATTTCGGTTTAAGCGAACTTCATCACGGGGACGTGTAGGCAGAAGCAATAAAAAGGCTTTTTGTTATCTCCTTACTCCACCATTGCGAGAACTGAGTGTGGATGCCCGCCGCCGATTACAAGCGATAGAGAGTTTTTCAGAACTTGGAAGCGGAATACATATCGCCATGCAGGATCTGGATATTCGAGGAGCAGGGAATTTATTGGGGGCAGAACAAAGCGGATTCATTGCAGACTTGGGATATGAAACCTACCAAAAAATATTGAAAGAAGCTGTAGAAGAATTGAAAAATGAGGAATTTACGGATGTTTATAACGAAAATAGCGTGGTTCTTCCCGGCGAACGAGAAACATTTGTCAGCGACTGCACCATAGAATCAGACATGGAACTATTATTTCCCAACAGCTACATCCCGAATGACTCGGAACGGATTTCCCTCTATCAGGAGTTGGATAATATGGAACGAGCCTCGGACATACAAGCATTCTCAGCAAAACTGGAAGATAGGTTCGGACGCATACCTCATGAAGGGAAAGAGCTTATCCGTATCGTTACCCTCCGACAACTGGCCAAACAGTTAGGTATGGAAAAAGTAGTATTGAAACAGGAAAAGATGAATCTGTTTTTTGTTTCGGATAATAACATCCGCTATTTTCAGTCTCCTGTTTTCGGTAAAGTATTAAGTTATCTGCAAAAGAATCCCCGACAGTGCCAACTGAGGGAAATCAAGGGAAAACGATCTATATCTATCACCCATATAAAAACGGTAGAAGAGGCGGTTCTTACGTTACAAAATATTCTGGAACAAGAAGAATTATAAATTTGCCTTCCCATGGAAAAACACGGGCGTATAAATATATTCGTAAATGTACTATTATCAGGTATATTAAGCCTAATAACCGCATTTGCAGGTATGTTGCCCTCCATTATACAACATGGGGGATATTTTGTCTCAAAAGCAGATTATATTACTCAGCAAATACCGTTTATACTTGAGACTAAACGAATTTCTCAACGGGGATGCCCTACTGGAGTTGGAATTCATTTTTAGGAGACAACTTTTTAGGAGGATATGCCTTTTATACTGTGGGAAGTCCATTTGTCTGGATAGCTACTTTATTTCCTGAAAACCATATCCTACAAGGAATTACTGCTTCAATCTTATTAAAATTTTTCGTCTGCGGAATTACCTCTTTTCTCTATTTCAGAATTTTTATAAAGAAGCCCATATATGCAATTATAGGATCGCTGCTATATACATTCTCCTCGTTTACGATTTTAAATACGCAATTTAATCATTTTACCGATGTTATAGCACTTTTTCCCTTAATTCCGACAGCTTTGGAATTACGACTCTACAAAAAGAAACGGATTCCGGGATTACTGACCTTTGCCGTTTTCATCAACCTGCTCACCAATTATTTATTTTTTCGTATCTTCAGGAATATTTATCGTAATTTATGCTCTCTTCAGATTCAAATCGGGAGATTGGGCTGGCAATAAACGAAACGATTATTCGGCAATACTCATCGAAGGAATTTTAGGAATATTATTAACTGCATTTCTGATACTTCCGGCATGGTATAAAATCTCAGAAGCTCCGAGAGTCGATAGGATTTGGAAATTCAAAACAGGCATATTCAACATATTAGAACGTCTCAGGGCCTTATTCATGCCGGCAGGAAGTCTTGAAATCCCTGCCTTTTATCCCCAAATTCTCAACTGGAGTTCAATAGGTGCTTTTCTACCGATCACAGGCGCAATACTGGCAGTTTCATTCATTCGGCAGCATCCCCGTAACTGGTTGTCTCAACCTCTGATATGTCTGGTCATTATTTCTCTGATCGCACCGTTAAATGCCTCTTTCAACCTGTGGAGCAACTATTCATATACCCGTTGGTGGTACGCTTTGTCTCTTATTTTAGCACTTTCTACAATAAACATATTGTCGCACCCCGATAAACTGTATAATCCCATTTCTCATAAATATTTCTTATATATTCTCACATTCCTCATTCTGATTACCGTTCCTTTTATTTCAGGACAATTTATCTGCGAAAAAGGGTGGTTCGGAGAGATGTTCTCATCACGATGGACAAATTGGTTCGGAAGATATACCGACACGAATAAACTGATATCAGGATATTCAACCATTTTGACCATAATAAATTATCTTTTACTGTTCGTCATAATCAATTATCGTATATCCTCCAAAAATCTGCTGTTTATCACATGTCTTGCTTCTGCAATAAATATGGGAAGCTTTGTCGAAATAAATAACCGGATAGACGGAGTCAACAACAGCGATCAGAGTTTAACCGTTTTTCTGACTGACTCTATTCATAATATATCTCCCCAATATGAATATCGGATAGACTTCGATCCGGCAAACCACATGAATATGGGGTTATATCAAAATGAACCTGCAATATCGGTATTCCACAGTTTGCAAAGTCGTTCTCATGCAGATTTCATAAGCATTTCGGGATATATAGAAAATATAAAAAGCCCCACCAACGAACCGTCATTAGAAAACCGGGAATATACTGATGCATTATTATCGGTACGTTACTTTTACAGATATGTACCTTTTAACACAAAATATATTCCCGAAGGATTCCGATTAAAAAAGAAAAACAACAAATCTGAAATATACGAAAATCAAAATTTTATTCCTTTCGGATTTACTTACGACAGAGCTATAAACCGGACAGAATTCGACTCGATACATCAGACCGATCCTCAAAAAAATCGATGTAACATTCTCTTGTCCTCTATCGTTCTCGAAAAACAGGATTGGGAAAAATACCGCTCATTATTTCAATATACAAAAATAGACACCAGTATGGATGTTGCGCAGCTTTCCCGAAAAAGAAATGAAATCGTATGTTCTTCATTTCACGGAAACTCAACCGGATTCACTGCCGAAATTAATTTACCTAAAGAAAATCTTATTTTTTTCAGTGTTCCGTACGATTCGGGATTTTCGGCAACCGTTAACGGAGAAAAAAGAGAAATTATAAAAACAAATATTTCGTTCATGGCAGTAAAAGGAGATAAAGGTAAAAATACCATAAATTTCACATACGTTCCTCCCGGAATAAAAGATGGTATTCTAATTTCTACTCTCGCCTTGATTTTTTTCATTATTTATATAGGAAAACAGATTCTCTATTCTTCTAAAAAACGAAGACTCTCCACTTTAGCAAGCCGTGAACGGAGATAATCGACAGCCGATCGACGCACACGAAGGGTCATATCACAATCTAAATTAAAATATTGAGAAATTATAGTAACATTATCCTCTTTTACAATACGCATCACATCATTCAGAAAAGGATATTCAAACGCCACACGTATCTCATCCTCAACAAGGCATTCGATTATTTCATTCGCCCGGATCGCTTCGGCAGCAGCTTCACGATAAGCGACGATCAGCCCGCTCGTTCCCAATTTTATTCCTCCGAAATAACGAATTACGACAATCAATATATTCGTCAGTCCGAACGAATTGATTTGTCCGAGTATAGGTTTTCCAGCTGTTCCCGAAGGTTCTCCGTTATCATTCGAACGAAAATCCACACGTTGATGTCCCAGCATATACGCCCAACAAACGTGTCGGGCATCATAATACTTCTTCTGATATATTTCAAGGTTTTCCTTAACTTCATCTAACGTAGAAACCGGAACTGCAAAAGAGATGAACTTACTCATTTTTTCTTTATACAACCCCTCAGAAGTTCGGGCTATCGTTTTATACGTATCTTCCATATCACAAAGATACGATTTTCAACATCAATAAAAAAACAGCTACCCTCATGGATAGCTGCATTATTCTATAAATAATTAACAAATTCGTATCGAGTAAAACTCAGACAGGCTCTTAATCCCGGTCATTATCCATATCGATCACATTGAAATTCATATCGAATTTGATTTCCCAGAAATTGGACAACTTTACTTCATAATCGTAACGGTCTCTCTCGATACTAAGTACCTTCGCTTCGGGATAGTTCGTTTCTACATATTTTTTTATAGGGGCTGGAATAACCTTAGCCGGTACAACAGTTGACTTACAGTTCACTTCCGTCCATTCGCCCTTCTTATCGAATTCAAGTTTGTCTCCATTATTAAAAACCACATCATAAGATTTATCGAACAACTCGGTCTCCATTTTCACAAAAGCGATTTTAGCTTTCGGGAAATGTTGTTTTACAAATTTTTGTGCCGCTTGAGGCAACTGAGTAAAATTAATCGGCTTATCATTATCTGCCAATGCTACTTGAATAGAAAATACACATACGAATAAAAAGATCAACTTTTTCATAATCTGAAATTTTAAAGGTTACTACTGATTATTTTTATTTCTTGATACAAAGATTAGACACAATTCTGAAAAGATTCTGGAATTTTCATCCTGTCTCGAAAAAAAATAAAAATAATTTATCAGAAGAAGAAATTGCCTTTATAATTGGTTAAAACCTTGCGCTTTTAAATAACCTTCCATATCATATTTCAATGCTTCCCGATAGTAGTCAAGCATGTGAGCGCACCAATCATTATCAGTCTTCACTCCCGCTCTGCAACCGTTATATTCACAAATTAAACGATCGTAGGTTAATAATTCCTCCGTCATATCATCGGTTCGATAATGGTTTTTATGTATCAAGACCGATAAAGGCTGTTTCGGTTTCAGATCGGGAATCTCCCGAGGATAACCGATAGAGAGTCCGCAAGCAACAAATACCCCCTTCGGAAGCTGCAAAACTTCTGCGACACGAGCCGGATCGGCTGTTCGGGCATACCCGATACAGCAGCTTCCCAGACCCAAAGATTGTGCTGCAACCACGGCATTCTGCATTGCCAGAGCCGCATCGATCAATCCGATCATTACTCCGTCCATTTTATCCTGAATACGGGGAAAATCGAGCTCCTTGGCTTTTGCCAATAGAGACACTTTATTAAAATCGACACAAAAAACCAGAAATACGGCAGACGTCTTTATTTGCTTTTGACCGATAATTTCATATAGCAGTTCTTTTTTTTCCTGATCTTCTACCGCAATAACCGAATATTGCTGACCGTTGTAACTGGTCGGTGTACTCGCTATCGCCCGATAAATCAAATCAAGCTTTTCCGGTTCTATTTTTTCCCGTTCATAACGTCGAACCGAAGTCCGTTTCAACAAGACATCTTCTATAACTTTCATTCTACCTCCTCACATTAACAAATTAAAATCTGAACATCAAACACATTGACGAAAGATATTGTTTATAAACAGGCCCTTACTTTACAAGACGGCAAGACGGGTCATTCAATTCCATCAGACCGATCTGCATATAATCCTGCATCATATCTCTCGGTTTTTTAATTTCATCGTTCCACATAGCTATATCTATATCTAAAGGAACAATTCCTACCTTTTTACCGCCCGGAGTACGTCCGGCAGCCTTTTCCATTTCCTTAAAAATACGAAATAAATCTTCAAATTCCAATTCCGTTTCCAAAACGCCTACACAATTGTGGTAATTCGGCTGAGGAATACTGCTCACCGGAACGGTTTCATAACAAGAAGAGAATTTCGCAGACGAGACTAATCCCCGAATCTCCACACAACTTTTTTTCACTAATAATTTTCCTCCGGGAACATTCGATCCCAAACAAACAATTGCCCTGTTCATCGTACTAATTATATATCTTTCATTGATAACTGCACTCTTTTCCGCTCTTTATCCACACTCATCACTTTTACCATAATCTGCTGATGTATAGATACTATCTCTGTTGGATCAGATACATATCTGTCTGCCAATTGCGAAATATGCACCAACCCGTTTTCTTTAATACCGATATCTACAAAACATCCGAAATTAGTAATATTCGTCACAATCCCCGGAAGTAGCATTCCTTCCTTGAGATCATCTATCGTTTTCACCGAAGCATCGAACTCGAACACTTTAATAGTTTGTCGAGGGTCTCTACCCGGTTTATCAAGTTCTTCTAAAATATCTTTCAAAGTCGGCATCCCGACTTCTTCAGAAAGATAATTCTCCAGCACCAACCGTTTACGAAGTTCTTTATCAGCTATCAATTCTTTGACGGTACAGCCTAAATCAAATGCCATTTTTTCTACCAAAGCATAACGTTCGGGATGCACTGCCGAATTGTCCAAAGGATTTTCCGACGAAGCAATTCTCAAAAAGCCGGCAGCTTGTTCAAAAGCCTTTTCTCCCATACGAGGAACTTTCAGCAATTCTTTTCGGGAGTGAAACGGTCCGTTTTCCTTACGGTAATCTATGATATTTTGCGCCAACTGAGGTCCTAATCCTGAAATATATACCAACAGATGCTTACTTGCCGTATTAATATCCACACCGACAGAATTAACACAATTCTCGACAGTCTGATCCAAAGATTTCTTAAGCTTACCCTGATCAACATCATGCTGATATTGTCCTACTCCGATAGATTTCGGATCTATTTTCACCAATTCCGCAAGCGGATCCATCAAACGCCGGCCGATAGATACAGCACCTCTTACAGTTACATCATACTCCGGAAATTCTTCTCTGGCAACTTTCGAAGCAGAATAAACAGATGCACCATTTTCACTGACGACAAATACCTGGACTTTTCTATCATAACGCAAATTGGTAATAAAATTTTCTGTTTCCCGACTTGCCGTACCATTACCGATCGCTATTGCCTGAATGTCATATACCTCTACTAAATGCGTTATTTTTCGAGCCGAACCGGAAACATCCTGACGAGGAGGATGCGGAAATATCGTCTCATTATGTAATAGATTTCCCTGAGCATCCAGACAGACAACCTTACATCCGGTACGAAATCCCGGATCGATTCCCAACACTCGTTTCTGCCCTAAAGGAGGAGCTAGCAACAGTTGTTTCAAGTTTTCAGAAAAAACCCGAATAGCCTCGTCATCGGCTTTTTCTTTAGACGATGCAGCAAACTCAGTCTCTATCGAAGGTTTCAATAAACGTTTATATCCGTCACGCACCGCATCGGATACGAGTGCAGCCGCAGCCGTAGCATTCTTTATAAACTGACCTTCAAGACGGTCTATACAAAGTTCATCTTCCGGTGATATAGAAACTTTTAAAAAACCTTCGGCTTCTCCTCTACGCATTGCTAACAAACGATGAGAAGAACAACGATACAACGGCTCAGACCACTCGAAATAATCTCTATATTTCGCAGCTTCTTCAACTTTCGTTTTTACTACACGAGACGATATTACAGCTTCCCGCCGAAATAATCCACGTACGGTATTTCTTGCTCTTTCATTTTCAGAAATCCATTCGGCAATAATATCACAAGCACCTTTCAACGCATCTTCGCTATCTTTAACTTCCCCTTTTATAAAAGCTGAAGCTTTATATCCCGGATCACCGGGTTGCTGAATCATCAGCCATTTAGCCAAAGGTTCTAAACCCTTCTCTCGGGCTATCTCCGCACGAGTGCGACGTCTCGGTTTGTATGGCAAATAGATGTCTTCCAACTCCATCATATCCCAAGAAGACTCTATACGATTTTTCAATTCCGAAGACAATTTTCCTTGTTCCTCGATTGTTGAGAGGATTGTCTGTTTCCGTTTTTCTATCTCACATAATTTATCATATCGGTTTTTTATATCGGCAATCTGCACCTCATCTAACGCTCCGGTCATCTCTTTCCGATAGCGGCTTATAAACGGAATCGTAGCTCCGTCCTCAAGTAAGGCTATCGTATTTGAAATCTGATCGGCCTTGATATTCAAAGCCTTTGAAATCAACTGTGGAAATATTTTATTCATTCTCAAATAATAAATTTACTGAATTCTTACAATTTTATCAGCTATTCTCGTCTCATCATCTTGATGTGTAACATACAAGATAGTCTTTCCGTACCGGACCTGCCATTTCCGCAAATAGTCCATAACTTTTTGCTTCAGATCAAAATCGAGCCCTTTAAACGGTTCATCAAGCAAATATAAAGATGCAGGGAAAAACATCATTCGCGCCAATACAACACGTTGACATTCTCCCCCGCTCAACGTTCCAGGAAAACGATCTATACAATTTCGCATATCCAGTTGTTCCAAAATCTCGATTATTTCTTTACGAGCTGTCTCCTTCCGCATACAAAAGGCACGGGAAAGTGCAATATTTTCACATACTGTCAGATGGGGCAAAAGTCTATATTCTTGAAAAAGGAAAGCCACTTTGCAATCTTTTTCTAAAGGGACATCTCCCGCTTCGGCATGATCCAGTCCCGACAACAGACGTAACAAAGTCGTTTTCCCATATCCGGAAGAAGCCATCAAACAAGTAATTTCCCCTCTCGAAACAGACAACCGTAACTCCGATAATAAGATTTTATGTCCGTATCTCTTTCGAATCCCCTCTATATTAAGAATATCGGGAAAATTCTCCATTATTTTTTCCGCATAATCTTTTGAGGCGAAAGAAACCGGGAAACTATATTTTTCAGCCCTTTTCAATAACAATTCAAAACCGTATGATATGACTACGGCAACCAACGTCCATGCCAGCAAACGGGGAACTTCTATAAAGCCGTGAGCTTCACGAATCATAACACCGATACCCGTAACGGGTTGGGCCAAAGCTTCTCCCATAATAATAGCTTTCCATCCTAATCCTGCCGTAGAGATCAATCCGCTGAAAAGATAAGGCGATACTGCCGGATAAATAATATGTTTTATCTTTTGCTTTACCGAAAAAGCATACATATAGGACATTTCCAGCAAGGAGTGATCGATATTCCGAAAACCGGCTATTAAATTCTCGGTCAATACCGGAACTATAGTTATTAACGCCATTACCAGAGGAATATATTCCGGAGAAAACCAAATCAAAAATAAAAACAAAAATGAAATAATCGGAACGGAACGAAGTAAGGTCAAAAAAGGATGGATATAGGTGCGAAACGCATCCGATCGGGAAGCGCGCCATGCCAATATCGCAGCCAGACAAAGGGAAAGCAATATCCCGCATATTCCTCGCAACAAAGTTGATGATACGGCAGACAAAAAAGAGGCTTCCGAAAACAAATAAAATACTGCTGTAATAAGCTGAAAAGCCGAGGGAAAAATATCTTTATTCCCGATATATAGCGAAAAAAACTGCCAACATAGCAATACGGTAAACCATGAAGCGGCAATAAGAATATATTTTTTTCGCTTTTTCATAAAATCATATCGAATTATCAGATATATAGAATCTATCATCCGGGAACTTGCCTCCTATGGATTTCGGATAATACTTGAAGATAACCTGCAACAAACTATCTACTGAATTTCTGACCGAAGATCGTGACCTGTATTCGATGCGAC
>OCQA01001802.1_pt1 | contig 13296 bp, 7 predicted proteins | sample 1538571 | NCBI WGS metagenome assembly OCQA01 (sample SAMN04571708, study PRJEB22368) | human gut metagenome | biome: human gut; material: stool | host: Homo sapiens | place: Luxembourg | collected 2012-09-28 | reverse complement strand
GTGTTGGCCGTGGCGGCCCCTGTCGGTTCGGCCTTGGTCGGGCCTCCGTCGGTGATGGTTCCGGGACCTTCGACCTGGATGTAGTGCTGTTCGTGGTCCTGTCCCCACGAGTGGTACGGCTCGAAGTAGGGCGCCGTGTGGCACGTTACGGTGATGTCGGCCGTCCCTTCGCCGATTCCGGTCAGCTTGGGCGTCTTGATGTAGCCCGAAACGGATGCGGTCGAGAGCAGTGCGGCTCCGGTCTGGGTGCGTACCCAGAAGCCCTGCCAGCCGGGATAGTCGGCGTCGGCGTAGTTCGTGCCGTAGGTGTCGCCTTCCCACCATGCTTCCCACAGTTTGGCCGCTTTCACCGGACCGCGGTTGTCGGTCGCGCTCCCGACGTAGTTGAAGAACGAGTCGGTGGAGTTGACGGGGTTTACGATTTTTCCGGTGGCCGCCGGGCAGTTCGGGTCGTCGGGGTCGATGTTCGCACCGATCTGGGCGTTGGTGACTTCGACGCCGAATGCCTGGTAAATCGGACAGCCTCTGAACCAGAAATCGTCGAAATCCTTGTAGAGGATGACGTTCGGCGCCAGATTCTCCTCGGGAGTGGTGAACGAGAACCACGTTTTGTCCGAATCCTCCTTATTGGGACCCAGCTCGTGGGCTACGATCCAGAACCAGTAGGTCGTGCCGGGTTGCAGGTTGCCGAAGGCGAAACGGTTGTGCGCGAAGAACATGCTGCTGGCGGTGAGCCAATCGGCCGTCTTCGAGGTGTAGTTGCGCAGGTTGTCGCCCTCCTCTTCCAGCGCGAGGCCGAAGCTGAACGAGCGGGGCGTGCCGTTGTTGAAGTTCGTGCCGGTGCCCTTCTCGTAGTCGCCCCAGTCGAGGACTGCCAGGCGGGGCAGCAGTTTGAACATCGTGACGGTTACTTCGCCGGCCAGTTTGGCGCGGCTCTCGGCGGTGAGGTCGTAGGGGGTCGCGACGGACGAGATCTCCACGTGCAGTTTGACCGTGATCGGGCCTTTTTTGGTCGGCGTTCCGCTCAAGGCGAGGGGAATCGCTCCGTCGCCCGCCTCCATTTCGTATCCCGAGAGCGATTCGATGGCGATGCCTTCGGCTCCCGCACCTTCGAGCGTTGCCGTGACGTCGGCCTTATAGCCGGGCTTCGATTTCTGGTAGGGAATCGTCACCCGCTTGTCCACGAGCTCCTCGTAGAGGTCGAAACTGGGGGCGATCTCGGGCGAGCCGACGGTGAAGAATCCGTCCTCCTGCGTAACCCGGATGACCAGTTCTTTCAGTCCGTCGGAGAGCGTGACGCTGCCGGTACGCTCCGCGCCGTCGTTCTGCGCGACGGTGATGTTCACCGCCTGTTCTTTCGGCGCGCCGTTCCCCTCCCCGGGCGAACAGCTGATCCACGTGTCGTCGGGCGTGATTTTCCAGGACCCGTTGGTCAGGACGAGCAGTTCCTTCGTCGAATTGAGGTACGGGAACGAGAGCGCGTCGTGGCTCCGCTGCAGGAAGTGGGTTTCGTCGTCCTTGCAGGATGTGCCGAGGGCGACCGACGCCAGGCACAAAAACGAAATTATAGCGTGTATTTTCATAAAATCGGATTTTTGATCGTTTCGGGTAAGCGGGTTAGTCGTCCCAGCCGGGATTCTGCGGCCGCAGGTTGGGGTTGATGTCGAGCGCATTCTTCGGAACGGGGTAGAGGTACTTGTAGTCTGCCCATTCCCGGTCGAGAATGTAAACCAGGCAGTTGTCCTTGTTGACGCTGTATGTCGTGACGTTGTCGCCCTCTTCGGCGGTCACCTCCACGTACGAAACCCCGGTCTGGTTGCTGCCCGATTTGGGATGGCTCTTCGAGTAGAAGCAGAGGTCGTTCTTTCCGTCGCCGTTCATGTCGAACGGCTTGCCCAGTTCGGGAATGTGGATGCCAGCGAATTCGACCGTCAGTTTGTGGCCCATGCGCCAGCGCATCAGGTCGTCGCGCCGGGTGTTCTCCATGTACAGCTCGATGCTCCGCTCGCGGCGGCATTCGAGTATCCACTTGTCGGTCACCCCGTCGTAGTAGCTGGCCAGATAGGGGTCGGCCGTGGCGGGCATCGCGCCGCTTACGCCCGAACGCTCGCGCAGCGGGCGGATCGTCTTGTTCCACACCGTCTGGTCCATCTCGCCCAGTTCGGCCTTGGCTTCGGCCTCGTTCAGCAGAATTTCGGCGTAGCGGAACACCGGGAGCGAGTTGGCGCTGGAGGTGTTGCTCTCGTTCGCATCGTCGTCGGTGTTCCACTTGATGATGCGGTAGTAGGTCAGCTGCGTGGTCAGGCCGGGGAAGACCTTTGCGAATTCGTTGGTCTCCTTGCCGCCGACCTTCTTGACGTAGTAGGGCGTGATGAAGGTCTGGCGCAGGCGGTAGTCGCGGCCGGCGAACTCGTCCTTGAACTGCGTCTTGTTGTATCCGTCCTTGTCCGTGAAGCGCGTCCCGTCGAGGTTCAGGTACATGTTGACAAACGCTTTGGGACCCGAGTTGCGTTGTCCGTAGCTGCCCGAGGCGTAGTACCACGAGGCGTCGTGAAACCGGTTGAGCGTGGCGTTGAACTCGTTGGCCAGGATCACTTCGGTGTACTGCGGCTCCTCGCTCTTGAAGACCTTGCTGTAATTGGTCGTCTCCTCGCCGGCCGTCGAGACCAGCGAATAGGGGCTGTCGCCCATCAGCTCCTCCGAGGCGGCGACGCACGCGCGGAGCCATTCCTCGCTGCCGTCCAGCCCGTGGTACTTCCGCCAGGTTCCCTCGTAGAGGCAGATGCGCGATTTCAGGGCCAGCGCCACATAGCGGTTGATGACGTTGGTGTTGACGTATTTGCTGGCCTTGGAGCACCAGGTGGCGGCGAAGTCGAGGTCTTCGAGGACCTTCTGCATGACGTAGTCGCGCGGGTCGCGGCCCTTGTAGAGCTGTTCGTCGTCGTCGGGGTCGATCGGCTCGTCGTACCAGGGCACGTCGCCGAAGGTCTTGACCTTGTCCCAGTAGAACCACGCGCGCCAGAAGCGGCCGACGCCCTCGTAATGCTTCATTGTCGCGTCGTCCACATAGGGGGCCGCGTCCTTCATGTGCTTGAGGTAATAGTTGACGTTGTAGAGCGGACGCCAGTTGCCCCGCGCCCAGTTGTTGGCCTGCTGGGCGCTGTAACCGCCCGTCTTGAGGAATCCTTCGGTCTGGGTCGTGACGCAGATGTCGCTGTACTGGTCGCCGCGCGTGAGCGTCGCGGCCGAGGGCAGGTGGCTTTCGAGAAAGCCGATCGCATAGGTTTCCAGCGCCGTTTCCGAATTGAAAAAGGTGTCGGTGGTCGTCGAATAGACGGGGTCTTCGTCGAAGAAGCTCTGGCACGAGGCCAGGAGGGACAATCCGGCGATTATCGCTATCTTGTTCAGTATGGGTTTCATGGGATTGCGTGTTAGAAGTTGATGTTCAGTCCGATGGTTACGCTTCGGGTCATCGGGTATCCGTAGCCCTGGCCGTCGGTGCCGGTCTTCGATGCGAAGTCGGCGTCGCCCGCCGTGATCATTTCGGGGTCGTAGTTCTTGGCGTACTTCTTCAGCGGCGACCAGAAGAACAGGTTTTCGCCCGAGACGTAGATGCGCAGTTTCTCGATGTGGGCCTTGCGGGTGATCTGCTGGGGCAGGGTGTAGCCCAGCGAGATGTTTTTCAGGCGGCAGTAGCGCGCTTTCTGCAGGTAGCGGTCGTTGGCGGCGCGCAGCGTGCCGCGTCCGCTGACGGCCAGCGAGCCGCGCAGTCGGGGCCAGTATGCGTTGGGGTTGTCCTCCGACCAGCGGTCGGCGTTCTGCCACGGCAGGCTGTATCCGTAGGGGCGGTCGTATTGTCCCCAGAAGAGCCCCGACTCGCCGGCGGGATACCAGTCGCGTTTGCCGACGCCCTGGAAGAAGACCGCGAAGTCGATGCCGTTCCAGTTTGCGCTGAAGTTGATGCCGTAGTGATAGCGCGGCGAGGAGTTGCCGATCTTGCGCAGGTCGCCGTGGTCGTCGAGGCGGTTGCTGCCGTTGTCCACGACGCCGCTCTCGTCCAGGTCGGCGAATTTCAGGTCGCCGGCGTTCCACGACTTGTTGTCGCCGCTCCAGAAGGTCTTCTCCTGTGCCTTGAGACCCCACTCCTGCGCCTCCTCGTCGGTGGCGAAAAGCCCTACGACGTGGTAACCCCAGATCTCACCCAGCTCCATGCCTTCGTAGTAGGCGTTGGCGTAGAGCGTGGGCAGGGTGTTCGACTTGCTGGTGTATTTGGTGATGATCGACTTGCTGTCCCAGAGCGAGAGGCGCACGCTGTAGTTGAAGGGTTTGTTCGCCACACGGAAACTGTCGGTCCAGCCCAGCGAAACCTCGAAACCGCGGGTGCGCATGTCGGCGTTGTTGCCGTAGGGCGCCGAATAGCCCGTCACGGCCGGCAGCTCGGCTCCGGTGACGAACATGTCGGTCGTCTCCTTCTGGTAGATGTCGCCCACGAAGCTCAGACGGTTGTTCAGCAGGTTGACGTCCAGTCCGAGGTTGATCGTCGAGGAGGTCTCCCACGTGAGGTTTGCCGGCAGCACGGACGAGGGCGCCGAGGTGTAGGTGCGCTGGCTGCCGTCGACGATCACGCCGGCCTTGTTGAAGTCCAACAGCTCCATGTACTTGTAGGGCGAGACGTTGCCGTTGCCGGCCTTGCCGATCGAGAAGCGCCATTTGATGTTGTTGATCCAGGAGATGTCCTTCATAAAGTTCTCCTCCGACATCCGCCAGCCCACGGAGGCCGACGGGAAGAAGCCCCAGCGTTCGTTGCTCGGGAATTTCGAGCTGCCGTCGTAGCGGCCGCTCAATTCCGCGAGGTATTTGCCCTTGTAGGCGTAGCTGGCGCGGTAGAAGATGCCGACGAACCCCCAGTCGTAGCTGTTGGCGTCCTCCAGGACGTAGTCGATGCCGTTCATCAGCGAGTAGTTGGGTTTGCCGTCGACGATGAATCCGTCGCGGCTCATGCGGGTGTTGCGCGCCCGCTTGTGTTCGATGTTCCATCCGGCCATGACGTTCAGCGAGTGGTCTTCGGGCAGCCGCGGGGTGAACGAGAGGTTGGCGTTGCCGCTGTGGTACTCGATCTGCGTCTCGGTGGTGCGCATCGAGCTGCTCGCCGGATAGGAGATCTGGATACCCGGACCGTTGGAGTAGGTGACCTGCGAGATCACGTCGTTCTGGCGCGAGTGGTTGAACAGGTAGGAGTAGTCGGCTTTGGCCACCAGCACGTCCTTGATCAGGTCGATGGTCACGACGGTCGTGTTCTTCATGTCGAACTTGAGGTTGTCGCGGTAGGAGTTGCCCTCGGCCATGTTGGCGTAACCCGTGTAGACGGCCGCCGCGGTCCACGTCCCGTCGGGGTTGGTGACGCGGGTGATCGGGAATCCCTGGTGTTCGAGGTTGCGGCGCACCAGCAGGTTCTGCGCATAGGTCGTCGGCTGGTGGTAGCTGCGGCGCACGAAGTCGGTGTTGTTCTCCACGGTCAGCCATTTGGTGATGTTGACCGTACCTTTGGCCCGGGCGTTCAGCTGGCGGAATTTCTCGTCGCCGACGCGGTAGATGCCGTCCTGCTCGTAATAGCGGGCCGAAGCGATGAAACTGGAGGTTTTGCCGCCGCCCGAAATCCGGATGTTGTGCTGGTGGGCCGTGGTCGATTTCTTGTAGAAGAGGTCGTACCAGTCGGTGTTGCGTCCGTAATACTGGTATTTGCCGCTGGCGTCGAGTTCCCATTCCAGATAGCTCCGGTCGGGGTCGTTCATGCGTTTTTTGTACTCGTCCTCCCAGCTCTGCGTCCAGGGGAAGAAGTTGTTGATGCCCGTCGGCAGATGGTGCGAGTAGCCCACGTAGGCGGTCATGTAGTTGTCGTACCAGGTCTGGCTGTCGGTCTCGTATTTCGGGCGTACGGTCTCGCTGATGATCGAAACGCTGCCGCTGTAATCGACCGAAATCTTATCCTTGCGGGCGCTTTTTGTCGTCACCAGCACCACGCCGAACGCACCCCGGGCGCCGTATACGGCCGTCGAGGAGGCGTCCTTGAGCACCGAGATGCTCTCCACGTCCTCGGGGTTCATTGCCGTCAGGTCGCCCTCCACGCCGTCGATCAGGCAGAGCGCCGATCCGCCTGCGCCGATCGACTGCGTGTTCGCACGGATGTTGATCGACGCCGAACGGCTCGGCTTGCCGTCGGCCATCGTGATGTTCACGCCCGGAATCTGGCCCTGGATCGACCGGAGCAGATAGGCGTTGGGGCGGTTTTCGAGCACCTCGCCCGAAATGTTCTCCACGGCCCCGACGATGTTGCGCCGCCGCTGGGTTCCGTATCCCACGACGACGACCTCGTCCATCAGGTTCTGGTCCTCGGTCAGGACGACCTCCAGTTTGGTGCGGGTTCCGACCTTGACGCGCTGGCTCTTGTAGCCCAGATAGGAGACGGCCAGCATGTCGTCGGGTTTTGCCTGAAGCGTAAAGGCTCCCTGCGCATCGGTCGAAGTGCCCTGCGTGGTGCCTTCGATGAGGATGGTGACGCCTGTGAGCGGCTCACCCTGTTGGGATTTCACGGTTCCGGACACGGCCTTGCTTTGGGCGAGGACCTGTCCCGTCGCCAGCATCAGGAGGATGAAAATTCCCCCCCCCCGAGATTTTCCGGCGGATTGCGGATCGGTAGTTAAAAAGATTCATATACGAGGTTCTTTGAAGTGTTTGGGTCAGAGTTCGGTGTGTTTCGGGGCGCGGGTCGTCGTCCGGACGATGCAGTCGCGCAGCCGGGTCAGCTGTTCGGGCGTGGCGGTCAGCCATCTGTGCCGTCCGTCGGGACCGGGGGTGAAATTCGTGAATCCTTTGTCGTCGACGGCGACGGTTCCCGGCTCGCTTTCGGTGAAGTATTCGGGATGGAGCAGGTAAACCACCGACAGCAGGTCCCACGACGCGCGGTCATAGGGCATCTTGTGGTAATTCTTGTAGCCCTCGACGACGGGATGGAGTTTCGCCCAGCCGAAATCGTTCTCGATGGCCGCACCGGGATACATGACCTGCTTTCCCAGCTCGAAGGGGTTCTGTACGATCGGCGTGTCCCATTCGGCGAAGAGTTTCCGCATGGCGGGGATGTCGTTGACGACGTTGAACTCCGCGCCGTAGCTGCCCGCCATGATCGAGAGCGCCTTCACCTTGCGGGCCACCAGTTCGCGGCCCGTGAGGGGCGAGATGTCGTCGGCCGGGCTGTCGAGGAGTTTTGCCAGTTCGGTCGCGAATCCTAAAGAAAGTACGGTTACCGAGCGGTCGGGCTGCGCGGCCAGCGTGCGGCGGTAGAGCGTGACGGGGTCCTCGATCTGCTCCGGGGTCTTGCTCCGGGCGAAGGCCGGGGAGCCGTCTTCGCGGGTCATCGCGCACACCGCCGCCGTGTAGTCGGGAGCGTGGTCGTTGAGCACCGGGGTCGGCGACTGCGCCAGCGGAATGTCGGGGTAGCCGTACCACGTGTTGAGGATGTCGATGTAGTCGGTGGCCGTCGGGCTGAGTTTGTGGTTGCCGATGGCGAGCAGGTCTACGCGGCCGTCGTCCATCGCCTTGTAGATCAGATCGAAGGCCAGTGCGTCGTCGATGTCGTTGCCCATGTCGGTTTCGACGATCAGCCGGATCGGTTCCGGCGCCGGCGCTGCGGACCGGGAGCCGCAGCCCGTGCCCGCGAGCAGCAGGGCGGCCGCTGCGGGGAGCAGTGAGGTTTTCATTTCGGATTCGGGTTTTTAGTTGCCGCCAGAGGCGATGATCGAAGCCAGTCCGGCGATGAAGAAGAGGAACATCACGGCCAGCAGCGTGTTGGTTTTGCGGTCGGCGCCCTTGAACTCCTTCCAGATGAAGACGCCCCACACGGCGGCGATCATCGGCGCGCCCTGTCCGAGCGCGTAGGAGATGGCGGCCCCGGCCTTGCCGGCGGCGATGTAGCTGAAGGCCGTTCCGAGACACCAGACGGAGCCGCCCAGCATGCCCACGAGGTGCGTGGGCAGCGAGCCGCGGAAGTACTCGCGATAGCTGACGGGCGCTCCGACGAAGGGACGGCGCATGGCGTAGGTGTTGAAGGCGAAGTTGCTCAGCAGCACGCCGACCGAGAAGACGAAGATCGCCGAATAGGGCGTCAGCATGCCGGGCGTCGGGGCCGCGAAGTTGTCGAGGTCCATTGCCGCCGCGACGAACCGGTAGAAGAACGACATCAGCACGCCCGCCACGACGGCCAGTATGATGCCTTTGCGGTTCTGGGCCGCCGAGTCGCCGCTCTTGCGCATGCGCCCCGAGGCGATGCCGTTGCAGATGATTGCGACAACGATGAGCGCAACGCCCAGGAAAAGCACGACGGGATCGCCTTTCGGCGCTCCGACGTAGTTGACGATGACGCCCAGCACCAGCGCGAGTCCCACGCCCAGCGGGAAGGCCACCGAAAGCCCGGCCAGCGATACCGAGGCCGAGAGCAGGATGTTCGAGGCGTTGAAGATCACGCCGCCCAGCACGACGCTGCCGATGCCTCCCCATTCGGCCTGCGCGAGGTCTTCGAGGAAGGGACGGCCCTCGGTCCCGATGCTTCCCATCGTGAAGCCCAGGAGAATGGCGAAGAGCACCATGCCGATCACGTAGTCCCAGTAGAAAAGCTCGTAACGCCAGGTCTTGCCGGCGAGTTTCTGGGTGTTTCCCCACGAGCCCCAGCAGAGCATCGTGATGAAGCAGAAGATGACTGCCAAAGAGTAGCTGTTAACAACGAACATAGTATTTGAGTTTTAAGGTTTTCATTCGGTTCAGGCGAGGGTCTCCAGCTCCCCGCGCCACGGTATCGAGGCCTGTGCGCCCATGCGGGTCACCGAGACCGAGGCGCTGTGTGCGGCGAACCGCACGGCGTCGGCCAGACTGCGGCCTTCGGAGAGCGCCACCAGCAGGGCGCCGTTGAAGACGTCGCCGGCGGCGGTCGTGTCTACGGGCGTGACCGTGCGCGCCGGGATCAGCAGCTCCTCCGCGGGGGTCCGGATCAGCGCGCCTTCGCTGCCCAGCGTGACGATGACGTTGCCGACGCCTTTCGCCAGCAGCGTCCCGGCCGCTTTCGAGGCGTCCTGCACGGTGTGCACGGGGATTCCCGTCAGCGTTTCGCTTTCCGTGCGGTTGGGGGTGATCAGGTAGACCTTGCGCAGCAGTTCGTCGGCGAGCGGCATGGCCGGGGCCGGGTTGAGCACTACGCGGGTTCCTGCCGCATATGCCTTTTCGATGGCGCAGGCCACCGTTTCCATCGGGATTTCGAGCTGTACGAGCAGGTATTCGGCTCCGGCGATGCGGTCCGCCACGGCGTCGATCGCCTCGCACGTGAGGCTGTGGTTGGCGCCGGGAGCCACGGCGATGCAGTTCTCGCCGTCCTGCGAGACGAAGATCAGCGCCGTACCGGTCGGGGTGTCCTTGGCCGTGAAGAGGGCCTCGGTGTTGATGCCGTCGGCGGCGAACTGCTGCCGGAGGGCTGCGGCGCCGGCGTCGTCGCCCAGACACGAGACGAAGGCCACGTCGCCGCCCAGGCGCGCGGCCGCGACGGCCTGGTTGGCCCCTTTGCCGCCGTTGGACTGCATGAAGCGCGCCTCGCCGACGGTCTCGCCCGGGCGGGGCAGGTGTTTGACGCAGGCAATCATGTCGATGTTGGTACTGCCTATTACCAGAATCTTGTTCATGTTCGGTTATCGTTGGTTAATTTCTGTCGTTTTTTCGCCCTGCGGGGTCCGGATGCGGCTCAACCCCGCGGAGATGCGGTTTTTCGGTTTTCAGGTCGTCCGCCGATTGTCCCCGATGCCGTTTCTTGCCGTTTTGCGCCCGTTGTTTTCATAGGGTGTCTTTGCAGAATACGGTTCTTATGGGGGCTGTGGCAGATGTTCGGTTTTCGGATGCTATCTTTTTAGCTCTGTTTGCGCTTATCGTTTGCGCAAATATAATTACTTTTTGGAAACCTCCAAAATTATTTTACCGTTTTTCTTTTCTTTTTCGATATTTTTCATATATTTGTCATGGGTGAACTGAAAATAAAGCAATGAAAAAAGAAACTCTCGTTAGCATCGCCGAACGTTCCGGATGTTCGATTTCCACTGTTTCGCGCGTTTTGAGCGGCAATGCGGCCAAATACCGCATCAGTCAGCGTACCGTGGCGCGCGTGACAGAGGAGGTCAAACGCTGCAACTATACGCCCAGCCTGCTGGCAAAGGGTTTACGCACAAATCGTACCGATACGATCGGGCTGCTGATTCCGAACATCGAGAATTCGTTTTTCGCCGGCGTTGCGGGCGTGGTGATCCGCGAGTCGCGCAATTATAATTATAAGGTGGTGGTGGTCGACACGCAGGAGGACGAGCGCAACGAGCAGGACGGACTGTCGGCGCTGCTGGCGCGGCGGGTGGACGGTATCGTCGCCGCGCCGTGCGGCAGCAATTCGGAGCTGTTCGCCAGTGTGCAGGAGGGCGGCATGCCGCTGGTGCTGATCGACCGCTATCTGCCCGACGCCGGGATGCTCTCCTATGTCACGACGGACAATTACCGCGGCGCGGTGATGGCGACCGAGTACCTGCTCGAAAACGGACACCGCCGCATCGCCTGCATCCAGGGCACGCCCCATTCGATGCCTGTGCGGGACCGCGTGCGGGGATTCGGCGACACGCTGCGGGCGCACGGCCTCGGGGACCGGATCGTGGTGACGGGCGAGGATTTCTCGGTGCAGAACGGTTATCTGGAGACCAAGCTGGCGCTGGCCCGGGAGGAGCGGCCCACGGCGATCTTCGCCTTGAGCAACCTGATTCTGCTCGGGGTGGTGAAGGCGGTGCACGAGTCGGGCCTGCGGATTCCCGACGACATTTCGGTCGTTTCGTTCGACGACAACATGCTTTTCAACTACCTCGATCCGGCGATCACCTGCATCGGCCAGCCGACGGACGAGATCGGCACGCTGGCCGTGAAGCTGCTCATTCGCGCCGTCCGCGAGCCCGGCGCGGCGCCTTCGCACCTGCACCTGCCGCCGTCGCTGATCATCCGCCGCTCGGTGCGCAACCTGCTGCTGTGAGAAAACGAAAAGCGCACCGTATTTATCCGGGTTATTGTTTGATAAGGGTATGCCTTATGCCAGAACCGGCATGCCGCATTTTTCAGGATCAATTCATTTTCGGTCAATTCAATATAAAATAAAGCGCTGGCCGATGCCGCTAACAGTATGATCAGCGGGATAAACGGGATGAGCAATAAGGAGCTTTTTTCCGGAACATAAAGGATTGTTAATGGAATTATGCATGCAAAAGTCAGAATAGGTATAAAACAAGCCCAGATCGTTACCGAACTCCAAATCGAACGCTTATAAGTTTTCATGTTTATTGAGGATATGATGCAATCCGGGAGTTTCCACCGTGAAGCCCTTCTCGCGTAATGTTTGAATTAAATCCGGATAATCTCGTTCATCGACCAAATCGGTCACATAACGCCAGGATTTCTTCGCCGGCGTCATCACCTGAATATAAGGCCGCGATAATCCGCCCTTATAGCCGATTTCAATTTTTTCAATAGTATTGAATTGAAATTCAGCATGCCAGAAGCGATATGCCGGATTTTGGACAATCAATGAATTCTCCGTTAAAACAACATAAAATAATTGAGTTGCAGTACACGCTACAATAAAAGACAGGACACAAAGTTCAATAACAAGAAAAACAAGAAAGCCTTTCAGATTTCCAATCGTCATCAATAAAAACAGGGCCAATATAACAACGATCGGTTTCAAAGTGTACATTGAAGTAGACTTTTTGATGGAACGGCGGTAAATTTTCATAACTGTCATTATCTAACTCTATGTCTTTTTTATTGAGATTTACGGATTGATAGAATTTGTTCGGAGTTTAATTTCCCGTCAAGGAAAAGACGCTGTTCTTCAGTCAAATTCGCTCCCGGGAATTTTTTAGGTTTCAATGTCTTTAAGAATTCATACCTATATCGTAATTCCAATTGGGAATAAATCTCTATATCGGAATTCCCTTTGCGATAGTCGGCTGTGAAATTCCCGCCGGTCGTCGAAAATACCCCATAGGAATTCGAATAAAGTCCGCTTGCAAACTTTCCGTCAACAAACAGTCCTTCCATAAAATAATATTTACGTCCTGAAGCCTTGTGGATATATAATATGCCGTCTCCGTTCGGTTGGCCTTTTACGCAGACACCGACATAGATAGACTTTTTGTACCAGATCGTATCCGTTCCAAAACAGTGTCCGTTTTTGAAATCACCGACGCATACCACTCCCGATTTCCAGAACTGTATACCCCGCCCGGAATACTCGCCATCCTTGAATTCGCCGTAGTAGCGGTGCCCGTTCTTTTTGTAATGCGTGCATACTCCGTTGGGGATGCCCCGCTCGAAATGGCCGATATAAATGCCCAGCGAATCGGAATAGAGCACCCCTTCACCGCTGGGGTATTGACCCTCGTAGCGGATTCCGTTTTCAACGATGACCGTGTCACACACGGCGCCGAAGGAAAAATTCGCATACAGCGAAACGAGACTGAAAATAAATAATTTATACATATCCGTATATTTTTAGGATTCGTATTATTGAGATGCTATTATTACCCCCCCCCTCCCCCATGTTCCGATGCAAGTCCTGCCACAAAATGGACAGGCGGAATTATGACATTGGCAAGGGACGCTATGACACGCAGACTGTAAGATAATGATAAATGTTGCTATCTGCAATATATGGTCAAAAAATGTAAATTGAAAAATGATCTGATTTGTTTGGAATCAGTGCTGAATCAGTATCCGTCAGTCTCGTTTGGTAAATTGGGCAATACGATATTGCAATGCTCGTTTGCTGATGAAAGGGCGGGGTCGGACCCTGAAAAGCAGTATCCCGGAGATATGGGATGACTCTCTGCCGCCTTTGCGATTGATTGTTCCGCTCCTATTTATAGCATGACGGACATCAGATGACGGGGCGCAACGTAAATGCGGATAGACCTGGATTTGCGTTGTTTGCGGCGCGCGTCCCGATCTGTCAGGATCCGGGCGAAAAATCGTCCCGAATCGGGCCTTTTTGCCCTATGTGCATGAAAAAAGCGGCTGCCCTGTTCGGTAACCGCTTGATTCCTCGAGCTGACACCGGGACTTGAACCCGGGACCTCTTCCTTACCAAGGAAGTGCTCTACCACTGAGCTATAACAGCAAGAAAAGAGAGCGGAAGACGGGGCTCAAACCCGCGACCCTCAGCTTGGAAGGCTAATGCTC
>OCQA01001757.1_pt1 | contig 13627 bp, 8 predicted proteins | sample 1538571 | NCBI WGS metagenome assembly OCQA01 (sample SAMN04571708, study PRJEB22368) | human gut metagenome | biome: human gut; material: stool | host: Homo sapiens | place: Luxembourg | collected 2012-09-28 | reverse complement strand
TGAGCAAGGTTATAAGAATATAGCCACAGAACAATTTAATAATACTGCTGAGCTGATGGCGGCTATCTTGGAAAAAGGTATTGCGATTCAGCTAAAGCGGGGACTGGGTAAAGAATATATTCAGCAGACGGATGCGCTCTCTTCTCTACGAGGAAAGATTGATATTGCAGAGTCCATCAAGACACAGTCAATGCTACGAAAACAGCTAATCTGTACATATGATGAGTTTTCGGTTAACAGTATCATGAATCGGATCGTCAAATCTACAGTTGAGCTTCTCCTTCGCTCTAATATATCGAAACAGCGCAAGAAAAATCTTAGAAAGTTAATGGTGTATTTTAGCGAAGTAGATTTTGTTAATTTGCACACGGTAAATTGGAATGTTCAGTACAATCGAAACAATCAGAATTATCGGATGCTTATCTCCATATGCTATTTGGTAGTAAAGGGACTGTTGCAGACTCAATCAGATGGAAGTACCAAACTGATGGATTTTCTAGACGAGCAACGCATGTGCAGATTGTATGAAAAGTTCATTCTGGAATACTACAGGAGAGAGTTTAAAAATCAGATTACCGCAAATGCATCACAGATTACGTGGCAATTGGACAACGACGAGAATTCTATGTTGCCGGTGATGCAAAGTGATATTATGCTACAGCGTGATGATAGAGTTCTTATCATTGATGCAAAATACTATGAGCATAGTATGCAGGTACAGTTTAACAAGCATACACTCCACTCAGCTAATCTTTATCAGATTTTTACTTATGTTAAGAATAAGGAATACGAATTGAGAGAGAAGGACCATACGGTTTCGGGAATGCTTTTGTATGCGAAGACTGATGAAGAAATATATCCGAATAATGTATATCAGATGAGTGGTAACCAGATTACAGTCAGGACTCTGGATTTGAATTTACCATTTACAGAAATAGCAGAGCAGCTAGATACAATAGCAAAATTGCATTTCATTTTATAAAGGAGGCATCCTAGTTGAAAAAGAAAAAAGACGAAGTAACCATCCGTTCCAGTGCTGCAGAATACTTAACCTATGTTGCCTCTGTGGGTGATCAGCAGGACAGTATTGAGATGCGCTATGAGGATGAGAATATATGGCTGACGCAGAAGATGATGGCCACATTATATGGTGTCGGTTTGCCAACAATAAATGAACATATTAAAAAGATTTATTCTGATTGTGAATTAGAAGAGTCTGCAACTATTCGGAATTTCCGAATAGTTCAAATCGAAGGTTCACGTCAGGTGATTCGTGATACAAAGCACTATAATCTTCAAATGATTATTGCTGTTGGATTTAAGGTGAACAATGAACGAGCAGTGCAGTTTCGCAAGTGGGCCAATGGTATCGTGAAGGACTACACCATCAAAGGCTGGGTTATGGATGACGAGCGTCTGAAAAATGGTGGCTCTGTTCTTACAACAGAATACTTTGATCGTTTGCTTGAACAGATTCGTGAAATTCGTTTGTCTGAACGTAGATTTTACCAGAAGATAACAGACATCTATGCTACAGCTCTTGATTATGACCGAACAGCAAAAACAACGAAGCAGTTCTTTGCAAAGGTACAGAATAAGATGCATTATGCGGTACATGGACATACGGCAGCGGAGCTGATTTATGAGCGAGCCGATGCAGATAAGCCACACATGGGATTGACCACTTGGGCAGCAGCACCGGACGGTAAAATCGTAAAAAGTGATGTGAGCATTGCGAAAAATTACCTTTCAGAACAGGAAATGCGTTCATTAGAGCGTATTGTATCAGCGTATTTGGATTTGGCTGAGGACCGTGCAGAACGTCATATCCCGATGACAATGGAGGACTGGTCAAAGCGACTGGATCTATTTTTGATGGCAGATGACAGAGAGGTTCTTCAGGATACAGGCAAAATTACTGCTGAGATTGCCAAGGCAAAAGCTGAAACTGAATTTGAAAAGTACCGTGTCGTTCAGGACAGATTATTTATGTCCGACTTTGATAAATACATGCTGGAATTGGAAGAGAATTCGAAGAAGTAGCAACATCGCCATTAAAGTTTTCGGCTGAATTTTCAGCATGCCAAGGTCGAGGGCATGGAAGTTGGGGAATTAGCCGGAGCGAAAATAGCCGTTGACATGTACTCTGTATTAAGAACAGAGATTGTGGATAGAGAGTTGTGTCAATTATTTTTTGCTACAGAATATGTTTATATGTTTCCGTGAACAAACGGAGATATTTTGCTACATTCCATATTAGTCTGGCTCGGTTTCTGAAAACTAACATCAATCAGGATGTATCGTGCCATGTGGAGACGGTAGCACTTTTGTCCCAATTGAAGTAAAAGTCGGACGATTATATAAATGTTAGGATTGAACTTGATGATGGGGATATAAAATCTGCAGAGACTAGAGTGACTTATGATGAAATAAATAAGTATGTGGATGAACATAATGCTGGTGTGAAGGTTTCAAATCTGTATATTTCACATGTAAAGAGAAAATATGGAATCAAGTTGGAAAAAATATAATTTATCTAAAAATGAAGACAGTAGGCAACTGCAGTGTCAGGAAGATAAAGAGGGAGCAATTGTGGAGGCATTGGAGCATTTTAAGATGATTCAGCAGAAATTTTAGTTTTTACGATATGTCATTTAATATATGCTATCGTTAATTATATTGTGTAACAATCGGAAGTTGAAGGAGAAATAATGGTATGAGAATTAAATTTTTTGAAAAAGATGGACATATAAACCCTGAGTCAATATATGCAGGTATATATCAGTTTAAAATTGGATTGTTAAATGATGATGAAAAAAACTATTTGCCATTATACATAGGTGAATCATATTCAATGTTATCAAGATGCAGCAATCACTTATATGAGTTATTTCATAATGATCCATCATATTTTGGACTTACTAAAGAAGATTTGAAAGATGATGAATTGCAACTGATTGTAGATATTTATGAGCAGGTATCATTAGAAGATAATATTTCAAATAGCGATAGAGAAATTTTACTTCGTGAAAATGAAATAGTCGCAATAAAAAAACTTATGCCACTTTCTCAAAATCGAACAAATGATAATTTAAATAAAAATCGCAGTGCTATTGTGAAAGAGGCTATTAAAAAACTAAAATTATGTAATAAATAAGGCGTAATAAATTTTAATTTCTCGAGTTAAAGGTTGGGTGATTTATATGAATGAAGAAAACAGATTGTTGTTAGAAAAATATAGAGAAAGACGTAAAATGGAACTTTCTGAGAATATACTTGGAAATGGAGGGCATGTAGTAGAGTATGGTGGTAAACGATATCAGGAGGTTGGCTATCATAGCGAAATGGGGTATCTGATAATATGCTCGGCCTTCCCTGAAGAAGGGTTTACTATTGGAAGAGAATTTAAATATGAGATACCTATAATAAAAAATATGTCTTACGATATAAATGATGATTTATATTATAAGAAAGTTATGCCTGAAGAAATCGAAGACGTTTATCGTGTATGGGTAAGGAAAAAGTATTGCGGGTATGGATGCGATATTACAATGCAATTGTCGGACACTTTTTCCGTTTGTATTTACGGGGACGAAAAAGAAGATAGTAACCTGATTAAGTTAGGATTTAAAAGTAACTTAGATGCAGATCATCCGTGGCATATTTATTATTGGTATATAAAGGAAATAGATTCTATTGATGATGACAAAGTACAAATGGCAGCGATTAAATCTTATATGCCACAGAATGTTGTTGAACCATTCGCTTCAATGAAGAGAAAAGAATATAGTACTAGCAGAGAGATGGGAATTGATATAAAAGCTATTTACAGCACAATTGAGAAAGAATTAAAAGAGTTAGTGTAGGCAATGAAAATTGAAATTTATATGGTTAACACAAAAGAGGCTGCATTGTACGATGTGGATGTTCATACCATAAACTATCATATCAAAAAAATATTTAATGAGAGGGAATTACAGGAGGATTCAGTTATCCGAAAATTTCGAATAACTGCTCCTGACGGAAAAAGATACAATACAAATTACCGCTCATGGATACAGAAAAATAGCAGTAGATTATTTCAAATACATGACTAAGGACATACAAATATGAAAAACAAAACTCTATATGTATCCGATTTGGACGGTACATTATTAAGAAGTAACCAGACTACATCTGAATATACCAACGAAGTTATTAATTCCTTAACCGAAAAAGGCATAGTTTTTTCTTATGCGACAGCAAGGTCTATTTACACATCATCCAAAGTGACCAAAGGATTAGATGCTAAAATACCGGTAATTACATATAATGGTGCTTTTATTGTGGACAATTGTACGCATGAAGTGCTGCATGCAACCTATTTTGACAGGAATGTGTATAATTTATTACGGGAATTGTTTGTTGTAAACAAAATGCAAATAAAAAGATGTAAAATTTGTTAAGTGTGATATAATGCGAGTGACGGATAATTTTTAGTTATCGGTTGGTTATATAGATACAGGATAATAATAAATTATTCTATATTTAATTACTTATTTTTCGCATATATAATACGAGGTAAATAGTTATTATGATATTTTTAACCAAGGAATATTGGAGTAATATAAACGAAGCACATACACGCAACAAAGGAATTTGTTTTGAAAATCTAGTAAAAAAATTATTAAATGCCGAATATGGAAATGCAGTTTTTCAAGAAACAAGAGAGTCATGGGATGGAAGCAGGGATTTTTATTATTATTCACAGCAAAGGAAATATTGGGCAGAATGCAAAAATTATGCTTCTAATATAGATTTAAAAGTATTAGCTTCTACATTGATTATGGCTCAATTATCTGAAATTGACACAATTCTTTATTATAGTTATTCGGCTATTAATGTAAATACAAAAGCAAAATTATTATTTAATGCTAGCAGAGAGGAAAAAACCATCTATTTTTATGATGACACAGTACTTGAACAGAAAATATTTCAATATTGGGATTCTGTTGGAGAAGAATTTTTTCCAAAATTTACCAAAGAGGATATACAGCTTGAAAAACCAGAATATAATTTTGAAGCTAAATGTTTATTGTATGGAAATCCTTTAGATTTAGAAACCATTATAGATGGGTATGAAATAAAGCATTTAACTCTTTTCAAAATGTTTGAAATGGATATCTGTATAATTAATAGAGAACAATCAAATAATAGGATTAATTTTGGATTTAAAAAGTTGGCACAACTAAAAGCCCAATTTGATGTTTTCCCGGAGCATATGTTTAAATCAAAAACTGAAATTGTTTTAGCTCCTTATGAGGGAAAGGTTATCCGTTTATGGCTAATACCAATCAAAGAAAATTGTACAATTCCAAATCCTTGCATAAATAATAGGCAAATTGGATTGCCCCAAAATGTGGAATTTAAAGCATTAGAATCAAGAAATAAGGGAAGATTAATAGGACAAAGCTATGAGCAGTATCTTTCCAATTTCAAAAAAAATGTATTATTTGATACTATCAAACTTAAAATAAGCATTTTGTATGGTAATAGTGGAACGGGAAAATCTAAATTATTTAAAGAATGTCTCAACATCTCAAAAATTAATGGATATGATATTGTGGACTTTGGAAGTTTAAATAATGTAAAAGATTTATTATCAATACAGGATTTTATTCAAAAATTATTAGTTGCTATATATAATATTTCTTTGGATATGCTTGAAGAGATGATTAAAACAATAAAATTTTTGAAAAATAATGATTCGTTTATTAAAAAGCCAGAATATTGCATGCTTGCAGATATTTTTAGCGTAACTGATAGTACAGATATGCAAAAGTGGATTGGACAGTATCTTGATTTGATTGTTTTAAAACTTGCTAAATGTAAATTTTTAATAGCTATTGACAATGTTCAATTTTTTGATAATGAAATTATCGATTTATTGGACTCTATATGCAAAAGATTAATTATTACAAATCCATGTAATACAAAATTTTTACTTACTTTTAACATGGATTATATTATAAAAGATTCAAAAGTTTCCCAATTTTTAAGCAAATATACTTCTGATACTTCTCTTACATATACCGAACATATTACAGGATTCAAAAGCTCACAAGAATGCTACGAATTTCTGCAGGAGTCATTTTCTATAGGAGATATTTTTCAAAAAATTGATATAGAGTATATTGTTAAAAATTTAAATAGGAATCCGTTCTATTTGGAACAAATGATTTATTGGCTTCAGGAAAAGCAAGTTTTGGAACCGAAAGAAAACTCGTATAAAATAAAAAATCATATTTTATTCAAACATTTAATTCGTAATATTCCAAATACTGTTTATGATATTTTGTTAGAACGTTGGAATTACTATAAAGAACATAGCGAATCAGAGATAGAAAAAGCGATTATTCTTTTTTCTGCAATACACTTATATAATGAATTGACCAAAATGGATATTGATAAATTAGAGATATCTTGGAATATTGTCATTAATTTAGAAAGGCTGGGGTTTGTTACCATAGAAGATACTTTTTATCATATTAATGTAAAGTTCCGTCATGATTTGATAGATAAATTCTTCACAAGGATGTACCCAATGTTTTCACAACAAACAATAAAATATGAAAATAAAATGAATATAGTTTTAAGAAGCAATGATACTCGACACTATTTAGGAAAACTCTATGGTGATGAAAATGCTTCATTTCTTTCAAATGCACAAATCTCGGAGATACTTTTATTACATGTTGACAGCAGGCTTTGTTATGAGTTCTACTTGCTTGCCTTTAAAAAAATATTGAAAAGCTTTGAACATAATTATTCAGAAAACAAATCAATATGTATAAATAACATATATCAAGTAATGATATTTATTCATGATATTTTAGGTAATGATGTTATGCAGAAAAGTGTAGATGAGCTTTTGTATAATACAAGGAATGTACATGGACTTTTTGCTTGTATTGAATATGGTAAATTATTACTTTATATCAGCGAGGCATATGATTCTATGGGAAAATATCAAGAAGCAGTTCGATTAATTAAGGATTATCATGAAAAGGCCTTCGGAAATCAAAATGAAATATCATTTTCAATAGAGCAGCAAAAACTAATTTCTCAGATATATAACAGATTGCATGTTTATTCTAGGCATCAGGTTGCAAATCCTTTAGAAAATAAAGATATTATGGATTATTTAAATAAATCCTCGCATATAGCTGATCAAATTCAAGATGCTGTGATGCAATATGTTAATTATTCAGACAGAGGCTATCTATACTATAATCTTCCTCTTTCTAATAATGAACATAATAAAACAATATTATATTGGGAGAAAGCCTGCAATATATATGAAAAGGGAAATGCAGAAGCTAAGTATATAAATTACTTGAGAAAGAAAACACAGCTTGCTTTATTGGATGGAGATAGTGAAAAAGCTGTTAGTGCTGCTAAAAAAGGACTAGAGGAAATAGATTTTAGTCCTTATGCATATCAACAGACTTTCTTCAAATGGTGGTTTTATCATGCTTTGGCAGAGGCATATTTATTATGTTATAAAAGTGAAAACGCCGAAGATATTGAAAAGTCTTTAGAAAGAGCACATTTTTACTCTGATTTATTAGCATCAAATAAGGGATTTTATTATTTACAATTAAAATCTGTGTATATGTACTATCAGAAACGTTACGATGATGCTATTGAGTTAAATAATGAGGCCATAAAGCTGATAGAATCTAGTAATTACAAAATAAAAGTAGCTTCAATAAAAAAACAATTGAGTGAAAATGAAGTTGTCTTTAATTCGATTGCAATAGAATCTCAACATAATTTATATTCTCAAATACATACTATAGATGGACTTTTTAATTTGCCATGTATGTAGCAATGCTTTATACTATACCAGCTTGTTTTTTATTTGGTTAAGAGGCAAAATATTACATTGTCTATCTATGACAATATCATTTGAAATATTACGTATTTTGTAATACAATTCATTGTTATATAATGACATAAAATTATCGACAAAATAAATAAATGGCATGTTTGAATAAATCATTCTTGTAGAGATATAGTCGCACAGATTTATTTGGGTTATATCTCTTTTTGGCAATGTTATATTCTTTTGATTTACAACAGACAATCCCATAGAAGGTAAAATTTTTATATATTCTTCTGAATCTAATAGTGTACAAAAATTGAATAAATAGTAACCATACTGCAAAGGAAAATCGTTACTTTTAATCCAATTATACATATAACTAAAGCACTCAGAAATGTTGATTTTTATTCTATCTCTATTTTTGGCATAAAAAGCTGCTTTTGAATCTTCTCGTAAGTATTTAAAATTTTCATATTTAGAATTGTGAGTATCTGTATTCCCTTTGTGGTATACAATAGAGCGAGCTGCAACCCAAGTATCAAATCCTAATTCTGCAATTTTTACAGAATAATCGTTATCACAATATATATATGGCATAGAAGTATCTATACCATTTACTCTTTTAAATAGCTTATGCGAAGTAAGGAAAACTGCCCCGCAAGCAGCCTGTACTTTTCGGTCTTCTAATGTTGTTGGATGATTAATAGGCAGATCCTTTCCTATATGGATTGTATTAAAATGATTATATCCCATTCCAAAATCCATAATTCTATTGTTAAGAGGATTAATAATTTTGGCACTCACTGCTCCCACATTCTTATGCTGATTATAACAGTCTAATAAATTATCTAACCATTTTTCTGTATAAAATAAATCAGGATCGCAAAAAAGTAGATATTCTTTATCTGTTTGACGCGAACCAAAATTTATAGCTCCGGGCCAAAACAGGTTTTCTGGAATTTTATAAATATCATATTGACCAAATTCAATTTCTATTAGATTCAATTCATTTGGATTATTATTGTTACCTATAATTATTATCTGTGGCTTTTCTCCAGTGATACTATCTTCTAATGTATGAATGCTTAATCTAAGCATTTCTATATTTTTATGAAATGGGATGATAATTGCAATGTTTTCTTTAGTAACCATAGAACTCCTCCTTATATGTAATAAATTTTATTCAAAATGACATGATGCTATTGCAGATACTAACATATTACATTTTACATAATATAGAATAATTTATTATTATCCTGTATCTATATAACCAACCGATAACTAAAAATTATCCGTCACTCGCATTATATCACACTTAACAAATTTTACATCTTTTTATTTGCATTTTGTTTACAACAAACAATTCCCGTAATAAATTATACACATTCCTGTCAAAATAGGTTGCATGCAGCACTTCATGCGTACAATTGTCCACAATAAAAGCACCATTATATGTAATTACCGGTATTTTAGCATCTAATCCTTTGGTCACTTTGGATGATGTGTAAATAGACCTTGCTGTCGCATAAGAAAAAACTATGCCTTTTTCGGTTAAGGAATTAATAACTTCGTTGGTATATTCAGATGTAGTCTGGTTACTTCTTAATAATGTACCGTCCAAATCGGATACATATAGAGTTTTGTTTTTCATATTTGTATGTCCTTAGTCATGTATTTGAAATAATCTACTGCTATTTTTCTGTATCCATGAGCGGTAATTTGTATTGTATCTTTTTCCGTCAGGAGCAGTTATTCGAAATTTTCGGATAACTGAATCCTCCTGTAATTCCCTCTCATTAAATATTTTTTTGATATGATAGTTTATGGTATGAACATCCACATCGTACAATGCAGCCTCTTTTGTGTTAACCATATAAATTTCAATTTTCATTGCCTACACTAACTCTTTTAATTCTTTCTCAATTGTGCTGTAAATAGCTTTTATATCAATTCCCATCTCTCTGCTAGTACTATATTCTTTTCTCTTCATTGAAGCGAATGGTTCAACAACATTCTGTGGCATATAAGATTTAATCGCTGCCATTTGTACTTTGTCATCATCAATAGAATCTATTTCCTTTATATACCAATAATAAATATGCCACGGATGATCTGCATCTAAGTTACTTTTAAATCCTAACTTAATCAGGTTACTATCTTCTTTTTCGTCCCCGTAAATACAAACGGAAAAAGTGTCCGACAATTGCATTGTAATATCGCATCCATACCCGCAATACTTTTTCCTTACCCATACACGATAAACGTCTTCGATTTCTTCAGGCATAACTTTCTTATAATATAAATCATCATTTATATCGTAAGACATATTTTTTATTATAGGTATCTCATATTTAAATTCTCTTCCAATAGTAAACCCTTCTTCAGGGAAGGCCGAGCATATTATCAGATACCCCATTTCGCTATGATAGCCAACCTCCTGATATCGTTTACCACCATACTCTACTACATGCCCTCCATTTCCAAGTATATTCTCAGAAAGTTCCATTTTACGTCTTTCTCTATATTTTTCTAACAACAATCTGTTTTCTTCATTCATATAAATCACCCAACCTTTAACTCGAGAAATTAAAATTTATTACGCCTTATTTATTACATAATTTTAGTTTTTTAATAGCCTCTTTCACAATAGCACTGCGATTTTTATTTAAATTATCATTTGTTCGATTTTGAGAAAGTGGCATAAGTTTTTTTATTGCGACTATTTCATTTTCACGAAGTAAAATTTCTCTATCGCTATTTGAAATATTATCTTCTAATGATACCTGCTCATAAATATCTACAATCAGTTGCAATTCATCATCTTTCAAATCTTCTTTAGTAAGTCCAAAATATGATGGATCATTATGAAATAACTCATATAAGTGATTGCTGCATCTTGATAACATTGAATATGATTCACCTATGTATAATGGCAAATAGTTTTTTTCATCATCATTTAACAATCCAATTTTAAACTGATATATACCTGCATATATTGACTCAGGGTTTATATGTCCATCTTTTTCAAAAAATTTAATTCTCATACCATTATTTCTCCTTCAACTTCCGATTGTTACACAATATAATTAACGATAGCATATATTAAATGACATATCGTAAAAACTAAAATTTCTGCTGAATCATCTTAAAATGCTCCAATGCCTCCACAATTGCTCCCTCTTTATCTTCCTGACACTGCAGTTGCCTACTGTCTTCATTTTTAGATAAATTATATTTTTTCCAACTTGATTCCATATTTTCTCTTTACATGTGAAATATACAGATTTGAAACCTTCACACCAGCATTATGTTCATCCACATACTTATTTATTTCATCATAAGTCACTCTAGTCTCTGCAGATTTTATATCCCCATCATCAAGTTCAATCCTAACATTTATATAATCGTCCGACTTTTACTTCAATTGGGACAAAAGTGCTACCGTCTCCACATGGCACGATACATCCTGATTGATGTTAGTTTTCAGAAACCGAGCCAGACTAATATGGAATGTAGCAAAATATCTCCGTTTGTTCACGGAAACATATAAACATATTCTGTAGCAAAAAATAATTGACACAACTCTCTATCCACAATCTCTGTTCTTAATACAGAGTACATGTCAACGGCTATTTTCGCTCCGGCTAATTCCCCAACTTCCATGCCCTCGACCTTGGCATGCTGAAAATTCAGCCGAAAACTTTAATGGCGATGTTGCTACTTCTTCGAATTCTCTTCCAATTCCAGCATGTATTTATCAAAGTCGGACATAAATAATCTGTCCTGAACGACACGGTACTTTTCAAATTCAGTTTCAGCTTTTGCCTTGGCAATCTCAGCAGTAATTTTGCCTGTATCCTGAAGAACCTCTCTGTCATCTGCCATCAAAAATAGATCCAGTCGCTTTGACCAGTCCTCCATTGTCATCGGGATATGACGTTCTGCACGGTCCTCAGCCAAATCCAAATACGCTGATACAATACGCTCTAATGAACGCATTTCCTGTTCTGAAAGGTAATTTTTCGCAATGCTCACATCACTTTTTACGATTTTACCGTCCGGTGCTGCTGCCCAAGTGGTCAATCCCATGTGTGGCTTATCTGCATCGGCTCGCTCATAAATCAGCTCCGCTGCCGTATGTCCATGTACCGCATAATGCATCTTATTCTGTACCTTTGCAAAGAACTGCTTCGTTGTTTTTGCTGTTCGGTCATAATCAAGAGCTGTAGCATAGATGTCTGTTATCTTCTGGTAAAATCTACGTTCAGACAAACGAATTTCACGAATCTGTTCAAGCAAACGATCAAAGTATTCTGTTGTAAGAACAGAGCCACCATTTTTCAGACGCTCGTCATCCATAACCCAGCCTTTGATGGTGTAGTCCTTCACGATACCATTGGCCCACTTGCGAAACTGCACTGCTCGTTCATTGTTCACCTTAAATCCAACAGCAATAATCATTTGAAGATTATAGTGCTTTGTATCACGAATCACCTGACGTGAACCTTCGATTTGAACTATTCGGAAATTCCGAATAGTTGCAGACTCTTCTAATTCACAATCAGAATAAATCTTTTTAATATGTTCATTTATTGTTGGCAAACCGACACCATATAATGTGGCCATCATCTTCTGCGTCAGCCATATATTCTCATCCTCATAGCGCATCTCAATACTGTCCTGCTGATCACCCACAGAGGCAACATAGGTTAAGTATTCTGCAGCACTGGAACGGATGGTTACTTCGTCTTTTTTCTTTTTCAACTAGGATGCCTCCTTTATAAAATGAAATGCAATTTTGCTATTGTATCTAGCTGCTCTGCTATTTCTGTAAATGGTAAATTCAAATCCAGAGTCCTGACTGTAATCTGGTTACCACTCATCTGATATACATTATTCGGATATATTTCTTCATCAGTCTTCGCATACAAAAGCATTCCCGAAACCGTATGGTCCTTCTCTCTCAATTCGTATTCCTTATTCTTAACATAAGTAAAAATCTGATAAAGATTAGCTGAGTGGAGTGTATGCTTGTTAAACTGTACCTGCATACTATGCTCATAGTATTTTGCATCAATGATAAGAACTCTATCATCACGCTGTAGCATAATATCACTTTGCATCACCGGCAACATAGAATTCTCGTCGTTGTCCAATTGCCACGTAATCTGTGATGCATTTGCGGTAATCTGATTTTTAAACTCTCTCCTGTAGTATTCCAGAATGAACTTTTCATACAATCTGCACATGCGTTGCTCGTCTAGAAAATCCATCAGTTTGGTACTTCCATCTGATTGAGTCTGCAACAGTCCCTTTACTACCAAATAGCATATGGAGATAAGCATCCGATAATTCTGATTGTTTCGATTGTACTGAACATTCCAATTTACCGTGTGCAAATTAACAAAATCTACTTCGCTAAAATACACCATTAACTTTCTAAGATTTTTCTTGCGCTGTTTCGATATATTAGAGCGAAGGAGAAGCTCAACTGTAGATTTGACGATCCGATTCATGATACTGTTAACCGAAAACTCATCATATGTACAGATTAGCTGTTTTCGTAGCATTGACTGTGTCTTGATGGACTCTGCAATATCAATCTTTCCTCGTAGAGAAGAGAGCGCATCCGTCTGCTGAATATATTCTTTACCCAGTCCCCGCTTTAGCTGAATCGCAATACCTTTTTCCAAGATAGCCGCCATCAGCTCAGCAGTATTATTAAATTGTTCTGTGGCTATATTCTTATAACCTTGCTCA